>Ga0209550_10002189_pt1 | contig 18803 bp, 8 predicted proteins | sample LauGreSuBDMM15SN_2_FD_187567 | JGI IMG/M metagenome (GOLD analysis project Ga0209550, IMG submission 187567) | Freshwater lake microbial communities from Lake Michigan, USA - Su13.BD.MM15.SN (SPAdes) (version 5) | ecosystem: Environmental > Aquatic > Freshwater > Lake | place: Lake Michigan, USA...
CTGCCACGTAGCTATGCCCTTCTGAGACCATATTTGGATAACTCTTCGTCGTCCTCCGCAGCCCTCGTGAACGGCGGTGGCGGCAGCGGCGGCGGCGGCGGCGGCGGGTTGTCACTGCTCATCGACGCGTGCCAGGCGCCGCAGCTGAGCGCGTCTGTCATCTGTGAAGATGACGGCTCGTGCTGGGAGACTCTTGATGAGTTGATTACGATGGCCGAGCACTTGCATGCGGATCTCATCGGGCGAGATCGGCTCCAGATCGTCGAGCTCGCAACCACCGAGCTCCGCGCAGTCGAGGCGCGCGCCTATCTGCTGTGTGCCGCTCCACCGCCTAGCACGGCGCCACCGCCCAGCACGGCGCCTCCGACCAGCACGGCGCCACCGCCCAGCACGGCGCCACCGCCTATCACGGCGCCACCGCCCAGCACGGCGCCACCGCCCAGCACGATACCAGATGCGCCGGTCGCAGCGGCGGGTGTGCCGCCGCCCAGTACCGGTACTGGTCGTTACGGCATCGAGCTCGCTCGCATCTGGTGTGAACACGAGTACTGTGCGCGTGAACTCGGTGTGAGGTGCGGATACCCGTCGCTGGGCGACACAAGCCGCCGGCACGTGCACACGCTGGGCGCGGACTTGTTCTCACCCGCCGCCTGCCTGCTCGCGCTCGCGGCCACGACGCCGGGTACGGCGCTCGATCACGAGGAGGCGGGTCGCGCCGTGCCGAGCGCTGACCCGCGAGATGCACTGCCGAGCACCCATCGCGCCACGTGGCTGCCAGAGAAGCATCGCCAGGGAGCGAGGTAGAGAGAGATCGCTCCCGCGTCTGCGGAGCTGCCACCTGCCTCCGAAGTTCCGTCTACTTTTCCGAACTCCCCGGGCTCTCCGCTAGACCCGCTCTCGCGTCTGTGGTCCCGATACGGCAAATTACCTGTGCTCGCACAAGAACATCTAACAAGATAAAATAGGAATAGAGCAAGCAACCCGGATACGACAGCTCACACCATCACAGTCCGTGCTCTGACGAGTCACGAGAGTCACACAACTGAGAAGGAGCGCTGTACTGAGCACCGGACCCACGTGCGGCTGTGCGGCTCAGCAGGGGCGCGGAGTGCGGTGGGGTGGCCAGCCGGCCACACGCAGCGTGTGCGCCGATCCCGGGCCTCGTAGTAACGTCTTCGGCTCGTGCTCTATCCCCTTCTCTCTGTCGCTGTCTCTCTGCCGCTCTCTGCCGCGTCTCGCTCACTTCCACAGCTTCTTGAGCGACGTGTTCTTCTCCGAGTCCTTCTTCATCACCTTGGCGACCGCCATCTCGAAGTCGTCCTGCGTCACGTGCACGCGCCGCTCGCGCAGCGCGAACATGCCCGCCTCCGTGCAAACGGCCTTGGTCTCGGCCCCGGAGGCCTCGTGCATCGACTTTGCAATCTTGCGAAGGTCGATGCCGCGGGTCAGGTTCATCTTGCGACTGTGGATGGTGAGAATGTCGAGGCGCGCGTCCTCGTTCGGGTTCGGGAACTCGATCTTGCGATCGATTCGGCCCGGCCGCAGCAGTGCTTGGTCAAGGATGTCAATGCGGTTCGTGGCCATGACCACTTTAATTTGGTTGGTAGCCTCGAAGCCATCCAGCTGGTTGAGGAGCTCGAGCATCGTGCGCTGGACCTCCGAGTCGCCGCCGGACTCGCCGTCCTGGCGCGCGCCGCCGATCGAGTCGATCTCGTCCATGAAGATGATCGAGGGCGCATGCTCGCGCGCCATCACGAAGAGCTCCCGAACCATGCGGGAGCCCTCGCCAATGTACTTTTGGACCAGCTCGCCGCCCGAGACACGGATGAAGGTGCAATCCGTGTGGTGGGCGACCGCGCGCGCGAGCAGCGTCTTGCCTGTGCCTGGCGGGCCGTACATGAGCACTCCCTTGGGCTGCGCAATCCCTAGAGACTCGAAGAGCTCAGGATGCTTGATCGGCAGCTCGATCACCTCCTTGATCTCCTTGATCTGCTTGTCGCAGCCGCCAACCATGTCGTAGGTGGAGTCGGGTACCTTCTCGACCTTCATGAGCGACACGAGCGGGTCCACCTTGGATGGCAACACCAGGTGCAGTGCGTACGAGTCGTTGCGCAGTGCGACGCGGTCATTGACGTTGAGCTTGCCGATGTCGATCGACTTGTCGATATCGACGACGTACTTGCCCTCCGGGTGGACCTTGACGAGCACCTTCTTACGCCCCATGATCGCCACCAGCTCGCCCACGTACGAGCCCGGCTCCTGCAGCAGCGACAGCTCCTCGCGCAGGTGGCGCACCATGGAGTTCAGCTCATTGCGCTGGGCCTCGAGACGACGTAGGTTTTGTGTGCGCTCGCGCACGATGACCTCGAGCTCCTCGATCTTGGCGGCGTAGTAGTTCTGGATGCCGCCCGAGGCGGACGTTGGCGCCGCCACCTTGGCCATGGTCTTGTAGAAGGGAAAGGGTGTCGCGGCGCGGCGCGGCGAGGACGTGTGCCTCTTCACGTGTGCGTCGTGTGAAGGTGCGAAAGCGAGTGCCATGGGCACAGTAAGCTCGGCCTGTTCAACACAACGCGCAACTGCCCCGGACCCCTAAGCACCGGCGCCACAACACACTGGACGGGGGTGCAGAGCGAGGGGGAGCAGCTGTTCAACACAACGCGATCGGTCAGCCCACATGATGATGATGGAGGCAAAAGACGGCGCCCGGGCGAGCTCCTCCATCATGCTCAGCTCGAGCTCGTCCTCTTTAGCGATACCTTTGGAGCCCACCCGAGTTTCAGATTGCGCGCGTGGTCGCGCGCGCGCGCGCGCCACGCGGCGCGCGCCGCTCGGAAAAGATATCGGCAATTTTACGTCGCGCGCGACGTCTTCAACGTCCACGAAATCGTGAACGTTTTGACGATTCTAGCTCTTCTGGACATTGAGATCTCAAACTCGTGAATTCACGATCTGTGGACGCGTCTTCACTTTGGGCTGGTGCCACTGGTTGCCCTGCAGCAGCAGTCGGCTGCAGCCAGGCTCAGTGCCGGCTCGCCCGCCGGACCGGCGCAGAAGCTCGCGATGCGCTTAGTACTCGGGAGGGCTCGGGCGGTCGCCGTGGTGGCCCCGTCGTCGCAGCAGCGCTCGCTTCAGCGTCTGACGGCGGCCGCGTTGCACAAGACGGCGACGACCAGCATCTTGCGCCACGGCCAGTGGATAGTCGTGGGGGCCACGCGCCCGGAGCGCGAGGCGGCGGCGCGGGAGGCTGTTAAGGTCGGGAGGCCTTGGCTGCTCTCGGGCGTCGACGCCTCTGCGGCCAGCAGCAGCAGCGGCGCCGGCGACGGCGACGGCGGCGGTGGCGGCGGCCTTGGCCTCGACCGCCCCCCGTTGTTGAGCTTGCGCGAGGAGCAGAAGCAGGTGATGCCCTACGGCGCCCACGTGATGGCCAGCGCGATGGGTGCCGTGGCACTCACGGCGACGAGCGCGGCGGAGGCTGCGCGCACGGCGCTGCTCCTGGCCGCCGTCGTTGCACGCCTCGCGCTGGGCGCAGGCCCGTCCGGTCTGCATGCAACGCTCGAGACGACGCGCGGCCTCCAGTTTGGCGTGGCCAAGGCGAGCGGCAGCTCGTCCGACGAGAGTCGCCACGCGCCCAAGCCGCCCAAGCTCGCCATCTCCGCCAAGGACAAGGAGAGCTCGAAGCTCCCAAGCCCACCCCGACCTCCATCGGAAAAGGAGGACAAGACGACCAGGAGTGCACCGAAGCTCAACAGCGCGCGCGGCGCGAAGAAGGCGGCGGAAAACAACCCTCTAGGCGGCGGCTCCAGTAGCGCGCGCGGCAAGCCTGCGGAGAAGAAGAAAGAAGGGGGCGTCTCCGGGGGGGGCGTCTCGGAGAAGGGGACCCAAGGGACCCCCCGCTCCGCCGCCACGTCGAAGCCGTCGGTGTCGCTGCCACCACCCCAAGACGGAAAGCCGAGCTCCGCTGCGCCGCCGTCGGGGGCCGGCGGAGGCGCCTCTGCAGCGGCCCCAGCGCCGAGCGCGCGTGCCATGTCGGCGCCAATTGCCAAATCGAAGGCACCTCCGGCTTCCAAGGGCGCGCCTGAGACGAAGAAGCTCGAATTGTATCTCGAGCCGGAGGTGCCCAAGCCGGCGGGGTTGGTGTACCAACCCATCCCGCCCTTGCCCGCAAGCATCAAGAAGCCCCCGGGCGTGCCGATCATCTCGCCGGCGGGCACGCGTCCTCGTGGGCGACAGGACGGCGCGCCATCTCGGCACGATCTCGCACCCACCGATCGGATCGGATGGGCGCTCCTCTTCAACTGCTTCAAGGCAAAGTTTGAGGTGCGTCCGAGTGCTCCTTTCTGATGGCCCTATCCGAGGACCCTTTCTGATGGCCTCCTCTGATGACGAGCACCGATTGGCTCCCTCATCAGGTGATTTCGGGCGACGCGACGCAGCTCTCGGACCACGACCCTTTCGATCTCAAGGGACCCAGATCGGGCACGTCGATCGGTCGCATCAAGATCGCCCCGGCGAAGGGGACCCCTCTGGTCGAGCGCGTCGAGTTCTCGAACGACTGGCTCCTGGCCGATCTGCATGGCGTTCAGCATGACTACTACCAAGGCGAGGGCACGATTGATCTCAAGGTGGAGTGGCGCAAGGAGACTGGCGGTGTCGAGTCGATCATGATTCGCGTGACGCCCTGGCTCGCGTACGCGTGCTCGGTTGGGTGCCGCATGCAGCTGCGCAAGCCAGGAGAGGCCGAAGGTCGCACGTGCACGGTGCAGCGCGTGCTGCCGGACGATCGATGCGTGGTGCGCGTCGACGGCCTCTCCGGCACCGACCCTAAAAAGGCAGTCGGTTCGGCCGAAGACGTGGTCGATGCCTCGCCCTCCACTTGTGTGCCCACATCGAATCGTCGTTACCCGGCGGGCGCGCGCCTGCTCGTGCTGCACGAGGCAGCGTGCTCTGACGCGGTCGTCGAAGATTGGGTAGGCCCAATAGGTGTGCTTGGCACGGCGCTCGGCCCCATCCCTCGCAACTGCCCAAGCATGCATGTGCTCACCACGGCGCCACGTCCCGGGTTGACAGATCCCAAGGAGGGCTCGCGGCATCGACTCTGGCTCGCCCAGGGCGGCGCCGTCTTTGGCTGGGTCACTTGCAAGACGACAAGCAACGTCAACAACCTGATCCCCTCGGGAATGGAACTACCCGAAACCCTCCCATCGGAGCTCAACCCGCTCAGCCCGACAGAGGTCACAGTTCCGGCAATTCAGGCCGAGATTGAGTTCACTGTGGGCAGCCTGATGCAGGTGCGCGCGCCCACCGGCCACGCATGAAGCGCCGTCCCGAGCGCGCGCGCACTCGAAGCGCCGTCCCGAGCGCCCGCATGATGCACTGCTGCTCACCGATCCCTCCCCCGCCCTGATTCGGCAGGTGGTCACCCCCCAACCGCTTGTGATGCGTGCGGGCTGCCATCTCTCGACCGCGCGCGTGGGCGTCCTTCCACTCAAGACGGAGGTCCGCCTGCTCGAGATCCGGATGCACGACGGCGGGCTGCGTGCCCGGGTCGAGCGGGTCGCTGCCGAAGAGGACGCCGTCGTGATCACCGCCGACCTGAATGATGTGAATCACAGTGTGCAGCGGTTCACCTCCGCCGCGGAGTACGAGTCCGCACGCTGTTCGTACTGTGACGAGGCACGGAAGCAGCTTGAGTATGTAGAGGATGCGATCACGGGATCCGACCTGCCCATCGCCGAACAAGTGATCTACGTCAACACGAGCGAGTACGTCGATGTGGCCAAGAACATGCGTCCCGAATGGAAGGCCATCAAGGAGGGCATCGATATGGTCGAGGTGCGTCTGCAGCCCACGCAACGCCGTCCCGAGCGCTCGAAGCGCCGTATCGAGCGCCCGCAAGCACCTTGGCTTCTGCTCAGCTGATCCGTCCCCCCCCCCGTTCACCCCCCCCCTGGTTCACCCTGGGTTGGCAGGTGCTCCTCAAGGCTTCGAAGCGCCGTCCCGAGGGCATGCATCTGGCGCAGCCCGGCCTGGTGGTCGCCGGCCCGGGCACAGGCACCACCTGGATGGTTCGTCAGATCGTGCACTCGTGCGCCACGAAACTGACCGATTCGGATGCGCTGGGTGAGGGCGGCGTGCGCCTCGTTCCCGTGATCGTCTTCGTGCAGCGCATCGTCCGCCTGCTGCGCGACACGGGCACTGACCCATGGAACGTCGTCAAGAAGCGGCGCATGATGATCTGGTACATTGAGAATGAATTCCCTGGCAAGTCAATGAAGCTCTTCCGCGACTGCCTGTGCCAAGCTTACGACATGCGCGCGCTGGTCATCCTAGTGGACGGTGTGGATGAGGCCGCCTCGCTCAGGCTGCATGTCGAGGAGTTCATCCACTACGAGCTCGTGCCCAGTGGGAATCGGTTACTGGTCACCTCGCGTCCGGAGGGCATTACCATGCCCTTGTACCTGACCAACTTCGCCGTGGTCTCGCTCCGTCCGCTGACGGAGAGCCAGCAGCGTCGGGTGGCGCAATCGCAGATGCGCGGATCGGCGTTCTATGAGCACCTGGTCGCCATCACCGCCGCGCGCAAGCGGCAGGATGAGCTCTGGCAGGAGCACTACCCCACCGAGGCGGTGCGCACGAAGCTCGAGTCAGTCGAATTCACACCGAGCGCGGCCGATTCTACCGGCCTCTCGCTCTTGATGCGCACAAGCCCGACGCCCAACAGCGACTCGACGCCACCACTCTCCCCCGTGCCGCCTGAGCGCAAGAAGATGCAGATTCAGATGGCCAAGGGCTCCGAGATCGAGGAGCAGACTGCCATTGATACCCTCGATCAAATCATTCGGTCGGTCGCGACCGAGTCGGGCATGGCGCCCGACGACGTCGAGAATGCGCTGTCGTGGCTTGACGAATCTTCGGCTGACCGCATGCCGCGGAAGATGGAGATGGAGGAGGACATTGCGGCCTTTGCGCGGCTCGAGCTGCGCGGCGAAGAGATCTATACTGCCGTGCTGATGAAGCTCATCGACGGCGTCGAGGTCGAGATCTCGTATGGACCCGACCTCGACGAGAAGGAGAAGCAGCGCCTTGCGGTCTTCGCGCCCGAACGGCTCGCCGCCATGCTCGACAACAAGGCGAAGCTCACGCTGCTGTACCTCGAGAATCGGTTCGCCAAGTTCGACCCAACGCACACGCGCGACATTCTGACGTACCTCAAGATGCGTTACAAGGGGCAGACGCTCTCGTGCGAGTTGCAGCTCATCCACACCGAGATCTTGCAGGTGACGGAGCGGATGGACACGTACTCGCACCTGCGCTACTTCCGACTGCAGGCCGCTCTCAAGCTCGAGTCAGGTGCCCTCATGCTGCCCCCTGCCGAGCTCGACAAGAAGTTCGAAAAGTCGCTGCTCTTTGCCGAGGAGGCGAGTGGCGTGCCCGTGCTGCTCTCCATGTTCGTCCTCATCCTCGTCTCGGGCGCGGATGATCTGGCGGCGCTCCCCACCTCGCGCCTCGAGCTGTACCAGACGGCGACGGACTCGGCGCTGCGCCGGCGCATCAAGCGCACGCTGCAGGTGGCGCCTTTGATCGCCTCTGATCGCCTTTGATGGCCTCGGAGTGTACTGGGAGGCCATCTGCTTGCATTTCGGCGCGCGGTGCAGGGGGGTGCCCTTGATCCTCCTTGATTGCCATCGATCGCCACTGATGAGCTTCGTCCGTGTGCAGGCGCCCAAGGAGGACCCCGCGGCGCCCAAAATCAAGAAAGATCAGAGCGACCCCGCCAAGCCCCTGGCGGCGACGGATCCCAAAGTGGCCGAGGCGGCCAAGGCGGCGGAGGAGAAGGCGGCGGCCGAGAAGGCGGCGGCTGAGAAGGCGAAGGCGGAGGCGGTTCTGGCGCTCGCGGCCCAGGCGGTGGCGACCAAAGCCGACGAGGGGGCCAAAAAAGGCGTCAAGGAGACGCCGAAGGAGAAGGAGAGGAGGGAGAAGGAGAAGGAGAAGGAGCTGTTGAAAGAGAAGGCGGCCAAGGAGAAAGAGCGAAAAGCGGCCGCCGGCCAGGCAACGCTCAACCTTGCCGGTGCGATTCCGCAGAAGCTCGAGCCGTTGAAGGGAGAGGAGTCGGTGGTGGCCGCGCATGCCGTCACGATGAAGATCCTCGAGAAGGTGCGCAACGGCGACAACCTTCGCGACTCGATCCAGCGCTACGTGCCCGAAGGCAACAAGCTGCGCCCTTGGGTCAAGGCGCTCGTCGAGACGGCCCTCGAGCCGGCCAACTTGTCGGCGCAGCCGTGCGGTCTGCGGATGCTCCGACGCATTGCCATCGCCAATCAGGAGGCGGGCAGGCGTGAGTTCTCCTCGAAGGACGTGGCGCTCGTGCTCTGCTCACATGGCGATGAGCTCATCCTGTGGTTGCGGCTCGAGCAGGTGCGTCCTCTGATTGCCTCTGATTGCCTCTGATTGCGACTGATTGCCACCCTAATCTGTGGTTGCGGCTCGAGCAGGTGCGCGGATGGCCACTTGATGGCCTCTTGATGGCCTCTTGATGGCCTCTTGATGGCCTCTGATGGTCTCTGATGGCCATCTGATTGCCTGTAATGGCGTCTCATCACGCCTTCTCCTTTGAGCACGGCTCATGAGCAGAACCAAGAGTACGGCGTCGCGCTCATCAAGATGCTCGAGCCACCGACGGACGCGCTGCCGGCGGTGTACCAGTTCAAGCATCTCTCCTTCCAGGAGGGATTGTTCGCGGAGCATCTGCTCTCAGTCGTCGAGGACCCTTCCTGGACTGGCTGGGATAACGATGTGGTCGCCGCCGCCTTTTTGAACAATGCGTACATGAACAACACGTGCCGCATCGCGGCCGGCCAGCTGGGCACCTTGCTGGCCAAGCGGCGCAAGGCTTGGAAGTTTTCGGCCGTTGAAGGCTCAAGTTTGGGCATTGTGGGCCGGCGTGCGCTCTGGTACTTGCTCGAGGGCAACGAGACGCTGCAGATGCTCGACCTGAGCGGCAACGGTGTCGGATTGGAGGACGGCATGGGCATCGTCAACCTGTTCCGCAGCTGCGCGGCGCTCAAATCGCTCGACTTGTCCGACAACAGCCTCGACACCCTCAAGCGTTCACAGCTCTCGGCCGTGTGCCGCTCGCTCGGTGGGAACGTGAAGCTGACGGAGCTCAACTTGTCGAACAATCGTCTGGGGTCGGACGGCTGCAAGTCGATCTGCACCGCGCTGCAGGGGTGCATCTCCCTACGCTACCTCGGCCTGAGTCACAACCAACCGATGCGTGAGATGGCGCTCCCGAATCTGCTCCAGACTCACAAGTCGCTCACGGACATTTCGATCGTCGAGGCGGACTCGAAGTGGCTCGACAGCCGCGCCAAGGACAACATTGGGCAAGCACTGCTCCAGAACGAGGGTGGCAAGCTTTCCTTTTGCGAGTGCGACTCGTTTGCGCTCACTCCGGAGACCAAGTCGCTCATCTGGACCTCTTCTCTCCCGGCGGACGCAGTGCTCCTCGCGGGGGTGCTCAAGACGAACACGACGCTCACCTCGTTCGCGTCGGCGGCGGGCAACAAGCTCAACGACGCGAGCCGCGCCGCTATCGGGCGGGCGCTGCTCCAGAACAAGAATGGTCGCGTCGGCTTCTGCGACGAGCTCGGACTGCGCGAGGGGGTCAAGTCGACGGAGATCGACCTCTCCACGTCCTTTCACTCGGTCGAGGCGTTCATGTTGCTCGCGGGCGTGCTGCGCGCCAACCGCACCCTCACGTCGCTCACGATGAACTCGCTCAAGACCGAGCACATCGAGCCGCTCGCCGAAGGCCTCCGCTCCAACTCGACGCTCGAGATCTTGAGATTGCAATCCTCATCCAACAAGGCCGGCCCGGGCGGCAAGCTCACGGTCGTGACGCTCCCAATCCAGCTGCTCAACGGTGCGCTCCAGCAGCCGATCATCGACCTCTCCTCCGCGGGCACCCTTTCGCGCGTCTCGTGCGCCGTCGTGGGCGTGCTCCTCGCCGAGAACAAGACCGTTCAGACCCTCAAGCTTTCCAAGACGGGCCTCGGCTCGGTCGTGCAGGCCGAGGGCGGCAGCATCATCTTCGATCCGCTCTCGGGCGGGGAGTCGACCCTCTACCAGCTCGACCTGTCGGAGATGGAGCTCGGCGACAACGGCGGGCGCAAGATTTTTGAGGCGCTCCTCACCGGCCGCTGCCGACGGATCACATCGCTCATCCTCTCGTCCAACGGCCTCTCGGACGAGACCGCGCGCGTGATGCACCAGCTGCTCCAGAATAACGAGGTGTGCACCCTCACCTCGCTCGACCTGTCGCACAACATCATCAACGCGGGCATGCTCTCGCGCGCCATCAAGCGCAACACGACGCTCAAGTTCCTCAACGTCAAGGGTTGCGGGCTGAGCGAAGAGTCGCTCAGCGACATTGGCGACTACCTGCTGGGCGACGACTGCAAGTGCGTGGATGGCCCCTGATGGCCCTTGACGGCCCCTGATGGCCTCTGATGCCCTCTGGTGCCCACCGATGGCCACTGATGATGGCTGATGATGGCCGCTGACGAGCTCTGATTGCGCCCATCATCAGGTGCCGACTGGGCCAGATCCGATGTGATCTGTTCGAGATCGAAGACGGAGCGACGCATCTCGAGCTCATCTCACGCAAGCTCTCGGTCGCCACCTCGCGCGTCCTCTTCGGAGTGCTCAAGCACAACACGTCACTCAAATCCGTCTCCATCCTCGGCTGCGGCATCGACGCCGAGGGCGCCAAGGCGCTCGAGATGGCGCTCTCGACGAACACCTCGATCACGCTCATCGACCTGTCAGGTAACAAGATCCACACGAGTTCGGAAGGCGTCCAGGCCCTCACGCGCGCCGTCGAGCGCAACAAGCGGCTCGAGAAGATGATCCTCGACGGGCCCGGCTCCGATCTCGTCTTCAAGGAGCTCCGCGTCGCCGCGCACCTGAACATGAACGGGAAGCGGCTGCGGCTGCTATCGGGCGCCGTGATGGGCGCCCTCGTCGCCCCGAACCTCAACCTCACCGATTTGAACCTCGAGAACAACGAATGCCTCGGACCGGTGGGCGCGAACGCCATCGCGGTCGCCCTCACGCAGCGCCAGTCGACGCTCAAGTACCTCAACCTCGCCGAATGTGGTCTCGCCGGATCGAGCTCTTGGGAGATCACGACGGCGCGCTCGGAGCGCTCAGCTACTGGCGAGGACGACGAGCCGGTCGGCGGCGCTCGGAAGGAGGACTTCCTTGAGCCCGAGGCGCCCCTTAAGCGTGAGAAGCGCGTCAAGAACGCCACCAACGCCACCAACGCCACCAAAGGGTCGAAGAGCGATGCCAAGGTGGACGAGAAGCCCCTCGAGCTCGATAAGTTCAAATCGGATCTGGATATCAAGACGCGCGCGCAGCTGACCGAGCTCATGGTCTCCATTGGCCAAATCTCGACCCTCGAGTCGTTGACGCTCGACAAGAACGCTCTCGCGGACGCCGAGTCGGCGCTCCTCACCCCGATCGGCAAGCTCTACAATCTGCGCTCGCTCTCGCTCTGTGGGAATCGTCTGACCGAGGTGCCCTCTTCCATCGGCTCCCTGCGCTCTCTGCAGGAGCTGTTGTTGCGCTCGAACCAGCTCAACGAGCTTCCGAACGCCTCGATCGGGCTCCTCGGCTCCCTCGAGAATCTCGATCTCAAAGGCAACCAGCTCACGTACCTGCCCGACTCAATCGGGCAGCTGCGCACGCTCAAGTCGCTCGATGTGTCCGAGAACAAGCTGACCGAGCTACCGGCTTCCTTCGGCCTGCTTCGCGACACGCTCAAGCTGTCCGTCTCGCGCAACCCGCTCCAACGCCCGCCCCTCTCGGTCGCGCGCCAGGGCATCGATGCGATCCGTCGCTACTTCAATGAGCTCAAGAAGAGCGGATCGACGACGAGCCGCGCGGCGCGCCTCGTGCTGCTTGGCGCGGGGCTCGCCGGCAAGACGTCGCTACAGCGCGGGCTGCGGCATGGGGCGGCGCGCCCAGCCAAGCTCGACGAACGGACGATCCAGCTCGACATCCACACGCTACCCCTCGGTTCGGGCGCCGAGCAAGTCGTCCTCTCGATGTGGGATTTGGCAGGCCAGCCCGAGTACGCTGCCGGGCTGCAGCCGTACATTGTGCCGGGCTCCCTCTACCTGCTGGCCGTGCCCGCGCAGCTGTGCACGGACGAGCACTACCCCGATGTGCTCGGCCGCTGGCTCGACTACCTCCAGGCAGGCGCGCCCGAGGCCGTGGTGCAGGCGGTGCTCACGCACTGCGACGAGCTGCTGCCCGAAGGGACTGCAGCCAAGGGGAACATTTCAACGTCCGCGCTCGAGGAGGCATGCGAGCTCCAGGTGCGCTGGGTGAAGGAGAGCATGCGGCGGCACCAGGGCAACCTGCCCTCGGGCTCGAAGAGGCTGCTCATCCAGGACGCCGTGCCGTGCGTGTGCGCCGTCGCGGGCGGCGACGCTTCCCTCGCCAACCTACGCTCACGCCTCGAGGCGATCGTGCTGGCGAAGCCGCCGCTGCTCCCTTGCATCGGAATGGCGATCCCGCGAACGTGGATCCTTGCGATGGGCTTCCTACGCGCGCTTCGGGACGGTCGAGACCCTGTGGCCGTTGCCACGCAGAACTCGCAGCCGGAGGCATCGGCCGAGCGAGCCGTGCCGTACGTGCCGCTCGCGGATGCGATCCAGCTCTGGGTCGATGTGGTCGCCCCCAAGCTGCAGGTCGCGGCCGATGGCCAGGCGATCGAGGATACGCTCCAGGTCCTCGTCAACCAAGGCGAGTTCTTCGCGTCGAGCGGCATCATCTTCTTGCAGCCCGACTACGTGACGCGGCTACTCAAGCCGCTCGTCGACCATCGCGTCAACAAGGTGAACAAGGTGGCGGAGACGAGCCTTGGCGGGACGACGATCCTTGGCTTCACTATCAAGGATCCCGTGCGCGTCGCGCTTCTCTCGTCGGCGGTGTCCACGTTTGTGGGCAAGGGCGACCTGCGCGAGGAGCTGCTGCCGTTGCTCTGGGAGCCTGTCGGCCTGCATGAGGACGACTACGGCTCAGTCCTCATGATGCTGTGCGCGAGCGGCGTCCTCTTCCTCGCCGAGCACACGCAGCAGGGGCGCAAGTGGATCATGCCGATGCGCTTGCCCGAGACACAGCCAGCAGAGCAGCTCGCCAAGTGGCATCGTCTGCGCACGTCCCCCGGCATCGAGCAGCTCGGCGTCGTGTACCCGCTCGGCGCCCTCGCCCCCCCGGGCATCGCCGAGCGGCTCATGTCGCACCTGTACGGGTTCGGCAAGTACCACGCGTTCTGGAAGGGCGGCACCCTCATCGAGACGCGTGTGCACAATGCGCTGCTGCTCGTCGAGCTGCGCACCAGGGACGGGGGCCAGGACTCGAGAGAAAGGCACCAGGACTTACACGAGCTCGTCCTCGAGCTGCGCGGGCCCAAAGCCCAGCGGAGCGACCTGTTCGCGCTGATCCTCAACGTGCGCAAGCGGACAGAGGTGCTGCTGCACGACTTCCCTGGGCTGCTCATCGCGGGCAAGCTCTCGTGCCCGGGGTGCGTCTTTGACGCGAAGCACTCGTTCGACCCGACGCGCTGGGCCCTCGATGAGGTCACTAGCCGTCCGCAGACCTGCCGCAAGTGCTCCGAGAACGTCTCCCTCGAAGGCGTCAAGATCAGCCAGATCGACGAGATGGGGGGAGGTGCGGAGGAGATTTCGCTCGCGCTGCCCTCGCGCGAGGGGATGAGCGTTATGAATGAGAACAAGTACGTGGGGGAGCTGCTCCGGCTCGGAACCCCAATTGAGGCGAGACAAGGGATCCACCGGTCTCTCAACGTGTCCGGCAAGCTGCTCTGGGAACGCTTCTCCGAGGGCGAGGAAGCCATCCTTAACGAATTCATGCAGAACATTTCGCAGGAGCGTGATGCGATGGGCTGGTCGGACGGCGACTGGCTCCACTACGTCCTCTCGCAGACCGCCGACGAGCGCACGCTGCCTGTGGGCTACTCGTCGACCAAACTCGATAAGGGGCACAAGGGCATGGCGCTCGACGACTTTTGCAAGCACCCGATCGCGGTGGGCGCGCGCCTCGACCGCTCCCACGTGCTCGCGCTGCGACTCTACTCCACCTCGGTCTTCCGATCGATCAACCGGCCGCTTCGCGAGGCGCGTAAGCATCCGTACCCCGCGCTCGTCTCACGCCTCGTCGACGGCATCGTCAGGCTGCGCGCGTACCAGTCTCAGAGTGATGATCAGCGCACCTACGAGTTCTGGCGCGGGATGCGGGTCGAGGCGAGCGATGAGTTCTTCGCGCGCGGCACGACCGAGCTCGCCTTCTCGCCCACAATGCGCACTGAGCGCAAGGTGGCCGAGAGCATGGTCACGAAAGATGGCGCGAACGCGTCCGTGCTCATTCGGCTCCAGCTGACCATGAAGGAGGCGGGCGCCGATATTTCGTGGCTGAGCGTCTTCCCCGGAGAAGGAGAGTTCCTCTTCCCTCCGGGCACGTACGTGGAGCCAAAGCCCTCGCGTGGAGCGACGATCCCTGGCGCGGTCCGCGTCATCGACGGCTTGGTGCACGTCAAGGAGCACCGAATCGAGCAGCTCGCACCGCGCGAGGCCTCCCCATGAACGGTAAGTGACCGGGGCCATCCTGAAGATCATCCAGACGGGAAGGCGGAGCATGCAGGCCCTCTTCTGGGAAAGAGGACGCCGAGTGCCTGAGCAGCCGCCACGCGGTGACTGATTCGTACTGTCGAAAGCGTCGTAGGGGTCCTACGTACGTACGTCGTGTCATCAACATGTTATCATCATGTACGCATGCATGCGCCAACATTGGGGCATATCGGTTGGGGTTGTCGCGCATCGCATGGTGAGGCGCCTCCCCTGCGGAAGAGGAGGGCCGTGAGAATCGGGCCCCGGGCGGCGCTAGCCGCCGTAAGCCGCCGGGCCTATCGCCGGATAGGGGATCATGTCCCGGAAAACGCGAAATTGGCATGGAAACCGGTGTCGTATCGTTACTTTTAAGGGACCAGTTTTTTGTTGGCCTCTGGTGACGACGTGTTGCATGCCGGTGTGAAACGAAATGCGACACGACTTGCGGACGGCCGCGCGCGCGGGCTCGCCGCGATCGAACTGGACCGCATGGGCCCACTTTTTGAAGCTCATGCATGTCGCCAAGATAGGTATGAAGCCTTGTGAGATCGAAAGCCACCGCCTCCGCACGAACTCATCACACATGCAGCCTTGCTTTTCCGGTTCTCTTCCGTGCTGCGCTGGCCGCGCGCCCGCACATGCTCCATATGCCCTCTCCTATGGAGCTGCACATCGCCCACGCTCTCCCATGCACACCCGTCCGTCCGCAACGCCTCCCATGCGAGCTCACTCACGCGCCGCAGCCCGTGTGTCCAGCTCATCCATGATGCTTGCGTGCGTCTCGGTTGGCAGGACCAAGGCGCCCTTCTCCACCGCGTCGACGCGCATGAACTTCAAGCCCCAGGCGCCCTGCGCCTTTTTGTCCTTCGCGCTAAGCGGACCGCCCGGGTACGCCGGGTCCCTTCCCGTGGGATCAACCCACTTCTTGGCGCCCGGCACATTGGTGCCCGCCGGCATGCTGAAGCCCGCCATCAACACCATGTGCGTCGGCACGCGCACGTTGCCCCGCGCGTCGCCGAGCGCAAACGGCGTGTACCACCCGCTCAGCTCACGCCCGCCTGGCACCTTGTTCAGGTACACGGCGTCCACCACCGTCGCACCCTTCTCCACCACTATGGACTTGCCATCGTCATCGAGCAGCTCGTGAAGCGTCGTCGTCTCGTCGAGCTCGTACGGTGCGCTCGTCGCGCGCAGCACGTAGTACCCGTCCGGCGCGTGCTCGCCCTTGCCGCGCGTCGCCAAATACTCACCTGGCGCGCACCGTGCGGCCATGTCGTCTGTGCGGTCCTGCAGCTGCATGGCGTCGTCCTCCTCCTGCTGCGCGGCGCCCTCCTCACCAATTGGCTTGAGCTCGACGAGCTTCCAGTCGTTCAACCTCTCGAAGATGGCGGCCCAGGCGCAGTCGTCGTGTGGCTTGTACCGATTCGCGATCGGCAGCTGCAGGTGTCCGACGCGAGCATCTTCGACGTGAGCCACGTTTTGAAGACGCCGCCGTGGCCGTCGGCCTCGTCCTTGCCGTGGCCAGTCACCTCGTTCATCTGATCGAGCGTGAGGTCAAGGCGGAGGGCGAGCTGGCACATCAGGTACATGGCCTTCGAACACTTGTACTGCTTGGCGCAGCCGTCCATCTTGAGCCACACGGTCCCGCCCTTGCCCTTGCCCGAGCCCCGCGCGCCCTCCTTGAGCTCCCCGAGTGTCAGCATCTCCTTGAGCATGATCTCCATGTTGTGCGTCGTGACCGCGGCCACCTGCGGCTTGTAGTCCGAGCAGTGGTAGTAGACGCGCTTGCCGAGTGCCTTCTCCTCCTCCAGAACCTTACCCCGCTCGTCACCCTTGGCTGTGAGCAGGCGTGCGGCGATGCGCGCGACCTCGGCCGCGTCGAGCTCGAGCCGCCAGGCCTCGGCCACCGCCACCTCGATGGTCATCGAGGTCGTCTCCCAGTGCTGGGACTGCGGCTTCTTATTCCGCTCCTTGTTCAGCTTCTCCGAGTAGTCGATGATGAGGGCGGCGTCACCGGGCGAGATGCCCATGCGCTCGATGCGGATAGTGGTGGTGAGCCGCACCATTCCCGCATGGTAAGTGTAGTATGCGAGCTTCTCGCGGTAGAGCTTCATGAACTCGCCCATCGGTACGGGCTTGGACTTGACCAGCTTGATGTGCTTCGAGGTGGTGTTGTAGGAGGTCTGGGTCTCGATGGTGTCATAGTAGTGATAGCGCATCATGTGGGCGGTGGCGGACGTGTCCTCCTCGAGGGGATGCGTCTTCATCTTGGCGGTGCCGCACTTGTCGCATAAACCGAGGGTGCACCTGCGGGTGGAGGCGAGAGTCGGATCGAGAGAGCCGAGTGTCAAGTGATGATAAGCAGGATATGGCAATTCTTTAGGATGCTATTGGAAAAGTATGTCTTGGACCAGCCTCCCTCCTCGGTCCCGCGGGCAGGTGGGCTTGCGGGCTGCGTGTACCTCAGCGCCGCGTGTCCCAAACAAGCACCAGCAGCATCGCTCACCAAGCCGCACGTAGCATCTGCCGCGGCTGCCCGCGGCTTGTCGTGGGTGTACGGCGCCGTGTACGGCGCGGCGGCGTGCTTGATGGCCAGCACCGCCCGCTCCGCGTTGAGCGCGTCCTGGAAGAGACGCATTTCGATGCACCATCTGCAGCCGCACATGTCGAGCTGCCGGCGCGACATGCGCCGCAGCTCAGGCGGCCGCAGCTCGCGGAACGCGCGCTCCTTGAGCAGCCCGGGGTGCTTCTTCTCGAAGTCGATATAGACGTCCGTCAGGCTCACCTCCGAGAGGAGCTTGGCGACGAGCACCTTCTCGCCGTTCGCGTCCTTCATCTGCAGCGTGTCGCTCTTCATCGGCGAGCGCTTGATCGACGGGTGGCCAATGTAGAAGTCGAGCACGAGCTTGCGCGTCTCCTCGTCGATGCCTTGGCCAACGCGCTCGCGGTAGTAGGTCCAATACGCATCCTCCTCGCCCTCGTCCAGCTTGGCACGCCGCTCAATGGCGCCCTTGAGCCGGCGCCACGCGGTCGTGAGCGACAGGCCCAGCTCCGATGCCCACTCGCGCGCGCCCACGACAGCGGCCACCTTGGCCTCGCCGCCAGCCGCCTTTTGCTTCTTCGCGTGCTTGCCTCGCTGCATGACCTCCTCGTTGGGCGTGGGCGCAGCCAGGTTGAAGAACGAGTCGACCGACGCCTCGATGTCGGCGCCGAGGGAGCCGCGCTTGATGCCTTGCGACGCAAACGCGGCCTTCACCCGGTCCACGATGCGCTCGCCAAGCGAGGCCTGGCCAATGCCGGCGCGGTTTGCGGCCTCTCGCAACGCCGGCCGCTTGATCGCCGCCGTGAGCACGGCCGCCTGCTGATCCGTCGACAGCGCGCCGAGCGGCCCGACCACCTTGGCCACCTCGCGCTGCGCCATGCGCTCCGCTGCCGCCTTGTTGCGCGGAAACCCGTGCTCGTCGATCTCGAACGCAGCATAGAGCCGCTGCGCGGCCTCGGTGCACGGGGCGCCAAACATGCGGCGGTGGCGGCTCTGCTCCGCCTTCGTGGCCAGGTTTTCCTTCACGGCCGCCGCCTTAGCAGCTGCAAGGGCCACCTGGAGCTGCTCAATGGTCTCCTCCAAGCGCCCACGCTTCTGCTGCTCCGTCTCCTCGGGCGCGTCGCCAAAATGCCGCTTGGGCTTGACGGTTCGCCCAGCGCTCCGCCCAGCGCTGTCGCCGTCTTCGCCATCGCAGCTCGAACACTGCTCCGCAGGACGCCTTGAAGCTTTGGCCGCGGCCCTATCGGCCTTGCGCTTTGAGGACAGCTTGGCGCTCCTGATGACCTGGTCCTTCTTCTGCTCCAGGTGGTGCCGCCAGTCGGGGCAGTGGTGGTTGTCACCTTTGCACATCGTGCGGTGCGAGTAGCGAGGCGCCGGGTAGCCACGAAAAAGGCTCGCTCCGGCGCTTTTGCGCTCGGCTCGGCGCGCGAGCCGCGCCTCAAAACGAAATTATTCAAGCATGGCAGCGAGGAGGACGATTGCGAGTAGCAGTCGAGCAGCGAGGTGGGATTCCTTGGTTGACACGGTGACATGCAATGTAGGATTCCTATGGAACTACACTTTTGGTG
>Ga0209550_10002191_pt1 | contig 18787 bp, 26 predicted proteins | sample LauGreSuBDMM15SN_2_FD_187567 | JGI IMG/M metagenome (GOLD analysis project Ga0209550, IMG submission 187567) | Freshwater lake microbial communities from Lake Michigan, USA - Su13.BD.MM15.SN (SPAdes) (version 5) | ecosystem: Environmental > Aquatic > Freshwater > Lake | place: Lake Michigan...
ATCTAAAGGTAAATCAGAAAATTTAATGCGATTCATTTCATCTAAACGTGCCTGCGTCAAATCACGTGATGATTGCGCATCTATCAAACGACCAATGAAAATAAACTTAGCTTCTGAGTCGGTATAAATCAACTCATCACCAATCTTCACTTCAAAAATATTTGCAAACGGTGTCTTTACAACAGACTCAATCACAGCACCTTCACCCACTTTAGGCTGCAATAATTTTTTTACACTCGCCTCTTGTGTATCAGCCCATGCCAGTTGACTGGCTAAAGCAAAAGAAACAGAAACTAGAATTTTTTTATTTATCATGTCAGAAACTCATTAAGAAAAAATCGAAGGAGATTTGCCTAGCGCATGTTTAATTAGGCTACGCTTTAAAAATGGAACGCGATTGACTATATTCATACCTGTATTCCGTAACACACGCAGTGGCGTGAAATCAGAAGTAAAAAGTCTTTCCAGGCCATCCGTTGCTAGCTGCATCAACAACACTTCTTCTTTGCGGCTACGCGCATAGCGCTGTAATGCACGCGCATCACCACAATCCGTATTTGCATCAGCAGGCCCTAGCGCTTCAAGTAAAGCAATCACATCTGCAAAACCTAAATTCATTCCCTGACCTGCCAGAGGATGAAAAACATGCGCTGCATCGCCTACCAACACAGTGCGTTCGGCTGCAAAGCTGTGTGCACGCATCAGACGCAATGGAAATCCACGCGGCACAGCAGGCGGCAAAGGATGTAATTCACCGAGAGTTAATTGAGGAAGTTTATTCAAGCGCGACGCTAACTGCTCTGCAGTTTCAGACAAAAGTGTTTCAGCTAATTTATCTGGCGCAGACCATACTAACGACACCTGTGAACCTGCTAAGGGTAATAACGCAACAATACCCTCAGCACCTAGAAACCATTGTGATGCAACGCCATGATGTGGCTTATCACATGAGAAATTTGCCACTACTGCAAGCTGATCATAAGAACGATAATCAAGTCCTATATCAGTTTGAGCACGCACCCATGAATTCGCACCGTCTGCACCCAATACTAAGGAAGTATGTATTGCAGAGCCATTATTCAAATCAATTTGCACTTCTTCAGCATCAACATGCATCTGCGTTGCAGTGGCCTGCACAATTTCTACACCTTGAGTAAATTGCAGGGCATTGTCTAATGCATGATTCAGATTGCCATCCTCAACTATCCACGCTAATGCTCCAACATGTGCGCCATAAGCATCAAAACTCAGATGACCGGCATGCTGCGCATCGTCACCTTTAATGTCCATCGCTTCAATCGGCGCAATGCGCGCCTGATCCATCGCATCCCACACTTTTAAGGATGACAATAAGTTTTTTGTCGCATGATTTAAAGCATAGACACGGCTATCCCACTCACCACTCGCCTTCCATTTAGATGCATTTGATTCTGCTTGTGATGGCGATAATAAAGTTACAGCATACCCAGCTTGCGCCAAAGCCAACGCACTAGCCTTACCAACGGCACCGTTACCGACCACACAAATTTGGGATTGCTTTTTCATTGAAGAGAACGAGGATGAGCGCAATTAATAGTAAGGGTCGATTATAGCTCTGAGGGAGATTTCAGCCCTAGCAAGCAGATAGTGCTAATTATTTAGGCAATTTTTCTTCAATCGCGACCAATAATTGCTGCCCAAGCTGAGCTTTGACCTCATTTTATGCATGAAAACTAAGCCTGCTATCTAAATGATGAAGCTTTGATTTTGAGGTTGGCCTCAGTTTTGCTATACTCTCGCCTCTTGGCCTGGTAGCTCAGTCGGTAGAGCAGAGGATTGAAAATCCTTGTGTCGGTGGTTCGATTCCGCCCCGGGCCACCAAAATGTGCAAAAACCACCTTCGGGTGGTTTTTTTATCGAGATGAAAAGTTGCCAAAAGAGCTTTAATGAGCAGCAAAGTCGTTTTCTTATGCTCTCATACTTTCAAGACAATCAATATGATTACAGTCATCATCGCCTCTTATAGATACGGACATCTTGCAGCGCATTGCATAGAGTCATTGCTATCTCAAACTACTCTTCCCTCAAGAATTTTATTCGTGGACGACGGAGGTTTAGATTGCAGTCATTTACCAAGTCTATATCCAGACGTTGAATATATTTTCAGGCCTATCAATTTAGGCGTTGTAGATAACTTTCAAGACATGCTGTCTAAAGTGGATACGGAGTATGTACTATTCATAGGCGCTGATAATTGGTTACGTTCCGATGCAATTGAATTACTTTCCAATGCCAACACCGATATCGTCACCTACGACATTGTTGTAACTGGTGAATTAAAAGAAGAGATCTTAACGAGAGTACCAGGTGAAACGCAGCCTTATAAAGGTGACTTGTATTGGAATCGCCAAGGTCAGCATCACGGATCCATGATGTACCGTACAGATTTTGGACAAAAAATTGGCTACAAAAAAAGATATGAAGATGGTGCTCATCCACAAGAGGATTGGAACCTGTGGGATAAGATGTTAGAACAGGGTGCAACAGTAGCAAGCATCAAAGAAGGGCTTTTGTATTACAGAAGGCATAAAGAAAATTTTTTGAAATATTCTCATGCATCTTTACGCTTACAAAAGCAAGATTTAAATTACGCTCTAGAAGAATGATGAGTTAGATTGAGATCGACAAGTGCGCAACTCTAGTTGATTTCACTTATGTTCAATGAGGTATAAATAAACCACCTTCGGGTGGTTTATGTGCATTGAGCTTCAGTATTTCATCGTCCATTGGATAGAAGCTTGCTCATCAAATCATTAGTAATGCTTTTATCTTCGCTCGCACTTCCCACAATTCTTGTTCGCCGATGCTAGCTTTATATTTTGCTTTACGCGCTCGCCAATCAAGAGATTTCAAATGATCGGTTAGCACAACACAACGAGTGCCATCAACTTCAGTTAACACTTCGAAAGGATGACCTTTGATTTGTGTACTAAGTGGGCAACAAAGGACCAAACCCGCCTTCCCATTGTAGGAAGTTGGACTGAGAACTAATGCAGGACGATGTCCTGCCTGCTCGTGCCCAGCTTGTGGATCGAATTCTAACCAGACAATATCACCCGAATCTGGCACATAACGTTTGACCATTACCAGACTTCCTTACCGACTGACTTACCAAAATCCGATTCCGCATGGGAGTTATCAGCAGTAATGCCAGCTACTAACTCATCCAATTTATATTCTTTACGATTAACTGGCTCAATGATAATTTTCCCGCGCAGTACTTTGACGGAGACTTTCTGATCCATTGTCAGATGCGCCTCTTTCATCAAGCTAACGCTCAGTCTAAGTGCAGGACTATTTCCCCATTTTTTAATAACAGCTTCCATAGCAACTCTCCTATTTGTTTCTACATTGTAGATACATATAGAAGCGCTGTCTACATTCCTTTTGAAAATTAAAGCGTAAATCGAAGTTCCCGTTTCTAGCTAATGGTGAAAATAGGATCTGACATGCTCAACTCGGTGCGATTACTTCCAGAACCGCCAAATAAGCAAAGCCCTCGTTAGCAATAACGGGGGCTTTTTTTGTATCATGAGGAATCTAACCCTCAGACTTTATTAAACCAAGTGAAGCTCTACTCTTTTACCTAATGCGGCTGCATATTTTCTTAGCGTATTTAAACTTGGGGAATGTTTGCCAGTCGCTAATGCATTTTCTAGCCTAGCAACCGCAGGAGTTTGCGTTCCCATCTTTTTAGCTACTTGAGCTTGCGTTAGTCCGGCCTCTTTTCTAGCTGCAAGAATCTCATCAAGAATTGCAAATTCAGTACGATCAAGTTCTTTGACTGCGGCTTTAATAGCAGGCTTTTTAAGCATCTTACTCACCATTTGTTTATGAGTAAGCATTTTTGTTTTCTTTTGTGCTGTCATTTCTTAAGCTCCTTCATACGCGATTTCGCAATCTTCAATTCTTTATCTGGTGTCTTTTGAGTTTTCTTAATAAAGCTATGAAGCATCACTATTTTCTTCTCCACCATCATACAAAAGTAAACTCGGGCGATACCTTCAGCTCCCTTAAGTCTTAATTCGAATAATCCACTTCCAAATGAATCTGTATGAGGCAAACCCAAATTGGGTCCATGCTCAATCATCCGACTAGTTAATCCAAGATAGCGAGCCTGAAGCGTATCAGGAAGATTCATGATGTCTTCTTGAACTTGCTCATTGTAATAAAGGATGGAATAGGTCACAAAAGAATATTAACAAATTTGTTAATATTGAACAAGCATGTCGTTTAAAACGACAAACTTATAGCCAACCCGATCGTTTAAAGCGCCAGTACAAAAATGAACAAGCAGATACGATAATAACTACTGCTGCTGGATAACCTAGATCCCACTTTAATTCTGGCATCTGTTCAAAGTTCATTCCCCAAATTCCAGCAAACGCAGTTGCCACACCGAATATAGCCGCCCAAGATGCTAGGCGTTTTTGAATATTATTTTGTTCAAGAGCAATCGCAGATAAGCTGACTTGAATTGCTGTCCCGATAGCATCTCGTATGCTTTCAATAACAGAGTTAATACGAGTTAAGTGATCTAAGATGTCTCGAAAATATTCAGTGCTGTTGGCGCAAATAGGTGGCACTCGACCACTCGACAATTTGCCTACTGCCTCCATTAGCGGAGAGACGGCGTGCTTTACGACCATCACTTTTCTTTTTAGCGCAAAAAGTCTTTCAATATTAGACTTGGTATAACGCCCATCAAAAAGAGTTTCTTCAATATTTTCTAACTCCAGCTCTAACCTTTCAACAATCGGAAAATAGCGATCTACAACAGCGTCAATAAGAGCGTAGAGAACAAAGCCTGAACCTTGGCTTAATAGTTGCGGCTCTTGCTCACAACGTTCTCTAACTCCTAAGAACGTGACATCAGATCGATTACGAACAGATAGAACATAATCAGATGCCGCAAAAATATCTAATTCACCAACTGAAATATCATCGTCGTACTTCAATACCTGAATCACGGCAAACAAGCTATTGCCATACTCTTCAATCTTAGGTCTTTGATGACCTGTTAACGCATCTTCTACAGCCAAAGGATGAAGGTCAAACTCCTCCTTCATTTTCATAATCTCATTTACAGTTGGGTCTAGTAGCGCCACCCAAACAAAAGAATCTTTATTGGCAAGGTAATCGCTAATATGTTCAATTTCAATATCAGCGATTTTTTTACCGTTTAGATAGGAGGCGCAATTAATTAGCATATTTAGAAAATATAAAAATATTAATGAGATGAAGCAATCTTAACTCTAGCCTACTTTACAGGGAAAGCTGTAACCATCAAAACTATGTAATTAGACATAAATGAGTATCCTATGCGCTGGTCGATTCCACCTTGTGCCACCAAGATGTACAAAATCCACCTTTAGGTGGTTTTTTTATTTGTCACTTGTTAGCTTGCTTTACAGCCCGTATACTTGTACTATATATAGAACAAGTTCTGACGGAGGCTCTATGCGAGTGATCAACTTTTCCGATGCAAGAAATCAACTCAAGCAAGTGATCGATCAAGTAGTGGATGATGCTGACTTCACTGTGATCTCCAGACGCGATGCACAAGATGCAGTCGTGATGTCACTGGACACCTTCAACAGTTTGATGGAAACACTCCATCTGATGAAAAGTCCTGCAAACGCCAAACACTTAGAAAAATCTATCACTCAATATCGTAAAGGTCAGACCAAATCCAAGGGATTGGTCGATGCGGAGTAAGTTAGTCTGGACCACCGCAGCGTGGGAAGACTATGTGTACTGGCAAAGTCAAGATAAGAAAACACTTAAGCGTATTAACTTGCTTGTTAAAGAAGTGATGCGCGACCCAGAAGTCGGCATAGGTAAGCCAGAGCCTTTACGAGAAAATTTGTCAGGGTTTTGGTCAAGGCGAATTGATGACACGCATCGGCTTGTCTACGCCATTGAGAAAGACCAAATCGTTGTGATCGCTTGTCGATATCACTACGAGTAACTCAAATAACCAGATCAGACATTCTCATCTCGTTTCGATTCCGCCTTGAGCTACCAATTAAGTAAGATCCTCGTTAACGACAACGAGGGCTTTTTGTATTTTGGTCTTGGAAGGGTTTAGTTATGGGATGGTTGATATTAAAGTTTCTTTACCACCGAGTATCTGTGACATGAAATGAGGTGATCATTGACCATTCCGGATGCCTGCATAAATGCATAGCAAATAGTTGATCCTACAAATTTGAATCCTACTTTTAATAATGCTTTACTCATTGCGTCAGATTCTAGAGATTTCGATGGAACTTCGCTTAAGAAGCGGCGTTTATTTTGAATAGGCTTGTTTTGTACAAATGACCACAAAAATTGATCAAAGGCTTCTCCATTTTTTTCTAAAGCTAAGTAAGCCTTAGCATTGCCGATAGTGGCTGATACTTTTAATCGATTTCGAACAATGCCAGGGTTAGCCATTAACTCCGCAACTTTTTTCTCTCCATATCTTGCAATCTTTTTTGGATCAAAACCATCAAAGGCCTCACGATAGCTTTCTCGCTTCTTTAAAACCGTAGACCAAGAAAGTCCTGCTTGAGCACCTTCTAATATCAGAAGCTCAAAAAGCTTTTGACTATCTCGAAGTGGAACACCCAATTCTGTGTCGTGATATTGGCGATAAAGGTCAAATCCTTCACACCAAGGGTAACGGATAATTGTTTTCATTCTTAGATTCTACAGCTCAAGCTTGGTAGAAAAATAATTTTGAATAGAAGCATCGCAGTTGAAAATAGATCGATTTACTAGATCTCTTCTGCGACATTGATGTTAAGAATCTGCTTTGTACTGACTTACAAAAATAAAGCTTAACTTGATTAGATCTCTAATCAATTCAATCTATAAAAAAACTGTCGTTAATGAATTGAATATCATGATGCATTATTCAGCTTTTTCTAAATATGCATGAAAAACGCCCACATGCACTTCAGCGTCATCAGCACCATCACTCCATAAATCAGCGCTGCGGAAACGAACATCAAAAGTTCTCTGTTTATTCGAAGTCAGTCCATGAGCAGCAGCATCTGGAAAAGGATATTCAGGGGATACTCCAACAATAACTCCCTTTTTTCCTCTTATATAACTAGGCATTCTGATATGACCCGGCACAAAATCTGATTTCACTACAACCGTATCGCCAATCTTTAGTTCAGGCAGATTATTCGGCGTTACTCTGCCAACTTTTTTTCCATGTGAAATCGGAACATATTCTCCAACCGCAGCATTAAGTTCATCATGTGTAATCAAACCTTTTTCTATACATAAGGTTGCTACAGCTGTAAATGTTCTTTCATAGTAGCTAGCTCCAACATAATGACGAGGATCCATACGCTCAATCGCATAGCGATACTCATCCATATTATAAATATGACGAGCAACTAGTTTTCCTGAAATAGCATTGATCTTTATTTCCCAGTCTGCATGGAATGGTTCTTTTTTACCTTCAACGGTAATTTGACCAAAACCCTGACGACCACCTAGATCATGAAATCCATCCATACTTAGACTCCCGACTTAATGCGATTGAAATCATACGTTGTGTATGGCTCCTCAAGTCTAGCAATACCAATTAAAGATTCTTTGGTAATTATTTTTGCCAATTCATGTTCAGTCCATCCTTCAGTATAAGAAGGTCTTAATGGCATGATCATATAGCGTGTGTCTGCAGTTGTGTCCCAAACACGAATCTTTAAATGATCACTGAGTTTAAGACCCATCTCACCTAGCACTGAGCGCGCCTCTCGCACTAACCGTGATCGATAGTCTAGGTCTTTATACCAACCAGGCGCCATGCCAATAATTGAGAAAGCCGTGCACGAGCACAAAGTGCAACAAATAACATTATGAATTTGATCGGTATTCTCTTTCACTACCAAGCTACCGTGATGTTCAGGCATGCCAAAGCCAAATGAGCTTGCCGCAGCCTTACCATCGGCTAATAAAAATTCTTTAAACGTTGGATCTAACCAAGCTTTAGCAACCAATCGTGCTCCATTATTAGGAACCCAGTCTTCGGTGACTATTTTTTCGTAATCCGGAAAAGTCTTATCATCTATGAGATTTTTATTTTTTAGCAGCTCTTCTAAAGCAGAGACACGTTTATTAAGATCTTGCATTGCTCATCCTATTTAACTTATTGGCGTATGGTGCAATCCGTATACAACACTTATTCATTATATCTGCCTACGGATCTCATTATGGCAGTTGAATCGGTAATGCTTAGTTATCAAAATATGAAAAATCTGCTTCGGTTGATTTTTAAACTGTGGGTTAAGATTCGGGGATGAATTTGATAGAAAAATTAAAGCGCTGGGCTACATCACTAAAGCAAAAGATAGTCATGCTTTGGTTTGCCACTAAAAATCCACAAACACCGTGGCTGCCCAAGGTGATTTGTATTTTCATCGTCGCTTATGCCCTAAGCCCAATTGACCTTATTCCAGACTTCATTCCTATATTGGGATTTGTTGATGAAATTATTCTATTGCCAATGTTGATTTGGGTAGCAATAAAATTAATACCCCAATCTATCCTAGATGAGTCACTTAACCAAGCTAAAGCGTGGGCTACACAAAATCAAACTAAGCCCAAGAGCTTGTTAGGTCTTTTAGTCGTTGTCATTATCTGGGCATTAATGATTTGGGTGGTTTATCAGCTCATTTAAATTAGCAAAAAAATCAACACAGCCTATTAGCCGCTTATAGATTTACTTTACATTGCACCTATGAATATAAATTCTGACTACACTAAAAGGATAGTCGTTAATCACCATGACTTACCTTGGACTCCAAGTCTGCTGCCAGGTGTAGAGAGACGAATGCTTGAGCGTATCGGTGATGAGGTTGCGCAAGCAACTTCTATTGTTCGTTACCAACCCGGATCCTCATTTAAATCCCACACGCATGAGTTTGGTGAAGAGATACTCGTTTTAGATGGCATATTTAGTGATGAGACTGGGGACTATTCAGCTGGCACATACATCATGAATCCTCCTGGATCATCGCATGCACCACATAGCAAAACTGGCTGTACACTTTTTGTAAAGCTACGCCATCTTGGTTCGGATCAAGTAGAGCGAGAAGTATTAAATACAAAAACAGCGGATTGGTATCAGGGCATGGTACCCGGTCTACATGTCATGCCGCTGATGCGCCAAGGCAGTGGATCGACTTTAGTACGATGGGCACCTGAAACATATTTCAATCCACATAGACACTACGGCGGAGAAGAAATCTTCGTAGTCGAAGGAGTATTTGAAGATGAGCACGGACGCTATCCAACAGGCTCATGGATTAGAAGTCCTCACATGAGCACACACCAACCCTTCAGCAAAGAAGGCTGCACGATCTTTGTTAAGACTGGACATCTACTTAGCTGATCTATTTGATGCTGATAGCTTTAAAGGAAAGTCACTCTCTTAGTCAGCTCAGCCAAATTAATTTTTGGTGAATCAAAACTTTTACCATCTGCAGAGTTAACAATAACACCCATGCCAACAACCGGCGCTAAGTTATCAACCTTAAAACGCCCTTTTTGATCTTGTTGGCGAATAAAACATTCTTCATCAAAAAATAATTGGTCAAAGTTAGAGTCAATTTCATCTGCATCGATAGTTTTAAAACCGATGAGCTCCTGAATTGCTTCTCGCGTTGACTCGATTTCTACCTCAGTCACTACTTTAAGATTTGCATTAATAAGCAATACTTTCATGGTGTGCCTTTTATATTGTTGAATTTGAATAAGCACGATTGTAAGACAGAAATTCCAATCCCATCAGACCGCCACAATTATTAGCCAATGCGATAACAAACCTCACGCAGAGAATTTAACTTTTCCGAGTTTGCTGATTATCTTTACTCTTCCAATAAGCTACGCAACATCCATGCAGTTTTCTCATGCACATCTTGGCGCTGAGTTAAAAGATCCGCTGTGGGTTGATCACTCGCCTTATCCACTAATAGAAATAATTTTCTCGCAGTTTTTGCAGTTGCCTCTTGTGCTTTAACCAGCAATCTCACCATCTCCAATGCCTTAGGCGTTCCCGATACTTCTTCAATTGAAGTCAGCTTTGCAAACTCTTTGTAAGTGCCCGGAGCAGGCTCTCCCAGCGCTCTAATACGTTCAGCAATCAAATCAAGCGCTGCCCATTGCTCGGTGTATTGCGTCATAAACATGGTGTGTAGTGTATTAAACATAGGACCCTTCACATTCCAATGAAAATTATGCGTCATTAAATATAAAGAATAACTATCAGCCAACAATGCAGAAAGACCTTTAGCAATCGCTTTACGATCTTTTTCATTTATACCTATATCTATCTTAGGATGACTTAACTTAGCACTCATTATTACTCCTTCAATTGAAGTGATGAATTAAACAACATGAATTTCAACTTCAATATTGCCATGAGTAGCGTTAGCATAAAAACGATCTTGATCAACTAATTCAACATTTTTTTGCGTAATCTCATATCGCAATCCGAGAATCGATCAGACAGGTCGAGAAATTTCAACCCGAATCATAAAAATCGACTAGGTGCAAATTAAACAGTGGATAAGTAATTGAAGGCGTACAGTGGGGGCAATACCTTAGGAGATCAGCGTGACAACCATTACACCCACCAATCAAGAACTACAAACCTTAGAAGCACTGCGGGCGCATAGACGGGCACATAGAGAAGTTTTATCTACCCAGATTTCAGCATATGTAGAACCTATCAAACCACAATTAACAACTGGCCAAAAAACGTCTGATATCATTGCTAAGACTGTAGGGTCATGGAAATTCATCATCATGCAAAGCGTCTGCATCATCGTTTGGATTATTTATAACTCCATCAATCATGACAGTACTTGGGATCCCTACCCTTTTATATTATTAAATCTTATGCTTTCATTTCAGGCAGCGTATACCGCGCCAGCCATTATGATGAGTCAAAATCGACTTTCTGAAATTGACAGACAACAGGCGAATAATGATTTTGAAGTGAATGTGAAAGCGGAATTAGAAATCGAACTACTGCATCAAAAAATCGACATGATGAAAGAAAAAGAACTCTATGCTTTAATCAAAGCTGTAGAAGCATTAAGTGAGAAATTAGATAGTCGCCATCATTAATCTCTACCATTTACCTTTTTTGGAGCATCACCATGAATATGACTCACTACATGGAGTTATTGGCGGTTAATCAGCCTTGGAATTTAATCCTCTTTATGGCTATTCCTATAATTTTAGCGGAAACCTTAGCCATTACAGAACTCTATCTACTTTTCACACGCCACTTTGAAGGCGTGGTTCACTCCATTAACAAATGGTCTGGGATTACGGTCGGCATCTACTTCATTGGCATCATTGTTTATATTATTACGCATGCTGTCATACCCATTACTCAAGCAGGAGAATGGAGAACTGTGATTGACGTTATCGCAGTCAGTACTTATCTGATTGCAGGCTTACCATTAATTTGGATCGCCGCACAAGAATGCGGACTTGTAAATAAAACCTTAGACCAAATGGAAAAATTGAAAGTTCATGCTATTTGCGTTGCTCTATTTTTGGTCTTTGGACACATTGCCATGATTAGCGGCATGTTAGATCCTGCCATTTTAGGATATCAAGCACGGCACTCCATGGAAAATAATCATGACATGCATGCAAACCATCCAGATCAACATAAGGAATAACTGAAGCCAATCAGCACCTAACTTTGTTATTGAGTTAGGTGCTCTTGACTTTTAAATGGCTTGAATTATTTAACGCGGACGCTGTTTTACTTTGATGAAGTCTCGTTTACGTATCAACGCATGAATTCCTTTAGTACGATCTACTACTTGGGAAACATTAAAGTCCGTTGCAGCTGACATATAAGCCAATGCAATAGCGCGATCCATACCTAGCTTCTCTGTCAAGAAGCGCATCGCTTCACGTACCGCATCTTTCATTGCTTCGTCGAGATCAGGATTTAATCCAATCGCAATCCAATAATCACGTGTCTCACCAAAAGGCTTATCTAAGGAACCTGAAGCGGAAGGTATTCGACTATCTCCTTTTTTAAGTAGAGTTAATCTAAATGTCGCACGCATAGAATGCTCGAGTGCAGTTAACGCTACTTCACCATTTGCCTGAACCATGTGTGGATCACCGGTGTAAAAATTTGCACCAGACACAAAGACTGGAAAATAAACTATCGTTCCCACGCCTAGATCTTTTACATCCATGTTCCCACCAAATACCCCAGGTGGCACCGAATGTACGAGTTCATCTGTTGCAGCAGCCACTCCCATCACACCCATGAATGGCGCAGTAAGAAAGCGCACTGCTTCGCCACGTGAATTCTGCATGACTCCTTCCCAAGCACCTCGCTGATTTTTTCGGATAGGCGTAAACACTGACATGTTATGAAATTTTTCTGGATGCTCTGCGCTGGCATCGGCTTCAGGTTTTTCGCCTTCTGGAAATTCACCCGGTAATGCACCCTTACCATGTCGATTACTAATCACACCATAAGGCACACGAGGCGTTACAGCGAGAATCTCAACCTTTAATACATCACCTGGTTGTGCTCCTTCTATCGCCACCGGCCCTGTGATGATATGCGGACCATCTTTAGCAAAATCATGTGGTATTGATGAGCGAGTGATTGCAATCGCATCCTTCAAAACTAAGCGTTCAGATATGCCTTTAGACATGAAATATTTTCTTGCATCACGCCCCTGATCTTCAAGTAATCCTTCATGCGACAACGTATCAAAAACCACTACTGCACCTGATGGCACAGTGCTTAGGGGTTTATCGTTTGCATTTGGAAGGTAACCCCACTTGATAGTGTCAACTGTTGAAGGCACATACCAAACTTTACCTGCCATACCTTTAATCGTAAGGCGAGTCACTTTGTCTGATAGTGGCTGCAAAGGCATTGCATGCGCTGCTATGTTAAAACAAAGTAGAATTACCGTAAATATGAAGTTATTTTTGATCATGAATAAATCCCTAAGTACACTGAGCAAAAATATACTTTGCCACAATAGTTAGTGACTATCAATAAATCATTATCCGCTCTATGAATAATTTTTCGATCCCGCTATTCTCTTTTTTCAATATTATTTTAGGCATTCCGCTTCATATCTACCTTGCTCAATCTGTAACTTAGTACTAGTATTTTCTTATTTAAGTGACCTAACTCAAAAATATCCTTATTTAAAACCTAGAGCTTCCTTATTTGAGGCAATCTAAATGATCTCAATAAATAAGGATCATTACCATGTCTGCCAATCACGTCGCTATCTGGATAGATCACAAAGAAGCGCATGTCTTGTATTTTGATACCAGTAAAAATGAATTAATCAAAAGTGCGGCAACCAACGGACATCTACACCATAAGGCAAATGCGGTTGGTAGTGGTAAGGCGCCAGAGGATCATCATTTTTTCCATAACGTGATCACAGCAGTTGCTGATGTGAATGAAATTTTAATTATTGGGCCCGGCTCTGCTAAAGGCGAGCTATTAAAGCATGCAGTTGCACATGACCCAGCCATTGCTAAAAAAATCGTAGGCGTAGAAACGGTTGATCATCCCACTGATGCACAAGTACTTGCTTACGCTAAAACATATTTTAATCGTATCGATAAAATGAGGGGAGCTTAAATTGAATATTCAATTTATAGGGCCTGCCTCACTAGCGACTGATGGTGGCGTAGACTTTGCTGCCAAGTTAAACCACACTGATTTAGTGTGTCACTTTAGTTATGAAGCTCTTGAAGATATTGATGCAGATTCTTTTATGGGTGACGCTATTGATCATTTCTCTAAACATCAATTAAAACTACTCTCAATTGCAGAGCAAAAAATTTTGAATGGCCATGCGCATGACGGCAAGATTCAAATATTTAGCAACGATTTAGTTTCAGATTAATTGTTTAATTTTTATAGGATCGACTAACCTAGTGTAAGCCTGCGTTAATCCATCTAGTAAACTACTATAGAGCCACGTAGGTACGATTAGCGCAGCGTAATCGTACGGATGTAGTCGATAAATTAAACGTACGATTACGCTACGCTAATCTACCCTACTAAAATAAGAGCATCTATTTTTTAAGAAAACCATGAATCAAAAATATCATCCTCTTACTCAAATCATTCACTGGTTGACTGCGCTCTTCGTCATTATCGCTTTCGTGCTGGGGCCAGAAGATGTTGATGAATTGGATAATCCCTCACTAGACTTAGGCTTACAAACCCACGAAACTCTAGGGTTAGCCGTATTTGGCATGACTGTTTTGCGATTACTATGGACGCTCTTTTCACAGCGTCCTCTCGCTGTTCCTATGCCAGCTAGTTTGCGCGTCATATCAAAAGTACTACAAGGCAGTTTATATTTGCTTTTAATCGCTGTGCCCCTGACCGCAATCTTAGGAACGTGGCTAGAAGGGGATGAATTAAGTCTGTTAAACCATGTCACCTTCCCTTCGCCCTTCAACACATCTGAAAATATAGGCGAATTTCTGTTGGAGCTACATCCCACTCTTGCTGATACCCTGCTCATCTTGGCAGGTATCCATGCAGCCGCGGCTTTATTTCATCATTTCATACTCAAAGATTTAGTTCTTGCTACTATGCTGCCTACATGGTTAAGTAAGAAAAGTAGTGATGATTAATAAAATTACAAAACGGTTCGTATGGATGATTTAATCGATAACTCAGTAGCAGAAGCCCGTAATAAACAGTTGGCTGCCTATAAAAGCACGCTAGTCAGTGTGTTCGTCAATATTGGGCTCACCATTACCCAGATCTTTACTGGCTTGTATGCCGGTTCTCAAGGCTTAATAGCGGACGGTATTCATTCTTTAACTGATTTAGTGGCAGACTTTGTTGTGCTACTCACCAACCACCACAGCGGCAAAGAAGCGGATGACGATCATCATTATGGACATCAGCGCTATGAAACTGCAGCCTCATTATTTTTAGGCGCATCGCTGTTAGTAGTTGGGCTAGGTATGTTGTGGCGAGCAGGTGAAAAAGTTATCGAACCACCGCCTTTAGGCCAGATTCAAGTTACTGCTCTGTATGTCGCTATCGCAGCTTTAATTATTAAAGAACTGCTGTTTCGCTATATGTTGGTAGTGGCTACAAAGGTGCGCTCTTCTATGCTGGTAGCAAATGCATGGCATGCACGTTCAGATGCAGCTTCTTCTTTTGTAGTTGCTGTCGGTATTGCGGGCGCCTTATTAGGCTTTCCTATTTTGGATTCAGTCGGTGCTTTAATTGTTGGCTTAATGATTGCACGAACTGGCTGGCAATTTGGATGGAACGCGTTACATGATTTAATGGATAGATCAGCAACCGAAGAAGAAAATTTAAAGATTCAAGAAATCATTCTCACCACTGAGGGCGTAAAAGGTTTACATGAACTCAGAACCCGCAAAACGGGCGACATGATTTTAGTCGATGTGCATATTGAAGTGGATCATGCAATCACGGTTCAACAAGGTCATGATATTGCTTTATCAGCTAGGAATAGAATCATGAAAGAATTACCCGTATTAGATGTGATGACACATTTAGATCCTATTTGATTTTATTATTAAGCAATCACCAAATAAAAAGCCTCAATTTTTTGTTGAGGCTTTTTTCTATTACTAACCTACCCAAGCTAACAATTGCTTGTATAAGTTTTACTTCATAGACTATTTACTTGAAGCGAGCTGCTGTTGTCGCTACACGTTGACCAAATAGTTTTGCAGTTTCTAAATCCCCTGACAGCATTTCTTCTGGACTTGAGTCAGAAGGTGATTGCGCCATAGCACCAGCAAATGAACCAACATAGTTCACATCATTACGCTGTGCTGCTTTAGAGTTGCTCGGCATGAGACCAGTACCAACCCAGATTCCGCTGTGTTGCATAGCGAGTGTAATGAAATAATGTAATGTTGAATGCTTGTCGCCATTCATGGTTGCACTATTGGTAAAGCCTGCAAAAATTTTGTCTTTCCATGCTTGTGTAAACCAAGCTTTAGAAGAAGCATCTGCAAATTTTTTGAATTGCCAAGTAACAGAACCCATATAAGTTGGGCTGCCAAAAATAATAGCATCAGCTTTATTCAAGGTTTCCCAGTCGCTATCCGACAAATTACCTTCTGCATCAATTGCAACCAGCGTTGCGCCTGCACCTGCCGCAACAGATTCAGCCATGCGCTTGGTGTGACCGTAGCCAGAGTGATAAACAACAGCGATTGTGACATAGACTCTCTTTAGTAAGTTTTAAAAAATTTAAAAAAATAATTTATCATAAGCGAGCAATAAAGTTTGATGCATAGCGCTCCCTTCCATATCGACACCTAAGTCAGGCAAATCAAAATAACGCTCTGTGCGATTGAGTAAAGCCTCTGCCTGTCGCACTGTCTCTTCACCAAACATGAGATTTAATGAGCGGCGATAATTTTCAATATCATCAAGTTTGATGAGATTTTCTAAACAACGATAGACCAAGCGTCGCGCAGGCTGCATTTGTTGATAATGATGTATCCAATCACAGCCTTCTAAGATCGCTTCTTCATCGCCAATCGCACAGGCTAATAATGTTTTAAGCTCACCTATACGCAATTCTTTCCAAGTAGTGCCAACTGGAATTGCTAGCCCTAATATCTCCCACAGTGGTCGCTCATCATTCAAGTTAGAGGTCTGTAAATCAGCTAATAATTCTGCAGCTTCTTGATCGGAGAGCTGAGACAATCTCACTAATGCAGGGCGGAGCTTATTACCTACACTATTGTTTTCCCATTCCAGATCTTCAACTGGATAAATTTCTGACATGCTCGGTACTAAAATGCGGCAACTGTATGCACCTTGCTCTTCAAAATCAGCAATATAAATATCTTTGCCTTCTTCATGGATACAGTTACATAGCCACGCATAATCTTCTGCAGTCGTATTACTAAAATTCCAATCTACGAAAGGGAAGTCAGGCGTGTCGCTTAAAAAATTCCAACTAATGACTCCACTAGAATCAACAAAATGAATTTCTAGATTAGAGACGGCGGTAATTTCATCCATATCAAAACCCGGCTCTGGGAAATTCTCCAGTGACTCTAATGCACGTCCTTGCAACAATTCTGTCAGCGCGCGTTCTAACGCCACTTCAAAGCGCGGATGCGCACCAAAGCTGGCAAAACATCCTTGGTCTTTAGGATGTAGCAGCGTCACATTCATGACAGGATAGCGTCCACCCAAAGAAGCGTCTCTGACTAAAATGCCGAAGCCTGCTTCACGCAAACCTTTGATACCCGCTGCAATTCCCGGGTAACGAGCAATCACTGTATCCGGCACTTCTGGCAAACACAGACCTTCACTGATGATGCGATATTTAATATGGCGCTCAAAAATTTCAGACAGTGCCTGACTACGCGCTTCCATCATGGTGTTACCTGCTGCCATACCATTGCTGACATACAGATTGCCGATGATATTGACCGGTATCCAAGTCTGGGCGCCATCACGTAAACGCTGATAGGGCAAAGTACAGATGCCGCGCTCCACATTCCCTGAATTTAAATCCACCAGTACATGATCTGGAATCTCGCTATCAGGATTATAAAAAGCATGCAGCTCGGGATTAAGCATTTCCTTAGGCCAGCTACCGTCTTGTGACAAAGAGAACCAACGTTCTTGGGGATAGTGCACAAAAGGTTTATTGGCACGCGTGTGGCCTAAATAAAAATGCGTCCAAAAATAATGCGTTCCTAAACGCTCAAAAAACTCACCAAGAGCACTGGCACGCGCAGCTAACTGTGTAGCACCCTTACCATTTGCAAACAGCATGTTGCATTCACGATCGCGCACATGAACTGACCAGATAGACTCGACCGGATTCAACCAAGAGGATTCATCTAAATGAAATCCACGTGCAGCGAGTTTTTGCTGCATAGTGGTTATGGTGGATTCTAAAGAGGCGTCTTTGCCAGGAATAAAGCTTTCGGTTTGCATAATCGTGAGGAGTTAAATTAAAGAGTCCCGCAGCATAGCGCATCTGATGAGGATCAAGCTCGCTTTTTCATTACCTGTATTTCAGCTCTGAGCCAAGGATGACAATAAGCTTTTTATATGACTGCATTATTTAGAAGCTGATCACATTACAATACTCAGTATGACAATCTATGATTTCAATATCAGTTTTCGTATTTACGTAGTATTTTGGTAATTTAATTCTTGAATTAAGGACGACTATTTTCATGACTATTTCTATGTTTCAGGCCAGCGTGCCACGCTTGATCAATGCTTTAAATAATTTATCGCATATTCTCGATAAAGCGCAGGCGCATATCGATGCAAAAAAAATTGATGCCAGTGCTTTAATTCAATTTCGTTTATATCCAGATATGCTTAATTTCACCCGCCAAGTTCAAATCGCGAGTGATACGGCTAAGGGTGTTGTTGCCAGACTGGCAGGGGTTGAGATTCCCGCTTATGAAGATAATGAGCAGTCGATTGCCGATCTCAAAGCAAGAATTGCAAAAACAATCGCATTCATTCAGGGCATTAAGCCTGAACAAATCGATGGCACAGAAGATAAAGATATTATTACTAAACGCGGCGAGAAAGAAACCCATTACAAAGGCATGCAGTTTTTATTAGGCCATGCAATTCCGAATGTCTATTTTCATAGCACGACTGCTTATGCTATTTTGCGTCACAACGGTGTTGAAGTAGGTAAGCGTGATTATCTAGGCAATCCTTAAT
>Ga0209550_10002193_pt1 | contig 18771 bp, 17 predicted proteins | sample LauGreSuBDMM15SN_2_FD_187567 | JGI IMG/M metagenome (GOLD analysis project Ga0209550, IMG submission 187567) | Freshwater lake microbial communities from Lake Michigan, USA - Su13.BD.MM15.SN (SPAdes) (version 5) | ecosystem: Environmental > Aquatic > Freshwater > Lake | place: Lake Michigan...
GCCGGTGGTGTTCCCTGCGCTGGTGGCCTGGACGGTGCCGGGCAGAAAACTGGCGCCGTTGGAGACGACGTTTGAGGCGGAGGACGCGCCCTCTTTAGCGATGAGATCGCCCGTGTAGGCCACGGCGGACTGTTGCTGGCGGCGGATGCGCCCGAGTTCGGACTGGGTGACGCCGATGGCCTCCTTCTCGTCGCGAATGCGCCAAGCGTTAAAAACCTGGTTGGCGATGGCCAGGCTGGCGCCGCCGTCGGACTCGTATTCGCTGGCCCGATACAAGAGTTGCCAGGCCTTGCGGGTGTTGTCGGCAGCAGCCTCTCCGCCGCGAGTGGAGAGCAGACTGAACACCTCGTTGACGATGGCGCGGTAAACATCCTGATCAATGGACTCGGGCTGGCCGAGGTAGCGCTCGAAGCGGGCGCGGAAGACGCGGAACTGGCCGATGTTGTAGGTGTGGCCCTTCCAGGAAACGGTGCCCTCTTCGGGGTTGAAGGCGTCGCTATCGGTATCGAAGGCCTTGTTTATGATGGAGAGGAGCGTGTTGCTCTCGATATTGCCAGTGCCGAGGACGTTGAGGGCGGATTCGGCGGCGGAGCGGGGGGCGGAACCGGAGGCGGTCGAGGTGGCGGATTTGGCAGCGGCCTTCGCGGGTGCGGCGGCGGGGGCGGCTTCGTCAGTGCCCTGAGCGAACGACGCGACGGTGAAAAGGGAAAGCAGGGCTAGAAAACGAAGGGAGCGCATGGGGCGGGGGAGGGGCGGGGACTCAGAGTTTGCGCAAGGCGTTGACGTAAAGAAGGCCGCCGCGACGGACGGTCAGTTCAAGGCGGTAGCGCTGGGCGACCATCAGATTTGCGCCGAGGGAATCGGCGATGAAAACAGGCAGGCGGGCGGGCTCGGTGCCGAGCGGGCGAACGGCGATGAGGCGGCCGGTGCCCTCGCGCCATTCGAGCTGGGCGTCGATCTCGGCGTCGAGGGTATAGCGGTTGCCCTGAAGGTTGTCCGGGGCGTTCTGGTAGGCGGCGACGGGAAACGGCTCGCCAGTCTGGCGGGCGCAGCCGGCGGCGAAAAGGGCGAGGCAGAGGGAGAGGCAGAGAACAAGCGGCCGCAGTGCGGCGTTAAAGGGGTGACGGCGCATAAAAGTGTCTTGAGAGACGCTCACGGCCAGCGCTGGGTTGCACAACCCCAAAAGACCAGCGCGGCGCCGAGCGCGGCGTGCGCGCCCAGGACGGCGAGGGCGGAGGGAGCGCCTGCGAGCCAGCCCGGGTCGAGCAGCAGCACGGCGTCGTAAAAGCGCGAATCTTGCAGGTCGCGCATTGCGGTGAGGTAGCCGGACCAGCCCCAGTAGGTGGAGATGAAAGGTCGCACGCTCCACACCAACGCAGCGGGCAACGCCAGCACGACGCCCGAGAGCGGGAGTTGAAAGCCGACGAGGTAGATGGATAACAATGACGCGCGGTCGGGCGATGTGAGCAACGCGGAGAGCCCCAAGCAGACGATGCTCATGGACGCGCCGACGGCGGAGAGCACGGCGAGCTGGGGCAGCCATGCGCCGGGGAAGGCGCAGAGGAGTTTTACGAACACGGTCATCCAGACGCCTTGCACCGCGCCGAGGCCGGCGACGAAAAGGAGCTTGGCGGTCGCGTAGGCGGCGGGGCGCAGGCCGGCCATGCGCTCCTTCTCGAACAGGGCGCGCTCGCCGGCGATCTCGCGGGCGCCGTTGTTGCTGCCCATGAGGCAGAGCAGGATGACCTGAAACAAAATCAAGCCGGAGACGAGGGTGGCGGTGTTGGCGGCGTCGCGGCGGAACTCGGCACGGGCCTGCAAGGTTTCGAGGATACCGCCGTTTTGTTCAAGGCCGAGGCCCCGGAGTTGCGGCAGGCCTCCGAGCGCGAAGATGACGACGAGGCACGGGAAACCGAAGGTGATCGCGGCGGTGAGCAGCAAGGTCGCACGGTCGCGCCCGAAGAGGCGGCCACGTCGCATCAGCAACGTGAGTAGTTGGCTAAAAAATCCCGGCCGTTCGGCTTGGGCCGGCGTGTGGCGGGGCGGGGAGGCGGGCTCTTCGAAGGTGATTTCCGCCACGGCAAGGACGGGTGCGACGGGTGCGCGGCGCTCGCGCCAGTGAGTGACCGGGTGTTCGGCGAGGCGGTCGTATAGAAAAAGCGCGTCCTGGATGCCGAAGTGGGCGAGCAGGGCGGGGAGTGAGCCCTGGAAAACAACCGAGCCCTCGTAAACCACGGTGACGGTGTCGAACTGGTCGAGTTTCGCGAGGTTGTGGATCACGCACAGCACGGTGCGGTGTTGTTCGGCGACGAGGCGGCGCAACACGGCGAGGATCTGGTCCTCGGAGCGGGGATCAAGGCCGCTGGTGACTTCGTCGCAGAGCAGACAGGCGGGCTCGGCGGCGAGTTCGAGGGCGAGGCCGAGGCGGCGGAGTTGTCCGCCGGAGAGTTTTTCCACCACGGTGTCGGCGCGCTCAGTCAGGCCAACGAGGCCGAGTAAGGTGGCGAGACGATCGTTGTCATGGGTTTTCCGATACAAGCTGAGGGCGGCGTCGAGCGATTCGGCGACGGTGAGTTTGCCGTGGGCGATGCTGAACTGGGGTGCGAACGCCACCTCGCGCAGGAGATCCTCGGGTTTGGCGACACGGTGGCCGCGCAGGAGGATATCGCCGCGCGCGGGCAAGATGCCGAGGATGCCCTTAAGCAGAGTGGTTTTCCCACAGCCGGACGGGCCGATGAGAGCGTGGAGTTGGCCGGCGGCGAAATCGGCGTCGGCGGTGTTTACAAGGGCGGGGGCTCCGTTGCGGGGGAGGACATCGAGCTGACGGCAGGCGAGCATGGGTAGTTCTGTAACACGATAAAAACAGCACGCAGTCGAGCATCCCTCGAAAAAAGCCTTTGCGCGCGGCGATGGATTTTGCGCCGATGCGGTTCTGCCATGGACCGCATCACCCAATCCTTTGCCCGTGCCCGCTCGCAAAATCGCGCCGCCTTCGTCGCCTATCTTTGCGCGGGCGACCCCGATTTCGCAACTTCACTGGACGCTTGCCGAGCCCTGCTCCGCAACGGCGTGGACATCCTTGAACTGGGCGTTCCCTTTTCGGATCCGCTGGCCGACGGCCTCACCAACCAACTCGCCGCCCAGCGTGCGCTCGACGGGGGCATGACGATGGCCCAAGTCAACGAACTCGCGGTGGCGCTGCGAGCGGAGTTTCCCGAGGTGCCGCTGGTTTACTACACCTACTACAATCTGGTTTTCTCGAACGGCATTGAGGCCTACGTATCGGCAGCCAAGGCGGCGGGAGTGGACGCGTTGCTCACTTTGGACCTGCCGCCCGAGGAGTCGGCGGACGTGTCGCAGGCCTGTGCCCGCCATGGACTAAAGACGGTTTTTATCGTCGCACCGACCACGCCGCCGGACCGTTTACCGATGATCGCCGCGGCGGCGACCGGGTTTATCTACTACGTGTCACGCGAGGGAGTGACCGGGGTGCGTGACGCGGTGGCTGGTGGCATCCCCGAGGCGGTCGCTGCGATCAAGGCGCATACGGCACTCCCTGTGGTCGTGGGCTTCGGCATCGGCACGAAGGCGCACGTGAGCGAAGTCGCAAAGCACGCGGATGGTGTCGTGGTGGGCAGTGCGCTGGTGAATGTGATCCGGGACCACTTGCCGAGGCGGGCTGAGATCGCGGGTGCGATGGCGGTGAAAGTCGCGGATCTCGTCGCGGGCACGGCCCGTGCCTGATCGCCTGATTTTCGGGCGTAACCGGGCGCGGTCATCAATTAGACCCCAACGCCTTCCGCTTCTGCCCCGCTACTATTAAATGCAACCTGCATGACCCAGTGGAGTTTTTGTTTTACATTGGAATGAGCGACCCATTCGCTGCGCCGCGACTCTCATCAAAATCGACCTAATACCCGTGAGCCAACCACACACGCGAAAGAACTTCATCGCCAAAGTGCTGGGCGCCTTTGCCGCCACCGGCATCATCGCCCCCCGATTGCTTGCGGGCTCATCGGCTCCTTCGGTTCAGCCAGATTCGTCCACCGCCGATAAGGCCCCGTTCTCCATCAAAACGGATTCCCGTTCGGTCGCACGCTCCAAGGGCCTGGTTTAACTCGGCGCCTCCTAAACCGCTACCCGATCTACCTTTTCTGTCATGTCCAAGCTTTTCCCCAAGTCGGTTAACAAACTGCCGCTTCAAATCCTGATCTTCATCGGACTCACCGCTAGTATCGTGGCGGCCGGCATCACCTATTACGCGACTCCGAAGTATTCGCGCGTAGGCTACGCTCCGGTGCAGCCCGTGCCCTTCAACCACGCACTCCACGCCGGCCAACTGGGCATGGATTGCCGTTACTGCCACAGCAACGTTGAGAAGTCCGGCCACTCCAATGTGCCGACCGCGCAGACGTGCATGAACTGCCACAATCAGATCAAGACTGACAGCCCTTTGCTCGCGCCGGTGCGTGAAAGCTATGCTTCGGGAAATCCGGTTCCTTGGGTAAAAATACACAAGGCGCCGGACTACGTTTACTTTAATCATTCCGTCCACGTCGCGCGCGGCGTTTCATGCGTCGAATGTCACGGCAAGATCAACGAGATGGAGGTCGTTCACCACGCCAAGCCGCTTTCCATGGGATGGTGCCTGGAGTGCCATCGCGAACCCGAGAAGTTCGTTCGCGACCCCAAGCTTGTCACCAATCTTGACTGGAAGCATCCCGGCGGCACGGCCGCTCAAATCGAAGAGGGCAAGAAATTTGTCCACGATTGGAATATTCAACCTCCCCAAAGTTGCTCCGGTTGCCACCGCTGAGCCCCGCACCTTCTGATCGCCCTCATCGCCGATGAAACGCAAATTTGACCACTCCGCGCCTGCTAACTCCGAGTCCCTCACGACCGGCCCTCGCTACTGGCGCAGTCTCGACGACCTCGCCGCCACGCCTGCCGTGCAAGCCCAGCTCGACCGCGAGTTTCCCGAGGGTGCCGATAACTTGAATGGCGTGGATCGCCGCAAGTTTTTCAAGCTCATGGCCGCCTCCTTCGCCCTTGGTGGCGTGGGTCTGGCCGCCGGTTGCCGCCGTCCCGAGGCGCACATTCTCGCCTACGGAAAATCGGTCGAGAACATCGTCCCCGGCCTCCCGCTTTATTACGCTTCGGCGATGCCGATCCGGCGCAATGCCATCCCCGTGCTGGCCGAGACCCATCAGGGCCGCCCGACCAAGCTCGAGGGTAATCCGACCTTTGCTCCCTACGGAGGCGCCACAAACGCACTCGTCCAAGCTTCTGTCCTCGATCTCTACGATGTGGATCGTTCGACGACCCACACGCTCAAGGGTGCCGCGGCCACGTCCGCCCAGATCAACGACCTGCTTGCCGCCATCGGCACGGATGCGAAAGCCGAAAACGGAGCCGGTCTGGTTTTCCTCGCCGAGTCATCCGGCTCGCCCACCCGCGCCCGTCTTGTCTCCAAGCTAAAGCGTGACCTGCCGAAGGCCGTCTGGGCCGAGTATGAGCCCGTCGCCGACGAGCCGCCCGCCGCCGCCGCGGAAGCCGTTTTCGGTCGCTCCGACGTCAAACCCCTCTACCGCTTCGCCAAGGCCAAGCGAGTTCTCTCACTCGACGCGGATTTCTTCGCTGCCGAGGCCGGTGCACTCGGCTACGCTCGCGATTTCGCCAAGGGCCGCAAAGCATTGACCAAGGACGCCGAGTTAAACCGCCTCTACTCAGTCGAGAGCACTTTTACCATCACCGGCTCCATGGCGGATCACCGCCTCCGCCTCGCGAGCAGCCACCTGCTGGCCTTCGCCGCCGCTCTCGCCGGTCGTATCACAGGCAAGGCTACCTTCGCCCAGCTCGAGCAGGGTTTGACCTTTAAGGACCAGGAAAAATGGCTCGCCGCCTGCGCTGCCGATCTCCTTGCGCACAAGGGCCACGCTCTCGTCGTTGCGGGCGCCCACCTGCCAGCTGAAGTTCATGCGCTCGTTTACGCGCTCAACATCGCCCTCGACGCAGTGGGTAACACCATCGATTTCGTCGCCGTGCCGGCTCCGGTCACGACGGGCATCACCGATGTCGCCAAATTGCTCGATGCCGGTTCGGTCAAGTCCTTCGTCATCCTCGGTGGCAACCCTGCTTACAACGCCCCCGCCGATCTCAATTTTGCCGCCGCGATCAAGAAGGCCGGCCAAGTCGTGCGCCTCGGTTACCACGTTGACGAGACGTCTGCGGCCGCTCCTTCCGGAGCCCACCTCGCCGCCGCCCACTACCTCGAATCATGGGGCGATGCCCGCACCGCCGATGGCACCATCGTGCCAGTGCAGCCGATGATTCTCCCGCTCTTCAACGGCGTCACCGAGCTGGAAGTTCTCGCCCGTATCCTTGGTGAGGCCAAAACCGACGGCTACTCGCTCGTTTTTGAAACCATCACCGCCCTCAATGCCCTCGGCGGCGTGGTCGGAGAGAAAGGTTTCCGCCAGTTCTTGCATGATGGTCTGCTCGCCGGCTCCGCCTACGCGGTTACCAACGTTACGTTATCCGCCACCGGCCTTGGCCGATTACTGGCCCTCGCGCCTTCGACGCCTGTGGTTGATGAAAACAGTCTTGAAGTCCGGTTCACTTTCGACGCGAAGGTGGACGACGGTCGCTTCGCTAACAACGGATGGCTTCAGGAGTGCCCTGAGCCCATGACCAAGCTGGCGTGGGACAACGCCTTCCTTGTTTCGCCCCGTCTCGGTAAGAAGCTCGGCATTGAGCCCGGCGGCTCGATGATCCAGGTCGCCCGCAAGGAGACCGCGAACTTCTCTCGCGGCAAAGAGAAGGCTTTTATTGGCGAACTCGTAATCGGTGGTCGCAAGATTCGCGGCCCCATTCACATCCAGCCCGGCATGTCGAACTACACCGTTGCCGTGGCCCTCGGTTACGGTCGCACCGTGACTGGTCGGGTCGGCACTGATGTCGGCGTCAACGCTTACGCCCTTCGCGGCACCGGTGGCCTCGCCGTCGCAACGGGGGCCCAGCTCACCGTTGTCCCCGGTGAATTTGCCGAACTCGCCAACACTCAGGAACACTGGTCAATGGAAGGCCGCGACATCGTGCGCGAGGCCAACGTCGAAGAGTTTAAAAACAACCCGGGTTTCGCCGCCACCATGGGCATGGAGGCGCACACGCCTGCTGTTTACGGCGACTACACTCCGGAGCAGTTCGCCAAGCTGACCAACGCTGAGCGCGCCGAGCTCTCATCAAAGCGCTCCCAGACGACGCCGCGCGGCGGCTCGCTGATGGAGAGTCCCGACTTCTCCGGTCCCAACGCGCATCTCGATGGCGTTCACCAGTGGGGCATGTCCATTGACCTGAACACGTGTATCGGTTGCAGCGCCTGCGTCATCGCCTGTCAGGCCGAGAACAACATCCCCATCGTCGGCAAGGACCAGGTTCTCCGCGGGCGCGAGATGCACTGGATTCGCCTCGATCGCTACTACTCCGATGGTAACATCGAGGCCGGCGCTTTTGGCGGCCCCGGCAACGCCCAGCTCCCCGAGGACCCGCAGGTCTCGATGCAGGCCGTCGCCTGCATGCATTGCGAACTCGCACCCTGCGAGACCGTGTGCCCCGTGAACGCCACCGTCCACGATCAGGAAGGCCTCAACACGATGGCCTACAATCGTTGCATCGGCACCCGCTACTGCGCGAACAACTGTCCCTACAAGGTTCGTCGTTTCAATTTCTTCGACTACAACAAGCGTTCGCTCGACGAGCTTTACATGGGCCCGCTCGGCAAGTCCGGCATGCCCGAACTGGTCAAGATGGTGAAGAATCCCGATGTGACCGTGCGTATGCGCGGCGTGATGGAGAAGTGCACCTACTGCGTGCAGCGTATCCAGCAGGCCAAGATCAAGCAAAAGGTTGCCGCCGGCGCTTCCGCCAATGTCGAGATTCCCGACGGTTCCTTCAAGGTCGCCTGCCAACAGGTTTGCCCGGTCGAGGCCATCGAGTTTGGAAACATCAAGGATGTTAACAGCCGCGTCTCGCAGGCCAAGGCTCGCGAGCAGGATTATCAGCTCCTCGGTTACCTGAATATCCGCCCCCGGACCACCTTCCTCGGCAAGCTCCGCAACCCGAATCCGGCCATGCCCGATTACGCCAAATTGCCGCTCAGCCGTCAGGAATACGAAAAGAAGAATTATCCCGCCGGCATGGAACACGGGGGCAGCCACGATGCTGCCCACGGCGAAGGTCACGCGCCCAAGCACGATTCTCACGGCGAGGTAAAACCTCATGCCCTCCTTGGTAAAAACTTCTTCGGAGGTAACTCCTAATGGCTCATTCCGCACATACTGAACACGCCGCCCCGGCGATCCTCGCCGAGGTCAACCCGGCGCCCCTTCCGCGCGCGATTCTCGTTGAGAACAATCGCAGCTTTAATTGGGTCACCGAGAAGATCTGCGGCATCATTGAAGGCCCCACCCCGCGCTGGTGGTGGATCTCTTTCGCAGTCTCCTGTTTCGTCGCCAGCTTCACGGTCCTCGGTATCGTTTACCTCGTCTCGACGGGCGTCGGCGTCTGGGGTCACGCGAATCCGGTGAACTGGGCATGGGATATCGTAAACTTCGTGTTCTGGATCGGTATCGGCCACGCCGGCACCTTGATCTCCGCGATCTTGTGTTTGCTTCGCCAAAAGTGGCGCACGTCCATCAATCGCGCCGCCGAGGCCATGACGATTTTCGCCGTGGTTTGCGCCGGTATCTTCCCAGTTTTCCACGTTGGCCGCGTCTGGTTCGCGGTCTGGCCCGGCTACCTTTTCCCGGTGCCCAACGCCAACGCCATCTGGCCGAACTTCCGTTCGCCGCTGGAGTGGGACGTGTTTGCCGTCTCGACCTACGGAACCGTCTCCGTGCTTTTCTGGTATATCGGCCTCATCCCCGATTTGGCTGTGCTGCGCGACCGTTTCCTCAAAACCGGCAACAAGGTGAAGTCCGCCCTCTACGGCTTCTTTGCCATGGGCTGGCGCGGCAGTAACCGCCACTGGAGCAACTACGAGATGGCCTACCTCATCTTGGCCGGCATCTCGACGCCCCTCGTGTTATCGGTGCACACCATCGTTTCGTTCGACTTCGCGGTCTCGCTCATCCCCGGCTGGCACACCACGATCTTCCCTCCCTACTTCGTGGCGGGCGCGATCTTCTCGGGCTTCGGCATGGTGCTTACGCTCATGCTACCGCTGCGCGCCATCTTCCGTTTGGAGGATCTTATCACGCAGTATCACATAGACTGCATGTGTAAGATCATCTTGGCCACCGGCACCATCGTTGGCTACGCCTACGGCATCGAGTTCTTCATCGCTTGGTATGGCTCGAATCCCTACGAGGGTTTCGCTTTCATCAATCGCGCCTTCGGACACTACGCCTGGGCTTACTGGATCATGATCACGTGTAACGTCATCACGCCCCAGTTCTTCTGGTTCAAGAAGGTGCGCCAGAACATCGTTCTCGTGTGGATCCTCTCGATCTTTGTGAACGTCGGAATGTGGTTCGAGCGTTTCGTGATCATCGTCACCTCGTTGGCTCGTGATTATCTGCCCAGCTCGTGGGGTTACTACAGCCCCTCCGCAGTCGAGATTTTCACGTTCTTCGGCACCTTCGGCGTCTTCGGCGTCTTGTTCCTCCTCTTCATCCGCTTCCTCCCCATCATGCCGATGGCCGAGCTCAAAGCCGTCATGCCCCAGGCCGATCCACATGCCGGCCATGGCGATTCCAAACACTAAGCCACCCTTTAAACAACCACACCCATGGCTGACTCCATTTACGGCTTGATGGCCCGCTTCGACTCCGCATCGGAAATTTTCCACGCGGCGGAGAAAGTGCGCGACGCCGGTTTTAAAAACTGGGACTGCATCACCCCTTTCCCGATCCACGGATTGGACGGGGCGATGGGCGTTCGTCGTTCGCACGTTCCCAAGTTCTCCCTCGTCGGCGGCTTCACCGGCTTCACCACTGGCATGTCCATGATCTGGTTTACCGGCGCGTTCGACTACCCGTTGATCGTCGGCGGCAAGCCCTACTTCAGCCCGCTCTTCGCGTTCCCGATCGCTTACGAGCTCACCATTCTGTTTACCGCGTTCGCGACCATCGCGGGTATGTTCATCCTTAACTGGCTTCCCCAGCACTATCACCCGGTGTTGAAATCAGACCAGATCACCCGCGGCTTGGACGACACGTTCTACGTCGTCATCGAGGCTCGCGATCCCAAGTTCGACCTCGCCCGCGCCAAGGCTCTCCTCACCCAGGCCGGCGCCAAGGAAATCTCCGAGCTGGAGGCCTAAGACCATGCGCTACGCCTATCTCGTTCTCTTCTTTTTCCTCGTCACCGCTATTTCGGTGTTGGGCTTCCGTGGTTCAACGACCACGCGTCCTCCGCTTGAGATTTTCCCGGACATGGATCATCAGGCAAAATACAAGCCCCAGGCCGAGTCCGCATTCTTCGCGGATAAACGCACCGACCGCCCTTCTCCGGCGGGATCGGTTGCGTTTGGGCGCACTGCTATCCAATCGGACGGCAACTTCCTCGCCGCCGACGATCATCTGTATCGTGGCACGCAGGCAGACGGCACCTACGCCCGCGGTTTCCCGTCTTCCATCGCGGTTGACGGCAAACTTCTCGAGCGTGGCCAGCTCAAATACACCATCTACTGCGCGCCCTGCCACGGTGCGATCGGCGATGGCAACGGCATCACCAAGCAGTATGGCATGGGCGCCACGCCGACTTACCACGATGAGCGGCTCCGCAACATTCCCGAGGGCGATATTTACCACACCATCACCGCCGGCAAAAACAACATGCTGTCCTACGCTGATAAACTCGAGCCTGCCGATCGCTGGGCCGTCGTCGCCTACGTGCGCGCTCTCCAGCGCGCGCAGACCGGCACCGTCGCCGACGTTCCCTCCTCCCACAAACCCGAGCTTGGTCTGAAATGAGCACCCACGCCGCCACTATCTCCCCCTCCGCTGTCAGCGTCTCCGCGCCCGCCTCTTCGTTGAGCGGGGCCGCCACCAAGGCGCTGACCCTCGGCGTTATCGGCCTCGTCGCCACCGCTGCCGGCCTAGCCGTTTCGAGCGGCAAGGCCGTCGCCTTTTCCTACCTTACCGGTATAGTTTTCTGGACTGGCATCGCCCTTGGCGCGCTGTTCCTCGTGATGATCCACCACGTCTTCGATGCCGGCTGGTCCACGTTGTTGCGCCGCCAATTCGAAAACTGGCTCGCCTGCCTTCCTTGGCTCGCGTTGCTCTTCGTGCCCTTGATCGCCTCCGCGTTTTTCGCCCCCGGCATGATCTGGAAGTGGACCAACCCCTCCTACGATCTCGCCCAGGTCGGCGGGCACGGCACGGTCGCCCAAGACGTCCTCTGGGTGAAAAAGTCCGGCCTTCTCAGCACGACGTCGCTGGTGATCGCGAGCATCGTCGGCTTCGCCGGCTGGAGCCTCCTCGCCAACCGTTTCCGGGCCCACTCCTTCGCCCAGGATACCGACGGCAATATCTCCCACACCCACGCCAGCCGGTTCTGGACCGCGGTGGGGCTGCCCTTCACCGCCCTGTCGATGACGCTCTGTATCATTCTCTGGGTCAAGGCGCTCGATTACCACTGGTATTCCACCATGTATGGTGTCTGGTTCTTCGCCGGTTGCGTGCGTGGAGCCCTTTCCGTGGGTATGATCATCACGGTCTGGCTCTGGAATCGCGGCGACTACAAGGGCATCCTGAACAACAATCACATGCACTCGCATGGTATGCTGATGTTCGCCTTCACCGTGTTCTGGGCCTACATCACGTTTTCCCAGTATTTCCTGATCTACATGGCGAACATCCCCGAAGAAACCTTCTGGTATAGCCTCCGCGAGATCAATACCGACGGCCACTTCAACACCTGGGGCTACGTTGGTTTCTTCCTCCTTTTCGGCCACTTCGTCGCCCCCTTCCTGACCCTCATCCATTACCCGGTGAAGCTATCGAAGATTTGGATGCCGCGCATCGCCGCGTTCATCGCCTTCGTCTTCCTCGTGGACGTCACCTACAACGTGATGCCTTCGCTCAAGAAGATCACCGGTGACGCCTATCCCTTCACCAGCATCAACCTGCTCTGGATCGCCACTTCCGTGGTCGGTGTCGGCGGCGTTTGCGTGTGGGCCTATTTGAACAGTTTCTCCAAGACCAAACTCATCCCGATCCGCGATCCGCGTATCGGAGAATCCCTCACCCACCATGAGTGACGCCCAAGCCCCCGCTGGTGTTTCCAGCTTCACCGCCACCTTGCTCGCCGTTATCGGCGGCTTTGCGATCTTCTTGCTGATCCTGCTGGTCGCCTACCTGCCGAAGAAGCCCGAGGCTCTCGCCGATGGTGCGCGGACTCCCGCTCAACGCAAAGTCGCCCTCGCCGAGCTTCAGGCCAAAGAACTTAACGCCACCACCACTTACGGTTGGGTTGATCAAACCAAGGGGCAGGTTCGCCTGCCTATTTCTGACGCCGTTCAGCTCACGATCGTTGAGCTCAACGCCGCCGCCAAGCACTGACAGGTGACGAATGTCTGACTGGTTTTTCTATCTAATCGCATTTCCCATCGCCGCGCTTTTCGTCGCCAGCGCGATCTACGGGTTGCAGTGGGCTTCCAAGAACGGGCAACTCCGTGATCTTGAGGAAGGGGCCAAGGTGATCTTCGACGAAGAAGAGCCGGTCGGCCGACCTACAGACCAAATCCTTCGCCAGCCCAAGGCCGGTGTCACCGCTCCCACCGAACGCTAGGCCCGCTCCCTTTCCAACTCTCATGGCTTCCGCTTCTCAACTGGCATCTTCGCTCAACCCTTCCGCTTCGCCCGAACTGGTGAAGCGCGCGGAACTGAGCGAGATTGATGCGTCCACCAAGCTTCCGGCGCTTTTCTTTTTCGGTTCCGCCATCCTCTGGCTGCTCGCCGGCACCGTGTTTGCCTTGCTCGCCGCGTTCAAGATGCACAACCCGGGCTTTCTCGGTGATTTTGAGTGGCTCACGTTCGGCCGCGTGCGCACCGCTCACTTGAACGCCGTCATCTACGGCTGGTCAGTCAACGCCTCCTTCGGTGTCGCCTTCTGGCTCATGGCCCGCCTCTCCCGCGCCGAACTGCGCCACTCCGGCATGTTGCTCATCGCCGCCGCATTTTGGAATGTCGGCGTGACCTTGGGCATTTACGGCATCCTCACCGGTGATTCCACGTCCATCGAGTGGCTGGAGTTCCCGTCCTACGCGACGCCGCTTTTGTTCTTCGCCTATGCACTGGTCGGCGCCTGGACGGTCATCACTTTCCGCTTCGGGCGCTCGAAACACATCTACGTTTCGCAGTGGTATATCCTCGCCGCGCTTTTCTGGTTCCCGTGGCTCTACTCGGTCGCGCAGATCATGCTCATTTTCTCGCCTGCTCGCGGCACGGTGCAGTCCCTCGTTAACTGGTGGTTCGCGCACAATGTCCTTGGGCTCTGGTTCACGCCCATCGGCCTCGGCGCAGTCTATTACTTCCTGCCTAAGGTTCTCGGTAAGCCGATCCATAGCTACTATCTCTCGGTGCTGGGTTTCTGGTCGCTGGCCATTTTCTACAACTGGGCGGGCGTTCACCATCTGATCGGCGGCCCGGTGCCGGTCTGGGTGCAGACGGCCGGTATCACCGCGTCTTTCATGATGGTCATCCCGGTGATCGTCACGGCGGTGAATCACCATCTTACCATGGTCGGCAACTCGTCGGCCTTAAAGTATAGTCCGACCCTGCGCTTCACCGTGTTTGGCGCAGTCGCCTACACCTTCACCTCTCTGCAAGGGTCCTCGATGTCCATCCGCAGCTGGTCGGAGCTAACTCACTTCACCCACTACACGATCGGACACTCCCACGCGGGCATGTATGCCTTTTTCACCATGGTGATGTTCGGCTCCATCTACTACATCCTGCCCCGTATTCTGCTTAAAGAGTGGCCTTCCGCGAAACTCATTAGCCTGCACTTTTGGGCCTGCGCGCTCGGCATTATTTTTATGGTGCTGGTCCTCTCCTTCGCGGGCGTGAAGCAGGGCATTGATATGAACTCCTTGCCTATCGGCGCCGATGGTAAGCCCGGTGCGCCGGCGCCTTTTCTCGAAATCGTCAAGAATACCATTCCCTGGCTCAAGTTGCGGAGCTACTCGGGCATCCTTCTTACCATTGGCCATCTGGCTTTCGCGGTGAACTTCGTCTGGATGCTGCTCAAGCCGCGTCCGGCCGGCGCCACCGCACCCACGCTCTTCCGTAACGGGCCCGAACTGGAGGTCTCTCGATGAATCGCGCTCCGCTCATATTCCTCGGCATTTTCTTCGCCATAGCCTTCTCTTGGACGGGCATTATCCTGACCAACCAGATCAGCTACGGAAGCCTCACGCGTTACGTGAATCCCGACGACGGCAAAGCCTACCCGCAGGCCTCCCCTGGTGATGCCGCCCGCGGCAAGCTCGTTTACCAGGACCTCGGTTGTGTTTACTGCCACTCTCAACAGGTCAGGCAGCCGGGTTTTGGCATTGATATCGAGCGCGGCTGGGGCGAGCGCGGCAGCGTCGCCCGCGACTATGTTGGCGAGCAGCGGGTATTCCTCGGTTCCATGCGCACCGGCCCCGATCTCCGCAACGTGGGTGCCCGCTTCGCCGGCCAAGGTGGCCGCGAATGGCACATCAAACACTTCTATGATCCGACCATTACTTCGGTCGGTTCCATCATGCCGCCCCACCGGTTTCTCTATGAGACGCGTAAGATCGTCGGCGACCCGTCGCCCAAAGCGGTGCAATCTCTCCTGCCCGAAAACTACCAGCCCGCGCCCGGCTACGAGATCGTGCTGAAGCAGCGCGGCGAAGACCTTATCGCTTACATGCTTTCGTTGAAAGACCCCGAGCTTTATCCCGAAGAGGCCGCGCGTGTTTACGTGCCCAAAGCCGCACCCGCAAAGAAGGAGGTGGCCAAGTGAGCACCTCACCTTCCACTCCCGGCCCAGAAAGCAAGGGCCACATCGAGCAGGCCGGCGCCTCGGACGAGAGCATCCAGCGCGTCCACGCCATTTTGATCCGCGAGAAAGAGGAGCCGAAAGAGGGCTTCACTCCGATGCCCCTTTTTCTACTCGGGTTCATTTCGGCGATGATCTTCTTAGGCGCGGTTTATTTCGTGCACTATCGCGGTGATTTCGACCCGCTGGTTTACGATTACCGCTTTGACGCCGCCGCCGCCAAGGCCGCCGCCTCCGCGCCGAAAGAGCTCACGCCCGAGCAGATTATCGGCAAAGGCCGGGTCCTCTATAATACGTGCGCTTCCTGCCACACCCCCAGCGGGATGGGCGTGGCCGGCGCATTTCCTCCGCTTGCGGCTTCCGAGTGGGTCACTGGCTCCGAGGAGCGCCTGATACGCCTCTTAATTCACGGGCTGGCGGGACCGATTGTGGTGAAAGGCCTTCCTTACAACGGCAACATGCCCGCCTTCGGCCCGGGCGGCGGCTACAACTGGAACGATGCTAAGATCGCCCAGGTTCTGACCTTTATCCGCCAAGAATGGGGAAATACCGCGCCTCCGATCACGCCCGAGAAGGTCGCTGAGATTCGCAAGGCCGAGGCCGCCCGTGCCAAGCCATGGAGCGAGGCCGAGCTGCAGCCCTTCGAGAAACCTTAAGTCGTGACGCAAGCATGACCTTGCCGAGTTTCACTCCTCTGGTTCTGCTGCTCCTTGCCCTCGCGATTTACTCCGTCGCGATGGGAGTCGACCTTGCCGCTTGATTATTTCACGCTCCGGTTTTCATGAAAGTTCGAATCCTCATTCTCGCCCTCTTTGCAGTCCTCCTTGCCGGTTGCGTGCAGACCTCGCAGCGCGCCCCCTCCACCCGTTCGCCTAAAGCAGTGAAGGTCCGGGAACTCACCGAACTGACCGGCACTCGCTGGACTTTGAGCGTGCTGGAAGGGCAAGCAATTGTGCCTTCCACGACGGGCTGGGCGGCGCCCGGAATTGATTTCGCGGACGACGGCCAGAGCGCAAGTGGCTTTAGTGGCGTGAATCGTTTCGGCGGACGCTACCTCCAAGACGGCGCCGCGCTGACCTTCGGTCCTCTGGCGATGACCCGCCGCGCAGGACCACCGGATTTGATGGAGACCGAGCGCCGTTTCACGCGGGTGCTGAGCGGAGCCACCGGTTGGCGGCAGCGCGGTGCGGACATTGAACTGATCGCGGCCAAGCAAGTCGGTGCGGTGCTCACGCCGGTGGCCGTAAAAAAGTAAGGCCGGCCGCAGCCCGAGTCGAAGCGCAGGCCTGCGACCGAGAGGGTCAACGGGCTACCGCTCTTGCGGACGTCTTGCGCACCATGCGTGCCATTGATTCTTCGGAGTTGAGACCCGCCACGTCGGCAAGCGCTACCCAGGCGAGTTCTTTCGACTCGTGCTCCGCCCGCACCAGCGGCTCTGCCGGATCGGCCTCGATCATGAAGCGCAGGTCGTAATGCCAGTGCGCCGCATCGTTTTTCCGCGCGGGAATCCAGTGCCGGTCGAGGTCGAAAATATCCGCGCCCACGGCGCGCAGTTTTACAAGGCCGCTCTCCTCGGTGCCTTCGCGTAAAGCGACCGCGAGCAGATCGCCATCGCCGTCGGCGTGGCCGCCGAGTTGCAGCCATTTTTCCAATTTGAGGTGGTGTGTGAGCAGGGTCCGCGTGCGAGTCGCATCCACGATCCATGCCGAGCCGGTGAAGTGCCCCGCGGCGCAGGTGCGCAAAAGACAATCCGGCTCCGCCGCGACAAAACGGAGTGCATCGGCAACCATCGCTGCTTCGTGCGCATCGAGCGCGCGGGCCGCGTGGCGATTGAGGAGATCGAGGAGGGCTTGGTGGGTTTTGATCATCGGATCAAAGATCGTAGTGGCACGCGACCTCGTGGGTGGGGCGGGCGGGATCTGGTAGGCGCAGGGCCGGCTTCTCGGCGCGGCAACGTTCGGTGGCGTGGACGCAACGCGGGTGAAAGGGGCAACCACTCGGGGGGGTGATGGGGGAAGGGACGTCGCCTTTGAGCACGACGCGGGTCGAGCGGCGGCGCGGCTCCGGCTCCGGTATCGCCGAAATAAGCGCGCGAGTGTAGGGGTGGGCGGCGCGGCGGTAGAGGGTGTCGGCATCGGCCGTCTCCACGATGTGGCCGAGATACATCACCGCGATGCGGTCGGAGACGTGTTTCACCACCGCGAGGTCGTGGGCGATGAAGAGGTAGGCGAGCCCGAGCTCGCGTTGCAGATCGAGTAAAAGATTCAGAACCTGGCCCTGAATGGAGACGTCGAGAGCAGAGACGGGTTCGTCGCAGATGATGAGTTTCGGATTGAGTGCAAGTGCTCGAGCGATGCCGATGCGCTGGCGTTGACCGCCCGAGAACTCGAAGGGGAACCGGTCGGCGGCGGAGGCGGGCAGACCGACACGATCGAGCAAGGCAGCGATGCGCGCGGGGCGATCGGCGGCGGTGCCGATGCGATGGATGATAAAAGGCTCGGCGAGGAGTTCGCCGACGGAGTGGCGGGCGTTGAGGGACTCGCCGGGGTCTTGGAAAACCATCTGAATCTCGCGGCGCAGGGGTTTGAGCTGGCGCTGAGAAAGCGGGGCGAGGTCAGTGCCGTTGAAAAGGATCTGGCCCGTAGTGGGGCGGTGGAGACGGACGAGGGATTTACCTAGGGTGGATTTGCCGCAGCCGGATTCACCCACGAGGCCGAGAGTCTCGCCGGAGCGCAGCGTGAGCGAGACGCCGTCCACTGCACGGCACCAGGCGCGGGCCTTTAACCAGACGCCGCCGCGCACGGGGAAGTGCATGCGCAGATCGCGGACATCGAGGAGAGGAGCGGGGGTGGCCATGGCGACTTATGTTAACTTGGGATGCCAGCAGGCGAAGGTGTGGCCGTCGGAAAGCGTTTCAAGTGGCGGTTGCATCGAGCAGGCGTTTGTCGCCAATGGGCAGCGGTTGGCGAAGCGGCACCCGGCGGGCATCTCGGCGAGGGTCGGGACGAGGCCCGGTATGGTGGCGAGGCGGGATTTGCGCTCGGCTTCGAGACGCGGAATGGCGGAGAGCAGGCCGCGGGTGTAGGGGTGCGCCGGGCGGGCGAAAATCTCTTCCACCGGGCCTTGTTCGGCGATGCGCCCCGCATACATAACGACGACCTCGTCACACATCTCGGCGACGACTCCGAGATCGTGGGTGATGAGCAGAATCGCCATGCCAAGCTCGCGTTGGAGGGAGCGCAGGAGGTCGAGGATTTGGGCCTGGATGGTGACGTCGAGCGCGGTGGTGGGCTCGTCGGCGATGAGCAGGGCGGGATTGCAGGCGAGGGCCATTGCGATGACCACGCGTTGCCTCATGCCGCCGGAGAGTTGATGCGGGTATTCCAGGGCGCGGATTTCAGGGGAAGGAATGCCCACCTTAGCGAGCATCTCGACCGCGAGGCGGGCGGCTTCGGCCTTGTCGCGGGTGCGATGGAGAAGAAAAACCTCGGAGAGTTGGCGGCCGATACGGTGGACGGGATTGAGCGCGGTCATTGGCTCCTGAAAAACCATGCCGATCCGACCGCCCCGGATGCGGAGCAAGTCGGCGGGTGTGGCGGCGGCGAGGTCGGCGCCCTCGAAGCGGATTTCGCCGCCTACGATGCGACCGGAGGGCTGGGGGAGGAGACGGAGAATCGAGAGGGCGGTGACGCTTTTGCCGCAGCCGGATTCGCCTACCAGTCCGAGAGTGCGGCCGCG
>Ga0209550_10002194_pt1 | contig 18770 bp, 17 predicted proteins | sample LauGreSuBDMM15SN_2_FD_187567 | JGI IMG/M metagenome (GOLD analysis project Ga0209550, IMG submission 187567) | Freshwater lake microbial communities from Lake Michigan, USA - Su13.BD.MM15.SN (SPAdes) (version 5) | ecosystem: Environmental > Aquatic > Freshwater > Lake | place: Lake Michigan...
ATCAATCTCTTAAGGCCCGGTAGCGCAGTTGGTTAGCGCGCCGCCCTGTCACGGCGGAGGTCGCGGGTTCAAGTCCCGTCCGGGTCGCAAAGGTTTTGCTGTCGTACTTGTTAATGGCCGATATCAGAACCTTGTTTGGCTTGGTAGCTCAGTTGGTACGAGCGAACGACTGAAAATCGTTAGGTCGCCGGTTCGATCCCGGCCCAAGCCACCCCCATTTATTTTGTATTGATGGATCTTTTTTGATGGAATCCCAAAATAAGGAAGATAATTGAGGGAAGTAAGATCGACCTGTGCCTGAATGCTGTTCCTGCATTCACTTGGACTAGAGCGTTGAATCCCACAAAAAATACAAATGTTACTAGTGGAAAAATCAACTCTAGATTAAAAGGTGTTTTCCGTTTAGTAAGCATCAAAAGCTGAATAAAAATATACATGTAGCATCCCCACCAAATTGGAGATTCCCAAGCTGTAATATCTAGAAACAAACTTCGTGATTGAAGCAAAGGTATCTGTCCTGCCATAAATACAAGTCCGGCGGCCATAACGGAAGGCGGTGATGAAAGTTTCCCTGGTTCTAGCTTGCTAGGGTCGGTGGCCTCGATTGCTTCCTTTGTTTTGCTTTCACTAACCTTTTCAGACGTTTTTCTAATTACTTCTTGATACCTAGATTCGATTGCAGATTCGACTCCAAAGAATTCTATTAACTTGGACATGATGGCGGTGGGCTTATCATTAATGTAGTTATGGACTGCAATTAAGGTGTAGTCACCAGTAATAACTAATTCCCCAGTTTGCTCTGTTTCGGTTTTTGATGTTCCGTCATTTTCATTCTCAAGGGAATTAGAGCCTGAGACATCATTAGCCTCCACCTTAACTTTTGTGAGGGAGGAGCCAACTCTTTCTCCAGCTGACTGGACACTCCCTGGGCGAATGGTCTCAATTAAGAAATCAAAAACCGGGGCTGGAACGGTTAGTACAAAAAAGAAAAAGGGGGAAATGACAGAAGCAATAATTTTATTCAAGCTGGTTTTGTAATTTCTAAGGATAATGACAGCTACTAGCACAGAAACCACTATTGAGCAGGCAAATACAATCCACAGATAGAATTTTGTTGAGATTAAAACATACGATCCTATAAACGCAAGAAGATAACCAAAGAACGCGGGTTTGTAATCCAACTTGTTAAAGGCAAAGAAAACTAAAATGAGTCCGAAAAGAAGAAAGGATTCTCGCAATCCGGTTGTTGTCCAAAGGAAAACAGAAGGTATATAAAAGAGTAAAACTGCAAATTTCTTTAATTTTGAGTTGGAATCTCCCAAAGAACTCTGACGCATAATGCTTTTGCACATTGAAAAACCAATTGTAATTAAAACAATTGATGCAAATCGAAGAGCCAAAAAATTGGGTAAGCCGACCAATGTAAGCAAGTAAGAAGGAAAATAAACTACTTGAAGAAATAATGGTGGAGTTCCAAACCAGCCGCTTCCCCAAGTCGGATTTGAAGAAGCTCCATCATATAGTTTTGAGAAGGTCTCTAGGTATGCAATTTCGTCTGGTGTAAAGACAAAAAAATCAAAAATCAGAAGGGCTAGAGCCGCGTGCAAAGCAAAAAAAAGGGGGGTGCTTTCAAATAATTCCCAGACCTTTATGCTTTTTTTCATTTCAATATCTTACTGTCAAACCACAGGCGTTCATTAAGTCAGCTCAATCTTAGTTTGAAAATTTGTGGTTGAAAATTCAGGAAACTGGTCAACAAGTTCGGCATATGTATTGATCACCAAAACTTTGTTATCCCTTACCAGTAGGTACCTGTCAGCATTCATGATGGAAGTCTGCCTGTGGGCAATCAACAACACAGTTTTGTTCGCTTTAATGCTACCGATATGTTCAATAAAATTGACTTCAGTTGTACTATCAAGAGCACTTGTCGCTTCATCCATTACAAGTAGGCTTGGGTCTGTTACAAGCGCCCTCGCAATCCCAATTCTTTGCCTTTGTCCGCCACTGACCAAAGCACCCCGTTCACCCATGGGTTCATTGAGCTTGTTTGGCAAGCCCTCGATCCAAGGTTTCAATTGAGCGCCCAAGATCGACTCGTATACAGTTTGAACTTCGATTTCATCTTCCATAAATCCCAAGGTCACGTTTTTCAAGATGCTTGCATTTCTGATAAAGATGTTCTGAGGGATGTATGCCATTGCGCCCGGCCATTTCTTTATGGCAATTTGTGGATCTAATCCTGAGACCTTTACATCGCCACTTTCAGGTTTGAGAATTCCCAGTATCAATTCCACGAGAGTGGACTTACCGGCACCTGAATCTCCAATAATCGCGACGAATTCACCTTGTTTAAGAGAGAAGCTGACTTCATTCAGTGTTGGATTAGCTTGTCCGGGGTAGGAAAAAGAAACCCGGTTCATTTCAACGCTGGGTACAAAACCTTTGTGTTCTTTTGTAAAGATTGGAATAGCATCAACCTGCGATTCAAAATCTTTCAGATTTTCTAACAAATCCAAAGTTCCTTTGGCATGGCCCAAGCTTCCTTGAATTTGAAGCAAGGACTGTTGCACTCTGAGCACGGAAGGTGCGATTCGACTCCCTGCAGCAAGAAATACTGTCAGAGTTACGATAGCTTGCTCAGCGCCAGTAGAAAAAAATTGATAAGCGCCCAAAGCCATAGCACCGAGAAGCACGGTGCTTTCTATGATGTATTTGCTTATGTAGGGCATGAAAAACTTCTCAGCCGATACATGAGATAATCGTTTCCTAGAATCAAAAATTCTTTGAACGTAGTATTCTCCCCGAGACCTCACCGAAATTTCCTTCAAAGTTAAAAAAGCCTCAAGCAAATCTTCATTAGATTCAACTTCTAACAGTGCGCTCTCGCGACCCAGTTTTGATGACCTTTTGCTTAATGACTTGTATAGGACTATTGAAACCCCAAAAAACACAATAAAGGTTCCTGCAGCGGTCGTAATATCCACAAAAAGTAGGCCAAGCCCCAAAGTGATTAATACTGCAACATCAGATAGAAGCACGGTGCAAATCGCCAGGATGTGAATAGCTATATGGTCAACGCCGTTTGTTATCTCAAAGAGCTTTTCTTGATTAGATTTGATCTCGTTGGCGGAATCATTTTTTTGAAGGATTTTTCTTATCAAATCTCTTGTGACCTCGGCGGACTTTGCACTCATAAAGAATAGGACGCGACGTGTGTATACAATCGAAAGTATTGACCTACCGACTAATAGAGTGATCGCGAGTAAAGCGAAGAATAGGGCCTGAATCTGAAATTGCCAGCCACTCATTCCTAACAAGTTGATCAATTCCCCGACTCTGCCAGAGTTTCTCTTAGATTGCACACCAGCGAAAGTGAGTGACCCCAGGACTCCTAAGCAAGCAACTCCAACTAGGTCCATCAAACTCATTAGACATTGAATTACCCCGTAATAAATTAGCTTTCTTTGATCCCTCTTACTTAAGACATTAAAGGCGCGTGAGATTCTTGAAGCCTTTAACTCTCCAAAAAGAAAGCTTGGCGACTTTATCGAGTACCTCGAGAGATTAGCTGTCATTCTATTTTCCTAATCTCTAAACTTTGGAAGTAAGTTTGATACTTTCTGACTTTCAAGACTTGGGGCATTTAAATCCTTATCCGACATTATAAAATCAACATTTGGCCAATTAATTTTTAGCGAGGAATCTAAAGGTGAGATTTCGTACTCTAATGTTGGTTCATATTCACTTGACAACAAATATGTTATGCACGTGTGATCTTCTAGAGCGAGAAAAGCATGTCCGAACCCCTTGGGAATGTAAATTGAATCTCCAGAATTTGATTCCAAAGTTACAAATACATGGTTTCCAAATGTTGGTGAACCAACTCTTAAATCAATGACGAGGTCTAGCAAACTTCCCGATACACACGTTACCCACTTAGATTGACCATCAGTCGCCAAACTATAGTGAATGCCGCGTAATGTATTTTTTGAAGAAAATGAAAGATTAGCTTGAGTTGGAATGAAATTTGTGTTTGTTAATTCAAAAAACGAACTAGCCTTAAACCACTCACGAAAAGTGCCACGGTGGTCACCATCGATTCTGCTTGTCGCTTTGAATACTCCGGGAATATCAAGTTCGCTAATTTTCATTCTTACCACTTTTCAAAAAACTAATTGCTTTCGGAATAACTTTTCCCAGCGCTTCACGCCAATCTTCCATTGGGACCATTCCAGCACTAATCCATTTATTATTGGACATGACTGAATACGAAGGTCGATTTACGCTATCTTTGCGCTCCGACGTGCAGATTGCCACTACGCGATCACTATCTTCACCGGAAAGATAGAAGATTTCTCGAGCAAATTCATACCGAGTTGCATTTCCTGAATTTGTAAGATTATAAAGACCACTGCTCAAATTTCTTTCACAGGCATCGATTACTGTTCTTGCCAACTCTTGCACGCTGGTTGGCTGTCCGCATTGATCGTTGACAACGTCTACGTTGTCTTTTGTTTCTAAAGCTATTTGAAGTATAGATGTTAAAAAGTTTTTACCTGACGATCCATACAGCCACGCTGTTCGAAAAATATAAAAGTCGGTCCCCATTAAGTCAATAATCCGATTTTCCCCCGCTAATTTACTATAGCCATAGAAATTAACCGGACGCTTTGGATCATCTTCATCAAAAGGTTTGTTATTCTCACCACTAAACACATAGTCAGATGAAAAGTGAATGAGTTTACTTCCAAATTCTTTGGCTGTCAGGGCCAGATTACCAACAGCTTCTGCATTAATTCTATATGCGGAAAACAGATTGGTTTCCGCACCACGAACATCTGTCCACGCGGCTGTGTTGATAATGAATTCTGGTTGCTTTATGCGTATTTCATCTCTAACTCTTTGAAAATCTAGAATATCTAATTGGGTTTTTGTATGTGCTTTGTATCCTAAATTCTTTTCGGTAAGCGCCTCGCAAAATTCGCTTCCTAGCTGCCCATTTGCGCCTAAAATCAAGTACTTCATTCCGTTACCAATGACTTCCACCAAGCATAGTTCTCTAAATACCAATCAATTGTAGAAGATAGCCCTTCTTCAAAAGAAACTTTCGGATAGTAGCCCAATTCAGCGCTGGCCTTTGAGTAGTCAACAGAGTACCTAAAATCGTGCCCGAGGCGATCTGGAATGAATTTAATTAAGTCTTCCTTTAAATTCATCACCTCTAATATTTTTTGAGCTAGCGCTACATTGTTTAATTCAAGTCCGCCACCGATGTTGTATGTCGAGCCAGACTTTCCTTTGCTCAGCACGGACCAAATTGCATTGCAATGATCAGAAACATGAAGCCAATCCCTAACATTTGAACCATCACCATATATTTCTATGGGCTTGTTTTGAATTAAATTTGTAATGAACCGCGGAATAACTTTTTCAGGGTTCTGATAAGGGCCATAATTATTCGAGCATCTTGTAACAACGACGTCGACTCCAAATGTGTTGTGGAAAGCCCTCGCGATCAAATCACCCGAAGCTTTGCTAGCCGAATATGGGGAGTTAGGCTGTAAAGGTTGCAATTCATCCCAAGTTCCTTCATCAATACTCCCATAAACCTCATCAGTCGAGACTTGAATTAGGCGACCTTCTCCAAGTTCACGAGCAGATTCCAATAGCGTTTGGACTCCCAATACGTTTGTTTTTATAAACTGTTCGGAGTTTTCTATAGATCTATCAACGTGACTTTCGGCGGCAAAGTTGATCCATGCATCATGATTCCTGCAGAGTTTCAAAACCAATTCACGATCGCAGATGTCACCTTTGATAAACTCAAAGTCATTGGGTGATACGTCGGCGAGGTTATTCAAATTACCAGCGTACGTCAGCTTATCTAGGACAGTAATTTTTTCTACATCTGAAGAATGCTGTCCAACGACCATCTTTGCAAAATTTGATCCTATGAAACCGGCGCCGCCGGTTACAAGCAACTTAAGGCCCATGGTCACATCCTATGGGAAGGACTCATCATTAACCGAGACTCGGGTAGTATGCGTTCATGCGGGGAATTGTTTTGGCAGGTGGAACTGGATCTAGATTGCACCCAGTGACATCGGTGACTAGCAAGCAAATGATGCCGGTTTATGATAAACCTTTGATTTATTACCCTTTGTCTACACTCATGTTGGCCGGAGTGACTGAAATCTTAATCATCTCGTCTCAAGAAGCAATTGTTGCAATAAAGGAACTGCTTGGGTCTGGAAACAATTTTGGAATAAAGATAACTTACCTTGTTCAAGTGGCTCCCGAAGGAATCGCTCAAGCTTTAGTTTTAGGTGAAGAATTTATTGGGGAAGAAAGTGTTGTTTTAATCCTAGGCGACAATATTTTTTATGGACCTGGGCTTGGCAGGCAGTTGATGAAGTGCAGTGCTCCTAAAGGTGCCATAATTTTTGGCTATGAAGTTCCTAATCCTTCTGAATATGGTGTAGCAGAAGTTGATGGGAATGGAATAGTGGTTTCAATTATTGAAAAGCCCATCGCACCAGAATCTAATTTAGCAATTCCGGGAATCTACTTCTTTGATTCAACAGTAGCAAAAAGAGCGAAGACGATCAAAAAGAGTCAACGCGGTGAATATGAGATTACATCAGTACTAAACAGCTATCTCAGTGACGATTGCCTTGAAATGACAAGGTTGAATCGAGGTACCGTTTGGATGGACTGTGGCACGTTTAATGGACTAAGTGATGCCTCAAACTTTGTTCGAATTCTTCAGGAACGTCAGCAACAAAAGATTTCTTGCCCCGAGGAGATTGCTTATGTTCAAGGGTTACTGTCGAAGTCACAATTAGCTCAGTATTTATCAAACAAGCCAAAGAATGAATATTTTGACTACCTTAGAAGAATGATCGAATTGGAATGAAAATTGGATACGTTGGGTATTCAAAAACATTGGAACACCCAGCTGACCGCCGAAGAATTGGTATTCTTGACGGAATTGAAATTAATACAGAGAATCCATTAGAGAGTGACTTACTTCTACTATCCAACGATGCCAACTTTAGGTGGTGGATGAAACGAGCGAAGCAACACGTCGTATTGGACTTAGTAGATGGTTATTTGGGGGAATCTCCGAGCATCGCAAAAGATGCGCTGCGAAACGTGATAAGAAGTCTTGCAGGGAAGAGTAGTTTTAGTTGGGTTTTATATACACGTCACTTGAAATATGCAGCCTTGAACGCAACGGCAATTATCGTTGGATCTGAAGAGCAACGGGACGTCATCCTGCCCTACAATAAAAATGTTTTTGTCATTCCCGACGATCATTCAGAAATAGATCAATACAAATTGCTTAAACCGCATATGAATTTGCGGATAGGAGGAGAGCGAAGATTTCTTTTCTGGGAGGGTTACGGTTATACATTCAAACACTTTAAACATATCTCGAAAGAGTTAGATGTTTTCTTGTTCGAAAATAATTTGTCGCTTTGCTTGGTTACAACTCCAGTTTTTCATCGCTGGGGTGGCTATATTGGTAAAACTCGAATTAGAAAATTAGTTGACAAATGGTTTCCTCTTTCCTCAAAGAATATTTTGGTGGTTCCATGGAATCTTGAGAATTTAATTTTTTACTCTTCCGTGTCTTGCTTTGGAATCATCCCGATCAACCCAACTGACAAATTTGCAAGGCTCAAACCTGAAAACAAATTAGTTTCTATGTGGAGGCTGGGTTTACCAACGTTCTCTTCTGATATCCCATCCTATGTTCGAGTTGCAAAAGGTGCGGGAGTAGCAGAACTCATTGTAAGTAATGGGCAGTGGGCGAAGAAGGCATCTCAAGTATTGATGGGTGAACTTGACTTTGATTCAATTCGACGTAAACAGATGTTTTTTATGCAAAAACACTATTCAAGAGAAAAACTGCAGTTGCGGTGGCTTAAGATTTTTGAAATGTACAGTGGCAATCTCAAGTAAGTGACAAGTCCGTATAAATTTTCTTCAACTTCTCTATCGCAAGATCAAGGTTGAATTGCTCTAACGCAATCTGCCGACAACGTTCTTCTATCCCGTCTTCCCCCAAGATACGCCATAAATCTTGAACATATTGGTCAACTTCAACATCCGTAATACCCGATGTCACTATTCCAACTCCATTTTGACCAACTACGTTCTTCAAGTCGCCTTGAGAGTAATTGACAATAATGGGCCTTCCAACGGCCAGAAATTCAGCGACTTTTGTTGAAGCTACTGATTTGAGGCAAATGCCTAAGTTCTCCCGCCAAATACTCATCCCAAGGTCACTTTTTGCAATTACTTGCGGCATGTCAGCATAGTCAACAGAAATGATCTTATCATAATCAATTTTTTCCCAAAGATTTGTTGAACCTCTTGAAGTACAAACAGTCACACAAACTTTCTTAAAATCTCTCATTCGCTTAATAATCTTATTCATCAATACTAAATCGTATGCATTACTAAATGTTCCTTGAAGAAGTACATTAACTTCATTGCCATTTGGTATCTTAGAAAATTCGAATAACTCGGTATCAACACAAGTTCTAATAACATGTATCTTGCTTCGATTCACGCGATACCTTGACGTCATAATCGGAACTACAGCTTCAGTGATTGCAATTATTGAAGAAGATTTTTTTGCTAGAAAATACTCAACAGTTCTCATGAAATAGTACTCGAGTGATGAACTCCCAGAAATGGCTCGCCTTTGATCTGAGTGGAGTGCTCTTGAATCCCAAATCCAGGCTTTTGGAAATCGCAACATGGCAGACAGGGCAGATAAGTTGCCTCTCGCATGTATTACTTTTTGGCGATTTATCACTCGCCAAAGTCTAAACACCCTACTTATTCCTCCTGTCACACCGTATCGCCCAAATTCCATGGGTTTCCATGTGATTCCGTACTTGGAAACTTCCTGAAGCAACTTCTGGGAAGGTGGTTCTTTTTCAAAACTAATCAATTCAATCTCAAAATCTTTCGCCAATCTCTTAACATAAGCCAAAGCCTGACTAGCCCCCACGCCCTCTTGAACAGAGTCAAAAGTTAGATACAAAACTTTACGCATTCCAGTAGACTACACAAAACTCTAGAGAATAGAAGGATCGATGAGAGTAGCAGTCACGGGAGCAGCCGGTTTTATTGGGTCTCACCTTGTCGAAGCCCTTGTTAATAAGGGATTTTTTGTAATAGCAATAGACTCGCTAAACGATGACCTCTATCCGAGATCTGTCAAAGAACTAAACTGGAATCTTCTAAAAACCTTGAATGGGTCGGTGGAATGCATCCAAGTTGATTTACGTGATCCCATTGAGGAGAGGATTTTTCATGGGTGTGATGCAGTTTTCAATTTAGCCGCTATGCCGGGTCTCTCGCTTAGTTGGAGCAACCCAAAACTTTATATCGATTCAAATCTTCTAGTAACTTGTAATTTAATGTCCGCTATGGAAAAGATTCCTGGGGTCAAGTTTATTCAAATTAGTACTTCATCTGTATATGGAAAATCAGTATTGGGTGATGAAAATTCTCCACTACAACCGATTAGCCCCTATGGTGTTTCAAAACTAGCTGCAGAAAATGCCGTGATTGCAATTGGAAATGCAAAGGGAGTTTTGTTTTCTATTCTAAGATTGTTTTCAGTATATGGACCTCGTCAACGTCCAGATATGGCATTTAATATCTTCATTAAAAAAATGCTCATTGGGGAATCAATATCTGTTTTTGGTGATGGCTCTCAAATTCGAGCAAATACTTATGTGGGGGATGTTGTTAATGGGATTCTTCTTGCTTATGCAAATTTTGAATCTAGTAGCATCTACAATTTGTCAGGAACTCAAGAGTACTCTGTCAATCAAATTCTAGATATTTCAAAAAATATTCTAAATGTCGAGCCAAGAGTCGAATATGTAGCAGAGCGTTTAGGTGATCAGAGTAGGACAACAAATGTTTCAGAAAAGGCCGGCAGAATTCTTGGATACAAGCCTGAAACTACAATCATCGAGGGGCTAACTCGACAGATCAACTGGCAAAAAGCTGCTTTTTCGCCCTCGGGCCCACAATCAACTTAACAATCGAACTAAAGAACATAATTGGTTCGAACTGCTTTATTGACGCCTTGAGAATCATTCGCTGGAGTTTTGCCCAACAAATTCTTGATCGCTTTAAGCTCATTTTTTCATCGGCAACAATTAGTTTTCTCACAGCCATTTCATTGCCTTTGATAAAGTCTGAAAGATCACGTGCTGAGATACTTCTCTCATGTCTTCTATAATGAACCAAAATTTCATCTACGAACCCTATTTTGGCAACTTTGCATATTCTTCTGAACATATCCCAGTCTTCTGCAGCACCTAGAAAATTGGTATCAAAGAATCCAACTTCCTTAAACAGTTTTTTGCGAATGAGAGCAGTGCTACATCCTAGTTCTACTATTGCAACACCTGGGTTCAATTCAAAATCTTTGTAACAATTGCCTTGAAATTTGCCATTGTGGATTCTTCGATCTGTGACACTCAAACCGAACTCTTCGCCATTGCAATATACAAGTCCTAAATTTTTAGATTCAATCAACGCAACCTGTTTTTCAAGTTTTGTTGGCTCCCAAACATCATCCGAATCGAGCAGTGCAATCAACGTCCCTTGGGCAGATTGAATGCCAAGATTCCTCGCAAAAGCTGCACCCCTTTCAATGCTATGTCGCAAGAATAGTTTTCCCGAATACTTGGAAATCTGCTCAACCGATTGGTCATCGGAGTGATCGTCCACGACAATTATTTCAATCTCTTTGTATGTTTGACTTAATACACTGTCGATACATTCTGCAATATACTTTTCGCCATTATGATTTGGAATTACAACCGAAACTAGCACTTGTCTTTCCTCGTTTCGACTAATTGAGCTTCGACTTCATTTAGTAAGAAATCTGACAAAGCTTGGTAAACAAAATTAATGTTTTCTTGTTTAAGTGCTTCAGCATTTTGATCTGTTTCTGGTATTTCTTTGCGGTCTTTTGCCGCAATATCTTCAATTAAAGAGGCTAGTTCAACACTATTGAAATGGTTGCTCACCTTGGTATTCGAACATTCAGCTTCAAGTTTTCTCGCAATCCCGACATCTGTGCTTACGAAATGCATGGAAGCCAACTTGGCCTCGACCAGGACTTGTCCGTATGATTCTGTAAAGGCGGTGTGTAGAAAAATGTGATGCGACCTCATTAAATTCTGAATGTCGTTCCGCCAACCGAGGAAATTCACATACTCTTCCAAACCTTTTAACTTTACATATCTGCTGATAAGTTCACGATCGGGGCCGACACCGACGATGCACAAGCGGACACTTGCTTTTCGTCGAACCAGATTTTCTAATGTGTCTATGGCTAGTTCATAATTTTTTTCCCAAGATAGCCGACCGATCATAAGAATTGACATCGCCTCTTCATGACTACAATCACTCTCTGAATCATTCTGTGCAAAAAAGAATTTTTTAAAATCGATTCCATGTCCCACGTTCAAAATTTTATTGTTGGGATACTTAAAAGATGTAAGTTTTCTTGTAACCTCATCCGAAAGTGAATGAACAAAAATCGATTCGATAGTAGACTTTTTGTGTATCATTTCCCAAACTTTTCTCTTGACAAATATTTGCGGATTCTTTCCGCAACTAAAATAGTTTGGTTGATGGTGGTGAACTATCCCGTATGGTATTCTCAGGATCTTTTTTGCCACTAATCCGAAAATTGAAGGAATTAACCCATGCGCAATCATGATCATCTTTGGATTTTCCTTGGTTTGATGTCGCACATACTTGAACAATCCGAGTAATCCATTAACTCTAAAAATGTCAGACTCAATTCCGACTTCCTGGAAAAATTGTTGTGCCAAACCTGGATTCTCGATCGATGCAAAAATTACATCAAGACCCACAGCGGAATGGCTCTCAAGAAGCATTTCCATCCAGCTATGCCTTTGAGAGGAATTTCCAAGGTGTAGGTATTTAGTCAAAGAGTCCACCAATTAAGTCTTCTTCAAAATTGTTGTAAGCCGTTCGGAAGTAGTTCAATCCTAGTTTGACTGTAATAGTAAATATTGATTCTTGCTCAAATGTTGGGTCGTAGATCTCTATAATCTTAGCGTTTTCTTGACACCATACGATGTTTGTTAAACCAGCACCGTGAGCCCCTACGATAACTTCGCAGTGCCTGAAAATCTGTACTTGCTCAAGAAAATCAAGCTCCTCTAGATGTAAAACTTTATAGCCAATCGCCGTTAGGGAAGTTTCTATTGCATATTCATTCGGTAGTGGCCTCTTGGATTTAGTTCGACTAATGTAAACCCTTTTTGGATAATCTTTTTCAACAGAATTCTTCGATGTCAAGTGCTCACCAAAATGCTTTAGAACCAGTAGATCCCGCTCGCTTGGAACACCTACTGCATACTGTGTTCCAATAAGAATCTGCTTTTCTGCCCGGATCACCGTCTTTGTCAAACTTGGAACAATTCCCAAAGTTTCAAGCAGGGAAGTCACGTATAGTGGGGGGTTTTCCTTTGTAACTATTTGTGCTTCAGGGTGAAATTGAACTAAACGGATAAACCTTGGTAGGTCTTGTAAAAGCCAATGAGCATATGAGCGTGCTGGTAGAACGATCCAAGTTCCAACCATTATCTTTTTCGGTTTTCGAGGGCGAAGATAGTCGCTTACTTCGATGGGAAGTATGTTTGAACTTTCGAGAATCGCCTTAGGGTTGTTGACATCAACAAATGAAATACCTGACTCGGTATCGATCAATACATCTTTAAGAGTGTACTTGAATTCCGTTTTATACAACGTGGATACTGAAATAGAAACTTCATTCTTACGACTAACAACCTCAATTTCTGAGTGTTGGCTATCTAGTAACTCACGAGATTCAAGATGCCTATCTCGAAGATAGACATTGTTTGGAAGTTCAAGGCTAATTGCATAGTTAAATGTAATTCTAAATAGTCTGCGAATAACTTTCAATGCGAGAATCTGATTATTGTTTCTTGAGAAATGGAGGTACGCCTTCTTGAATGACTTCTGTAGATCAAACATTTTCAATTGTCCCAATTTACCTGAACAATGTCTCCATTGGAGAATCTTGAGCTGGGAAAAATTGTAGGAAGTTCATCATCAACGTTGTATCCTAAATTGGTCAATGCATTTCTTATTGGTGTATTTCTTCCTGTTGAGACGTAACGAACCGATATCTGAATATTTCCATTTTTCTTAAACCTCTTGAAAAGCGCTTGAAACAAAGCAGGCTCAATCAATCTCTCTGCTACACGGCATGATATTGCTAAATCGGTAATTACTAGCTTGGTATTTTCTTGATAATTTATTTCTAATCGGAAGATTATGACACTTCCGTAGTCTCCGTACTTATCCAAAACGTTACCTGTAAACCAATGGGAGTTGACATTTAAAAGATCTTCACTAAATTCTTCTAGGGTAAACTTTTTCCCAGATAAGTTAAGTTGATTAGTTCGGGATAAAAGCTCGAAACCTCTGTTCAAGTCCGAGTTGGGCGAGAGATTCCGTAATGACAAAACTATTTCGCAATCACGAAGGTACGAAAGATAGTTTTCACCATAACTTACTTGCTCTTCCTTACGCTTAAAATCCGCCAGATACATTTTTCGTCGATTTCGGGCTTCTTCTGTAACGATGGGGATAAGTGTAGAATCACTTGATAACTGCTCTAGAGTCAAGTATTCAAAAGTCCTTATGCTTGGAAAACGAGAATTTACCTCTTGTCGTTCGAATTCTGAATCGTCAACAAAAACGAAACTATCAACACTCAAATTCAATTTCTTAGCTATATTTTCGATCGAAGAACTTTTTTGATTCCAGTTTATCTCAGGTGCGAGAAAGTATTCTCGCAAACCAAAACTCGAAAGAGCCTCGATTGCTAAATCGTAGTCATTCTTGCTCGAAACTGATTGCAGAATCCCTCGGCTATCGAGTGTGGAAATAATCTCTTTGATGTCTTTTTTCAAGGTGATTCCATTAATTCCGTCTTCCGTGAGAATCCCATTCCAGAGTGTGTTATCCAAATCCCAAATGACACACTTAACATTCTTTTGGTTATCTGGGACCTTAACTAGATCTTCATATTCTAAGATTGAAGGGATTTTTACCTGATCTTCCTCGATGTATGGTGTGAATTCATGAAAAATCAGTGAAAGACTTTGGTCTGCCTGCGGCGTGAAGGTTATGAAATGTGAATTATTATTCAAATCGTCTTCTGTGATTGTCCCTAGGGATACCTCATGAACTGACAGACCTGGTGGAATCGAAAGATTGTGCATTGAATGGATTCCACGAGAATTTGCATATTGTAAATTTGCGGTGACACTACCGTTTGGGTTACTAATGCGAAGGCGAACATTAATCCTTCCTTGCCTCAGGGGTGATAAGCGGTCACCCAAAATCTTTTTGAACCAACGTTTTGACCTTTCTCGCCAATCTAGTCGAGTTCTCTTCGTTAAAAGCAAACCAATTATCCCAAGAATTAGCTGGTAAATACTTTCAATGATTCTTAGTTTGATAGGTGAGCTAGATACTCCAAGTATTTGCCCTTCAAGTTTCGCCCAGCGTTTAAAACTTATCTCATAACCACAAACTTCGTTATTAAAAAAAATCCCTTTTTCAAATCTTCGGCAAGAATTGTCTTCTCTGGGTGAGTACAGAAGACACGTTGTATAACAATCGGGGATGCTGCACTCAGTGCAATGCTCTTCAAAGATTAGAATTACCTGGTTCTTTTTAGGTGACTCTAAACTTGACCTCCAAATACTTTGTGCAGACTTTAGCGATGAGTTTTCGATGTCCCACATGCTAAGACTTTATCACTTTCGGGAACGAAAAAGCACTTGGTTGCGAAATGTTGCCCACCAAAAATCTGAATCTTCTGTATCGTTTGAGGAGAAATGTATTCTTGGAAGAATCGTGTCTCTCTCGTATGAGTCTAACCTTGCTGATTCTGTCTTGAATATAATTTTGTATCCTTGTTGATGAACAAAATCTACTTGTTTCTCATTGAAATCCTTTTTTGAATCTCCGTATGGAAAAGCAAACACTGGTCTGAAAGATCTAAACTTCTTTAGCTGCTCATCATTTTCAATTACTTGAAATTTGAACTCTTCTTCTGAAAGGTCACTAGCTCGGAAGTGTTTATAGAGATGATTACCAAATGTCACTTCCGGTAAGGAATCAAGAGATACGATTTCTTGGTAGGTGAGCAATTCACCCTGATACAGCTGAAAATCTCTCTTCTCGCCACTACGTTTGATGTTTTTAACTTGATCAAGTTCAATGTCACCGGGCGAGCTACTTTTTGATTTGTATTTTCCAAGAGCACTTGCATCTACGCCCGTCAACACCGTCCCAATATTCAAAAAAATTGTGGATGGAATTTTCAATGGCACCAACACACGCTCGATTGCTAACTTGATACCTAACCATGAATCATCAAACGTAATCAGAGCTGCGTTCTTAGGTAGCTGACCAATCAATAAATCATCAATTCCGATTACCTCAAAGTTCTGATTAATCCAAGTTATCTCTCTTTCAAATTCGCGAAATCGTGAGAACATGTCAGTTTCGATAATGAAATTCGATGGTGTATCAGTTACATCGTGAAAAAGAAATACAGTCAAGCCATTCTTTAGGGTGTATATTTGACTCAATATAGCTCTTGAAACGCGATTTCGAGCAAAAACTGTTTTAGCGACTTTATTGCGATTCATCCCAGTTGATATTTGGTCGACAATTTTGTTTTAAAGTAGTCAACAGTCTTGGATAAGCCATCTATTCTGTTGACCACAGGTTTCCATCCCAGCACTTCAATTGCTTTAGAAATATCAGGCTCTCGTTGTGTGGGATCATCTAGTGGAAGAGGAAGATTGACAATGGGACTCTTTGATCCAGTGAGTTCAATAACTTCTTTCGCAAGTTGGTGCATGTTTATTGGTTGAGGATTTCCCAAGTTTACAGGAGAATGGACTCTTTCAGAATTAAATAATGAAACAAGGCCCTCAACAAGATCATCAACATAACAAAAACTTCTCGTTTGTGTACCATCGCCATATATAGTTATAGGAGCTCCTGCGAGCGATTGAACAATAAAATTGCTTACTACTCGGCCATCATCTACAGCCATTCTTGGCCCGAAAGTATTGAATATTCTGGCAATTCGTATGTCAACAGCATACTGCCGCCAATAATCTAGAAACAGCGTCTCAGCTGCTCTCTTGCCTTCGTCATAACAAGACCTAACCCCTACTGGATTTACATTTCCCCAATAACTTTCATTTTGTGGAGAAATTGTGGGGTCGCCATAGACCTCCGAAGTGCTACCTTGCAAAACCCTAGCTCCGGTTCTCTGCGCGAGGTCCAAAATGTTGATCGCCCCGTGAACACTGGTTTTAAGCGTCTGAACGGGATTACGTTGATAATGCTTAGGTGAGGCCGGACAGGCTAAATTAAAGATTCCATCAACCTCAATTACTAACGGCACTGTTACGTCATGTCGAATAAACTCAAAGTTTTCGTGGTTCAAAAGGTGCGCGATGTTTGACCGTGACCCGGTAAACAAATTATCTAGGCACAACACTTCATTACCCTCGTTCAAGAGGCGCTCACATAAATGTGAGCCCACAAATCCTGCACCGCCGGTCACGAGTATTCTCATGGCTAAAATCTACACCATTCACATGGAAGGTTCCTGGAAGATGGTATTTCACAAGCCATGACCTTAGGAAATGAATCTTCCCCGATTAAACACTAGATGACTCATTGATTGGATCTCTCCAAAACTAACGTCACGCGTGTTCCATATTTGGCAACCACATTCGCTAACAATTTATCGCAAAATTTAAGTACGAAAAGAGTTACTGCTCGAAGACTCAGATTGGACTTTAATTCTGAAAATGTAGGTGCTGGCCAGTTTATCTCTTTTACATCTAGCCTTTTGAGCGACAGGCTGGATTTTTCAGCTAATTTCAACATTCCCTTGAGCGAAAACAAATTGACATGGTAAGGAGGGAATTCAGATAACTTCGTAGGTTGGATTCGACAATAGAATTCAATAAACTTGTGCATTAGCGTTGGCGCGCCTTCCAGTGGACCTTGAATGTAGATAACACCGTTCTCAGAAAGCTTTGAAGTTAACATCAACAACTCATCTAGAGGATTATTCAAGTGCTCCAGCACATCTCCAAGAAAGATAACATCTAAACTACGGTCAATCCCCACAATTTCATCTCTACTTAGAATTTCTGCACCTGTATTTGTAGCTGCCAGACTTCTCACCTCGAGGTCGTATTCCATGCCTAGAGCAACATATCCTCCTTCTCTGGCGTAAACTATCGGTAAGGAATTAGCACCACATCCGTAATCTAAAAACACTTTATTTTCAGTTAGATTTTTCTCACTTAAGAAATTTCGCACTTCTACAAACTTCGATTCATAGGATTGATTGTTTTCAGCTTTATTCGCATCATCTGTGTAATCAAGTGAATAAAGTTTAACTAATTCTTCCTTTTGCAATTCCGGCATTAAGAAATATGATTTGCATTCATCGCATTTAAAGTAGTAAAAGGGTTTTCTCTCATACAACACGCCTCTTCGAACATGACTTAACTTCGCAATCTTCTTTCCGCAAAAGCGGCAGGGGATCAACTCAAGTCTAGGCATCTTTCTTTTTAGCATTACTCTGATCCCACAAAGCCACTGTCTAGGTAATGATGAAAACTGACGGACATGTATTTTGGGTACTTACTTTTTACTTCCTCGTAAATGCTTCTTGAGTCGTGCCTGCTTAAATCCTGCAGATTGTCCCGCGACACTCGCAAATTTCCCCATCTCGCCAGCACAGTAGACTTGGGACTACTGCGAATTAACCAGGTGCTATAACTGTGCATATCGGACAATGGTTTCCAAGTTTCGCCTTGATTGGTAGATGCCAACCACTTTCTAATTCCGCTTTCAAAGCCCCCTATGGAGTCAAACATGCTGCGGACATACTTGGGTTGCATTAGCAAATGATGGGCCGTAAATGAAACAGGCAGTGAGGCGGCTATTGGCCAAGTTAACTCTGTAGTATCCGCATCGTATTCGTTATATTCAACAACGGGTAAAAGTATCTGAACGCCTCTATTCAAAAAACTCCGATTAGCAGTCAAGACAGTGTCGGCATCTATAACCAAGACTCCTGGTGCCTTCGAATTATACGCGACATGCATTGCCAGCACCTGCTTTGTGACCCAGCCACGCTTCTCCTCGGGAACTAGTTCACTAATTGCACGCAATGCAAACGCTGGCAAAACTCTTGTCTCAAGTTCTCCTGTAATCTGGCAGTTATAGTCAAAGTCTTCAATCACAATTTCTTGGTTTGAAATGATAGTAATCTTTTCGATGGGATTCCGACAGTTCTCTAATACTCCTTGCAAGCATATTGGCAGTAAATCAACATCTTTTGCGATACAAGGAATCACTACTTCGATTGAATCTAAGGTGCTCGCCGAATCAAATGGGATTGGATTAATGGGAAGTAACTCTGCTACCAGAACCCTAAGTTGATAAGGAAGTGGGATAAAAATACGGTTGGTTGGTGATGCAATCAAAGTCTTTTTTAGCAAGCTTCCCATTCCTACCGAATTCAAGGATCTCATTGCGTTGATTAAATTTGAAGGCACGAGAATTTACACCTCAACCAAAAAATGCAGTCATCATTTAATCAC
>Ga0209550_10002195_pt1 | contig 18769 bp, 17 predicted proteins | sample LauGreSuBDMM15SN_2_FD_187567 | JGI IMG/M metagenome (GOLD analysis project Ga0209550, IMG submission 187567) | Freshwater lake microbial communities from Lake Michigan, USA - Su13.BD.MM15.SN (SPAdes) (version 5) | ecosystem: Environmental > Aquatic > Freshwater > Lake | place: Lake Michigan...
GATTTAGTTTTTACAATTACATTACCATTGGGACCTTTAACTACATATCCAGAATTTTTGGGTCCATTGAATTTCCATATACTTGCATCAGTGCAGTTACTACCGTCTTCATTTTTATATGTTTTACCATCCGCACAGCATCCATACTGTGTTCTAGAACAACCTTTTTTATGTTTATAATGTTTATCTACATTTCCAGGAGGTGCACAACTACCATCTGACAACAATACAAATCCAGGTTGACATCCTCCTACAGATGCACAATTACTAGCAGTTGAATTTTTAGCAGTTACACCATCAGGACAACACCCATACCGAGTTCCTTCACAACCTCCTACGGGAGCACAATTAGTGGCAGTTGAATTTTTAGCAGTTACACCATCCGGACAACAACCGTACTGGGTTCCTTCACATCCACCAGGTTTTTTTCCTGTAATTTGTGAACAATTACTTCCATTTTCATCTATTGAAGGAGTTACTCTATCTAAACAACAACCATATTTTGATGATTTACAAGCAACATTAGATTCGTCAGGTACACAATTATTACCCGCTGCATTTTTTACAGTTGTACCATCTTTGCAGCATCCATATGCAGTTCGCAAACAATATGGACCAGTTGCTCCTGCATTTGTATAAACAGATCCGTTGGGTGCATTTGCACCATTTGTAGTTGTTGTATTTGGTTGTGGTGGTCCAGAACTACCTGAAACCATTGGTTCTAAAATGTGCGTATTCAATTGTACAGTAGAAGCAAATACTCCTTGACTTGCATCTGGATCCAAATAGTAATCATCGGGTGAATTATATTTTGTAGATGAAATAGGAGTTGGTTTGTATGTTTTCATATTTGTAATCGTCTTGTTAAATATATTGCTATAGTTGATTCCTAAACCTACTACTAAAAAAATACATAATATTACTAAAAATAAAAGTGTCGTGTCCATTATACTTATATCAATAAAATAAAATTGATATAAGTATTTCTTTTTATTACAAACAAATGTTGTGGTTAATTTTTGATACAGAAACAACTGGTTTGCCCCCTAAACATAGAGTGATTCACAATGACACTTTACAAGATTGGCCTCATATTGTGCAATTTAGTTTCATTTTATTTGATACTGAAACGTTAAAATTAACAGAATACGATTATATCATCAAAGCGCCATTTGTTCCAGAAGAATCTACTAAAATTCATGGAATTACAGAATCGTTAAACAGGGAACAAGGATTTCCGTTTTTATGTGTGTATGACATTTTTAAACTATGTTTAGATCAATGTGATGTGTTGATTGGACACAATGTTTCATTTGATATTAATATGCTTGAAGTTGAATGTTTGAGAAATAAAATGACATTCAACGTTACCAAACCGGTTGTATGCACAATGAAATCAACAACTCAATTATGTAATTTACCGCAACTGAAATGGCCAACTTTAAACGAATTGCACCGAACATTATTCAATACGTCAGTACTTCATTTACATAATTCTATTGTAGATGTAATTATTTGTCTAAGATGTTATTATTGGCTTGTTTATAAAAAAGATTTATTTGAACTTGTAAAAAAGTACAAAACTCGTGTGCCGACCAATTAAGGAATATTTTTTTAATCAATTAATATAATGGCAGAAACATTAGATGATAAAATAGATAAAGTAGTTGACAAACATCAAACTGCAATTAATAAAACACCTCGCCAACGCAGAAAAGAAAAATTAGATGATTTGTATGATAAATTATTGAAAGCTCGGGATACTTATGAATCTGCACCATTATCGTTGAAACAAGCAGAACAAAGTTATTATAAATTAAAAAATGGAGATGCTGGATATAATAAAACATTAATATCAAAATTCAAGGATGAAGCACAAGATGTAAAACAAGAAATGTTAGCAAAACATGAAACGGATATGAATAATGCGTTTCAAGCGTTAGCATACTATAATTCACAAAGAACGTATACTAAAAATATAAATGTGGTTAAGTTATCTTTATTAGAAGGTATTCTTGCTAAAATAAAAGAGATTCAAAAAGAGTATAATAGTAAAAATACAAATAACCGTAAAACATTTTATATGGCACAAGAACAAGAATTTGTTACAATGTGTTTGCAAGTAGTGAATTATGCAATGTTATCTTTTATTGTTGTGTATATTATTTATAGTGTGAAAGAACAAAAAATAACAAAATTTACTTATATTTTTGTAATTGGTCTTGTTATTATTCATTTTTATTTAGAAAAAATAATTGACGTAGTGAAATCAATACCGCTGTCATTTAATGTATATACGGCATGGGGAGAAGATACAGATAAGACTAGTTTTGCATTCTGGGCATTTTTTATGATTGCACTTTTTTTGTTTGGAGTTATTTATGCAAATAATAATGAAATTAATAATTATTTTCAATAACTACTATATGAAATCACACCATTTATTAGATACGTTCAATATATTATGGATATCACTTGTAATTGCAATATTTTTAGGTATAGTTGTAAAGCCTTCTGTGTATGATCATGTTAGTTTTATTGTTAAATTGTGCATTTCATTGTTTTTAATGTATAAATTTAATGATTTTGTATCTATAGGAAAAATTAGTGAATTTGATAAACGTGTTTGTTTCATGGCGGGTACAAATTTGTTTATGCTTACATGTAGTGATTATATTAATGTATCTTTAGAACGAATCAAAACAATTATTGAAAAAATAAAAATAAGATTATATAAACTGTATATGTATGCCTAAGCAAAAATATATTCCAAACATATTTGAACCTGATCCTGATTATTATTTAGAGGTTGTAAATTTACCTGCGTTAAATGCTGAGTTAAAAAAAGATATTGAAAATAAACAGTTTGATGATAAATATCATATCTATTTAGACGCATTAATAAAATATCAAACACTAATAAATGAGTATCGTCTATTATATGAAACAGGTAGTAATGAAGTACCACATGTAGATGATCCAAAACAATATCAAACAATATTAGATGAAATGTTAACAAAATTTGATAAAAAAGATTTAACAGATTTTCCAGAACAAAGTGGTGGAAAAAGAAGAAAAACGTATAGACGTAAATTGAAAAAATATTCACGTCGTAAATTAAAATTGAAAATACTTAAATAATTGTATACTAATAACTATGGCACAATATGTTAATATTTGTTGGGAAGTGTTCGGCAAGTCAGTTCGGTGTACATTACTAAATACAGGTCTACAATCTGTATTTAGTGTAGGCGATTCTGTTACATTTGAAGGTCGGCCTGACGATTCTCCACATGTCATCATTACTAAATTTACAGGAGAAGATCCAAATGGGCCACTTGGATTTTGTTATTTACCTTGGCGTGCAGAAAAACAATGTTGGGCTACTCAAGCTATAAGTCTAAAAGGAGATCCTCGTCATATTATTTGTTATCCAGTTGGTATACGAAAATATGGTATGCATATTGATTGGAATAATATACGCCATATTAATGCAGTAAATCACCCTGTATACACTGCATTTGTAGAAAAATTAGTAGGTAAACTAGATGAATGTAAACATTATGAACCTAATTAAATATATAATACCATGATCGTTCAAAAAAATGGCCTTCTGCCGGATTTATATGATGGTTTACTTCTAGTAACAATTCTTTATAATAATCTATTGATTTTTTTAAAATAAATTCTTTTCTAACTGCAAATATACCGTTTCTATAAATATAAATAGGATCTGGATATTCACTATTAATATATTTTGTAAACCAATTATAAAATAACACTGGTTTATTATTTTTATAATTTTCTTTCAAATAAAATGATTTGTTGGTATAATTCCAACTTTTATCCCAACAATGCATATTAAATTTAGTTTGTGAATGCATATATGGTTTTGTTTTACCATGTTTCATTGCATAGTCTTTCATAGTTAATAAATATTGTACATCATTCTTACCTATATGGTCGTCTATTCTTGCTTGAGTAAATACGATGACATCTGGCAATTTGTTGTAATGTTCAATAATAAATCGCAAATAAGTTTCGCTCTCCCGTCCTTTATTTTCAACTATTATTTCATTTTGCACCAGTAATGGTTGTCCTTTATTATAAATAATACACCGATTCATTTCATTTTTTAACCAATCTATATTTTCATTGTATCTTGATATTACAAATATACAAGACATTCTAATTTAAATAATTATTTTAATTTTAAATAGTATACATGAAAAGTAAAAAACGCAAATCAAATACAAAAAAGAAAAAAATAAAAGAAAAAAAGGATAAAGAAAAAGTAGATATTACATTCAATGAAAATTTAAATCGTATCAAATACTTTAAACATCATGTTTTGAATGATCACATTTAATTTCTTTTATTAATATATGTATCCTGCTATTTTGCCGTATAAAAAAATATATTTACATGTTGATACATTATCTACCGGTCAAAAAGTAAAAATATATGTTGAATTTTCTGGTACCCGACTAGGAATTCCTGTTATTTATTTACATGGTGGCCCAGGTGATCATATTAATCCGCATGTAAGACGTTTATACAATCCTAAAAAATACAACATTATTATGTTTGATCAACGTGGCTGTGGAAAGTCACAGCCTTCTTATCATACTGAAAAAAATACAACACAATTATTAATTTCTGATATGGAAAAAATTCGTACATTAATAAAATGTGATCGTTGGTTAGTTAGTGGCGGAAGTTGGGGAAGTTCACTAGCATTACTTTATGCACAAGAGCATCCAGATGAAACGGCTGGATTAATTTTAAGAGGAGTGTATGATTTAAGTACAGATGATTGTGTAAAAGATACCATTTTTAAAGATAAAAAAGATGAAATGGATAAATTATTGCACATTAAAACAAAAAAGGATTCAGAGTTATATAGGAAAACCGAACGAATTTTAAAAAAACCAAAATCAAATAAAACACGTAAAAAATTGTTAGATATGTTAAGTGAAGATACCGGAATTTCTATTTTTAGTAAACCAGGAAAAGATACGTTACATGATAAGGAAGTAACTGCAATTATTGGAACCCATTATGAAAAAAATCATTATTTTGTACCCAAAAATACAATTTATAAAAATATGCATAAAATAAAACATATTCCTTGTTATATTGTAAACGGTCGGTATGATATTATTACACCATTTCATATGGCATATAAATTAAAAGATATGTTTACAACTTGCCATTTTAACATAGTTAAAGGAGGTCATACTGTAATGGAACCCGAAATTACAGATGCGTTAGTTGAAGCATCCAATCATTTTTTGAAAAAGAATTAGTTTAGTTGATGAATTATATTTACTTTATCATTATATGTTTCATTTGCCAATTCAATATAATTCGCCAAATGAAGTTGATCCTACTATTATTCAAGATTTAGAATTAGTAAAAACAGTAGATCCTGAAAACACACCTTTATACTATAAAGTATTTGCACCTAGTACAAATGTGGCAAAAGATGTTGTTGCACAAATGGCAAAATATTATACAAAAGATACATCTTTTTTGAAAGATAGTATTTTGTTTCATAAACGTTTTGCATTCAAACCACATACTTATAGCAAATTTATAGAGCATTGGGATCAATTATCTAAAAATGAAGAATTTAAATTAACATATCAATATATTACATATGACCAAGTAAGTTGGTTGAACGAGTCATCTAAATTTATGTTTGCAGTAAGCTTATATTTTGTAGCATCACCCATTTTATTTATTGGATCACCATTGGTAATGTTACTTATGCCGTTTGCACTTCTTAAAATGAATGGTATTCATTTATCATGGGATGCTTATAAAACAAAGTTATTTGAAGTAACTAAAAAACATGCTATTGTTAGTTTATTAACAAAATATGCAACTTCAACACCGAAAGAACGAATGATGCTTATTGCAAGTGCATCTATTTTTGTAGTACAGACATATTGTAATGGTTATGCAGTCTATAAATTTTATAAAAATATTAATGCGATTCACGATATTATGGATGTTACACAATCACATATTCAATCTTGTTTGAAATCAATTCATTACATAAAATCTATTTCTAATGATTTACCAACTTACAAAAAATTTGTAGAAGATATTCAGCAACATGAAAATGTATTGACTCAATATTACAATAAAATTAAATGTTTAAGGAAATTGTCTTTTTCATGGAATGAATTTACAAATTTAGGAACATTACGATCTGCATTTTATGAATTATATGCAAACACTGATTTAAAGAACTCTTTGAATTATTCTGTTCAATTGTGTGGATATTTAGAAAATATAGAACATTTATCTTCAACTCTTTCTAACAAAGTACTAAACAATTGTACTTTTTCTAAGAAAACGTCATTTTCAGGAGCATATTATCCTACACAAAAACCAGTTAAAAATAGTTATAAATTGAACAAGAATATTATTATTACAGGTCCAAATGCATCTGGCAAAACAACTTTTATTAAAATGACGCTTATCAATACATTATTATCTCAACAAATTGGTTGTGGATTTTACAAAAAGGCAAACATTTGTCCATATGATACATTTTGTAGTTATATCAATATTCCAGATACTTCAGGAAGAGATAGTTTATTTCAAGCGGAAGCAAGACGGTGCAAAGAAGTAATTGATATTATAAAAGAAAAACAACGTGTATTCTGCATATTTGATGAATTATTTTCGGGAACAAATCCAAAAGAAGCATCTGCAAGCGCTTTTGCCTTTTTACAATATTTAGCTTCTCAAAAGAATTGTACCTTTTTATTAACAACTCATTTTTTAGATGTATGCAAAAATTTAATGGAAAATAAAACGATTGAAATGAATCATATGAAAACAACATTAAACAACGATAAATTAATATATACATATCAATTAGCAAAAGGATTATCTACTGTACACGGTGGTATTAGTATATTAGTTGATATGAATTATCCAATAGATATTATTAATAATGCAAAATTATGCGGATAAATATTTACATATATATATATTCTTAAGGTATGAAGATATTGATATGTTTAGCAATGTCATGTGGATTAACTGCTATTCTTTATTTTTATTTGAAACAAAAATTATTTACAATTGAAACTAGATTAAATACTTTAACTGAATTGGCCCAAACTCTTGCAACTGAACTTTACAAAAAAGAGAAGAATAAAGAAAATCATTTAGAAAATGTAAATCAACCAGTTGAAACCGACGCAAATGATTCTGCAAGTGATTCTGCAAGTGATTCGGGCGATGATTCTGGCGATGAATCTGGAAGTGATGGAAGTACTGATTCTGCAGATGAAACGGATAGTGAATCTGTTGAATTTATTAAAGCAGATTCAAATTTTCAATTCAAAGAAATAAAATTAGAGAAAGAAGAAAAGTTAGAAACAGTTGATTTAAATATATCTAGAGAACTTGTTATTGATATAACCGAACCAGTTATAGTGCATAAAATAGAACTACACAATTTAATACATGTATCAGATGATGAAGAAGTAACTGAAATAGAAGTAATAGAAACATCTGGAGATGTAAAACAAGATGTAAAACAAGATGTAAAACAAGTTGTAGTCACAGATGATTACTCTGCATTGAGCTTAAAAGATTTAAAACAAAAGGTGAATGATTTAGGAGGACCTCCTTTAAAAACAAAACAAGCATTGCTGAACTTTTTGAAAAAAAAAGTATGATTGTAATGTATGAACAATATTCATTTTGATTCTCCTGCAATTATGGCAGACGGCAGAACATATTCTAATTGGCAACCATGTGCTGCTATCAACGAAAATATTAGAAAACGAGAAAATATAAATAGCAATTGGGATTATAGAAATTATTTACAAACGAACGCAAACTCTATCATGTCAATGGATCGTCGTATGGCATGCGAATATTCTGGGTGCACACAAGTAGATAATAAAGTAAATACAACAACACAAAGTGATTTGAAACAATTATATTTATCTAGACAACAATTACAAGAAAGTATTGTGATTACACAATTACCTAAATAATTATGAAAATTACACCATATAAAAATATAGTGTAATTAATATAATGGACCTCGGTTTTACAATCATAAGTAAATTTTTTAAAGAAAATCCTAATTTTTTAGTTGATCATCATCTTGAATCTTACAATCGGTTTATAAATAATGATATTTATCAACTAATTACTCAAAATAATCCCATTTCTTTTAATAAAAATCTTAAAAAAATAGACGGTGAAGATGTTGCTTTTCATTCATGTGATATGTATATTGGAGGTAAAAAGGGCAATTTAATACGATTTGCAAAACCAATTCTTCATGAAAATGGTGTAAATAATTATTTATACCCAAACATTGCACGTTTACAAAATTTAACTTATGCATTTTCTATTGTAGTAGATATTGAATTTGAATTCAAAATAAACAATCAAGTAGAAGAAACGCTAATGATCAAAGATATATTTTTTGGTGATATTCCAATCATGGTACAATCCCAAATGTGTATATTGCATGGAATGACACCTGAAACTAGATTTAACATGGGAGAATGCAAAATTGATCCAGGTGGATACTTTATTATTGATGGAAGTGAAAAAACAATTATTAGTCAAGAACGATTTGCAAACAATATTTTACGACTTAGTAAAACTCCAAATCAAGATACATATAGTTATATTGCAGAAATTCGGTCTGAATCAGAGGATGAATCTAAACCAGTTCGTGAAACTAAAGTTCGTATGATATCGTACAATGATGAAGAAAATATAAATTTAAAAGAAGATGAAATGAAACGAATCAAACAAACTGTAAAACAACAACTTGTAGTTGATATTCCTAATATTAACATGCCAATTCCACTTTTTATTGTATTTCGTGCACTCGGTATTATATCAGATAAAGACATTATTAAAATGTGTGTACCCGACGATGATCCTATTATGATGGAATTACTGCGACCAAGTATTTATGACGCTGGTAAAATATATACACAACAATTGGCAATTGAATATATGGCACCATTTACAAAATATTTGCGCGATTATCATGTGTATTTCATTTTGTGTGATTATTTTTTACCACATATTAACAATTTAGTTGAACCAGATAGACATTTTTCATATGATTTATTAGAAAAAGCACATTTTCTTGGCTACATGGTAAATAAAATTTTACGATTATCTACTGATTTAGATGTACCTACTGATCGCGATTCATTTCAATTCAAACGTGTAGAACCTTCTGGTGTTCTATTATCTGATTTATTCAAAGAATTTTATAAAGCACAAATCAAAGATATTATTAGAACATTGGATATTGCACACAACGAGCATGAAGGTGTATACAATGAAGATCCAAATGCATTCAAAGAATTTATAGTAAATACTCTTCCACCAATCATGTCTAAGAAACGAGTTACTGAAAAAGGTATTCATAGTGGGTTTAAAGGTGATTGGGGATCTGAGATATATACCAAACGTATTGGATTATCACAAGAATTGAACAGACTCAGTTATAGTACTGCAATTTCATTAATGCGTAAATGTGTAATGCAAATGGATGAAAACTCTGTAGTTATGGGTCCAAGATATTTGCATGCAACTCAGTGGGGAATGATGTGTCCAGTTGACTCCGATGGCGGTGATGTAGGTACGCATAAACAATTTTCAATTTGTACTAAAATTTCAACAGGTACAAGCAAAATAGCTATTCTGCAATTGTTACAATCGTATAAAGAACCAATCCATTGTATTACCATTACAGATAGTAAACCAGAAATACTGTACATGTATACTAAAATATTTGTAAATGGTCACTGGAAATATTCAACTACAACTCCTCATGAAATTTTGATTGATATTAAACGCAAACGCCGTATTGGAGCGGTAGATAAATGGATTAGTATTAGTTTCAATATTCGTGAAAATATTATTTATATTTATACTGATGAAGGGCGTGTTTATAGACCAGTATTGTATATTGACGAAGACAAACAATTATCCTTTTCCAAACGAGATGAGAAATTATCATGGCAAGAATTAATACAAGGAACAGAAGATCATCCGTGCAGTGTTGAATATATTGATTGTGCAGAATCAAATACTGCATTAATATCTATTAATCATTTACAAGATTATGAAAGTACAAATTTTACGCATGTTGAAATTCATCCATCGTTAATACTTGGATATATGGGTTTGCAAATTATTTTTCCAGAACATAGTCCGTTACCCAGAAATGCATTTTCATGTGGTCAATCCAGACAAGCCGTTTCTGTATACAATACAAATTATCAAAACAGAATGGATAAAACCGGACTAGTTCTTAATTATGGTCAAATACCATTAATTAAATCGTTTTATATGCAACATTTGAATCGCGAATATATACCCTATGGTGTAAATGCAATCGTTGCTATTATGTGTTACACTGGTTATAACGTAGAGGATGCTATTTTATTGAATAAATCATCGTTAGAAAGAGGAATGTTTAATACTAGTTATTTTACAGTTTACGAAGAGAGTGAAGATGAAGAAACAAAATTATTTTTTGCACCTAATGAAGAATTACCACAATTTGATGAAAATGGTATTATTCGTGAACAAACTGTAATTGACAACAAAACACCTATTATTAACATGTCTGTAAACTCTAAAATTCGTCAAATTTATACGAAACGTGACCAACAAGGTTATGTAGATAAAACATATATGACAACTAATGCAGTGGGTCACAGAACAGTTAAAATAAAAATTTGCGATGAACGAATACCAAATATTGGCGATAAATTTGCTTCTCGTGCAGGACAAAAAGGAACATGTGGTATTGTTGTTCCTGAAATAGATATGCCATTTAATGATGAAGGAATTCGGCCAGATTTAATTATTAATCCGCATGCATTACCTTCGCGAATGACACTTGGTCAATTAATTGAAAGTTTAATTGGAAAAGTTCATTTGCAACACGGATCGTTTGGAGATTGTACTGCATTCAATAAAAAAACAGACACAGAATTTTATGGAGATAAACTTCGCGAATATGATTTTCACAGTAAAGGTGTTGAAGTTTTATATAATGGAATGACAGGAGAAGCTATTAAAACAGACATTTATGTTGGTCCTACTTACTATATGAGGTTAAAACACATTGTAAAAGATAAGATTAATTTTAGAGAACGTGGTCCCATGACTGGATTAACACGGCAGCCAGTACAGGGAAGAGCAAATGAAGGTGGTTTACGTATTGGTGAAATGGAACGCGATGGTGTAGTAGCCAACGGATTGAACATGTTTGAAACTGAATCTATGATGATACGAGGAGATGGTACATATATTGATAGCGAGAATCATACAAGAAAACCTTACAGAATAACAATAGATAATGTTACTGGATTAATTGCTATTGTATCTAAAAATAGTATTTACAGTCCAACTATAGACGGACCTATGGAAATTACAGACCAAGGAATACAAAGTGTTCCAAAATACGAGAAAAGAACAAGCACAATCAATGTACCTTATGCATTCAAATTATTCATGCAAGAAATTGCTGCTATGAATATTCAAATGCGAATTATTACATCTGATAACTTGAATCATTTTGATTCTATGGGTTGGACACCATTGAAAACTAAATTTGATCAAGTATTGCAAACTCAAGGATTTACATTAGTCGGTAAATTGATCCAAGACTTTAAACCAAATTCATTATTTGTTTCAAGTACTGCTGCCGATCCATGTGAAGATTTTAATTACATGTTACATATTAATGCACCTATTATTATTAATAAACGTGAAATGAAATATGATTTAAAAAATAAAAAATTAGACGTTACTTTATTCCCATGTATTTTTGATAATCAAGGAAAAGATGATTTACTTGCTGTATCTACTATCATTCAACCCAAATTAACCCCATTTACCAAATATTGCAAGAATAAATTAAATTTAGACATTTATGAATTTGCATCCGGAAGAGCAGCAGTCTACAATTACAATACATCTAATCCTAAAACCGAATATGAATTACAACTTGCGAAAAATGTAGACATATTAGAAACCAATCCATGCCATATAGCCGTAAATTACATGTTTCAACATTTAAAAACTGGAATTTTTGTAAGAATCAAAAACAATAAAGTAGTAAATTTTAATTTAATGTACAATACGCAATATACAAATACATTTCACACACAATTACACGTTGAAACTGAACCTGGAAGTAAAAAATATGTTCCCATTAGTGAAAATCCTGATGCATTAGATAAATTTTTGAAATCTACACAAACAAAACAATATAAAAAACCAGAATTTTGGTATGCAAACAATTGTTTATTGCGAATAGAAAAGAACGATATGAATCCTACTGATAATTATTTATCAGACATGTATGATATGTTTGTAAATACATGTAATCAACGTATTGTGAATGATTGTGTATTTATATTAAACCGTAAAGATTTCCCCCATTTACATAAACAATGGTTAGAACCATTCCCAGATTTATTTCACAATGTTACAATTCCACCTCCCTATTTTTCTAACCAATTTATTCCTGTTTTATCGCAAAGTACCCATGCTGATTTTGCAGACATTCCTATACCAACAGGCGACGATTTAAATATGATTGGACGTGGTGAAACTACTAAATATTTTGCAACTTATTCATATACAAATACAAATAAAGAGGATCGCGTACGATGTGACAATGAATCAGATAATATTGATTCTGCATCTATTCCTGAATGGAAAGATAGAGAAACAAAGTTTGTATGGAGAGGTCAATCTACCGGTTGTGGAGTAGACGAAGAAACCAATCCTCGTATTATGTTGGAAGCTAAATGTATGCATCCAGATTATGCAAATCGGGATTATATGAATGTAAAAATTACTCGTATTACAAAACGTATCAAAACAAAAATGGTCAAACAAGGAGGAGGGATGGTACCTGTATTATCCTTTATACCATCTAGATTTATTGAAGACGATGCAAAAGTTCCAATGAAAAATCAAATTGCAAATAAATTTATTTTCAATGTTCAAGGTAACTCTGCCGCCTATCGGTTTGGAAGTTTGTTAAAGTATGGTTGTTGTGTTATTAACATTAAATGCCCCTATACATTATGGTTTGAACCTTTTCTAAAAACAAAATCAATTACTGAAAAGAATAAAAATGATATAGATACAAGTGAATTTCATTGTTTAACAATTGAAAGTAACTTTTCAAATTTTGAAACTACTATTGAATGGTGTTTGAAAAACGATGCAAAATGTGAACAAATTGCGAAAAATGGTCAATCATTTTATAATGAACATTTTACAAATGAATTTATTTATGATTACATGGCAGATGTGTTGAACGGCGTTTCAAATACATTGGCAAAATCAGAGAATGCAAGATTTACATTAAAAAATCATTTACAAAATGTAAAAACATTATACGACAAGTATACAATTAACCGAAATTTTCCTATCGTTAAAGAAGACGTAAAATATGAAGATGATTGTGATCTATCCACTACACTTATTATTGTACCTTATAGAGATCAAGGAGATCAAGGTCGTAACAAACAATTAGATAAATTTATTGAACATTATTCTACACACAAATCAATACAAATATTAGTAGTAGAACAGAGTGAAGATGGTCGCAAATTTAATCGTGGTGCTTTGCTAAATGCAGGGTATTTGTTTGCATTAGATCATTTTCCGCATATAGATACATTTTTGTTCCATGACGTAGATATTATTATGCCACCTGATATTGTAAACCGATATTATGGTAGATGTGATGATTATAGAATATTACATTTGGGTAATTTAGTAAAAGATATGGAATATAATCCTCCATTTGGTCGTGTTATTCGCTTTTCTAAAAAAGTGTTTCATGAAATTAATGGATTTCCTAATAATTTTTACGGATGGGGTGGAGAAGACGATGCACTTGCCTACCGTATTCATATGAATAATATAAATGTACATAGACCACATAAAAGTGAAGGAACTCCTGGATTAGAATTAGAAACAGAAAATGATGTTAAAAAATTGGATAATGCAGAACTAAAACAAAGTAAAATAGAAATGCACAAATGGGAAAATATTTGTGCAGATCGCCAAATTTGGAAAATAAATGGTGTAAATTCACTACAATTCAAAACAACTTCACATAAAGAATTGGCAACTAATGCAAATTTAATTACAATTGAATTAACTCCTACATCTAGTGTAACTGATTTATTTCATACAATATTTAAAAATCCTAGTGAAAAACAATCCTATTATTACCAAACATCTTATAAAAATCTTTCTACTTCAGCAGATTGGATTACATTAACACCTGAAGAAAAACAAAAACAGTTAACCGATAATATTCAATTATTAGAAAGTGAACAATTATTTGAAAAACATAAAGAAAAAGAAAAAGAACAAGAGAAAGAGTTAGAAAAAGAGAAAGAAGAAGAACGTGCAAAAATGTCTCCACCATCTTATGCAGAAAGTAATGACCTATTCAAACGACCTGAATATTCACCCCCATTTGTTGTAGATGATCCAGGTGACATACCACCTGAACTGGAAATACAAGAATTAGATAAATCTAAATCTAAAGAGATAACCGATATGGAAGAAAAATTACAGCAGCGCGATGAAGATGAAGAATTAACAGAAGAAAATTTAGGTGGTGGTATTACACTATTAAATAATATTGCAGAAGAAAAAGAACTAACAACAAATTTGAAACAAATAAAATTTAATGTTAAAGAAAATACTGTTGAATAATAGTTGGAATTGCAGATGAGTAAATACATTCATCTTTCATCATGGATAATGCATACAAATAATAAAAACGATTAAAAATAGAATGAATATTTGTTGTATCTATATTTCCAGACATAAACGGTTTTTGATGTTCTTTAATAAATTCTACCATTTCCATATATAACGATAAATCATTATGAATTAGTTTAATTAAATTACTAGATTGTTCAATACGTTTGAACTTTTCTTCAAATAGATGGGTTGCAATCATATGTACAAAACTATTATATTCTTGTTTAGTTGGATTTGTATTTAAAAATATTACAATATCTGCCCGTATTTTATTATAAAAAAATGTAAATAAAATATGAGAGGTTGTCATTCTACTATAGTATAGTAATAAATCTTTAACTCCTATGTTTTAACAAAACTATCATACTTATGATAACAATAGCAGATATACCCCATAAAAGTGCACTAGATTTATTTGCACGTTCCATTACAGTTAAATCATCTTCTTGTTGTTCTAATGTAACACTATGATTTGATTTTTTCTCTTTGATTTGTTTCATTATTGATTTATATTCTTGTGTTTTTTCTGTAATTTTATTATTTAATTTATTATTATTGTTGGTATACAAAGGAAGATCTGGATAAGTATTGAATAATTCACCACTACTTTTTACATAGTTTACATTATCATCATCATATTCTTTCTTCTTTTTCTGTATTTTACTTCCATCTATTGTACTGCATTGGTCTCCATTCATTATAAACTTGTCGCCTTTTGGATAATTATCATATACAGTAGCATCCACATAATTTGGTTTACCTGCCAAACATGATTTATCTTTCATATCTACTGTTGCATCTTTTACATATAACTTTGGTATTTTATCTGTTATTTTAAACATATCTTTCGTTGAATTAAAAATTATTTTTTGCCATGTATTTTCAGTTTCTGAGTGCAAAAACCCAGTACACTCTGTATCAATATTGCATTCATTTTGCAAAAAATTTGTATCACAGTTAGTATCATATTTACTGGTTTGTATACTTTGAAATGAAAATATATTTGTTGTTGTGGAAGACGGTTGTTTGTTGGAATTAAAAAGAATAGAATCTTTTACTGCATAACCATAAATAGATTGTTTTACATTATTCATATCTGAATTTGGTTGAGTTGTATTGGTAGCCCATACTTGAATAGAATTTGCATCATATATAACTACATTTCCGTTGTTTTCTACTTTTAATGAATATGGCGATTGTCCTTTATTCATGGAAAAAGAAGACCATACAGGTAACCCTTTATTGTTGTATAAAATTAAATTACCATCTTGGCGTAACACCGTTTTACTAGTTAAATTTGGTATTTGTTTTGGTGGAGTATTATCTGATTTCCATATTAATTTAGGAGTAGTAACATCATATAACATTAACAGGTCAAGTATACAAACTAACACATATTTTCCATTTAAACTTTGCCGAAATCCTTCATTAGAAAAAGTTAAAATATCATTTTGTTGCAAAGTATTATTGTAATTTATATAGGACATGATTGAAAATGGATCTAAATATTTTAATTCCATACCAGTTTGATACGTTGTACCGGTTGGTGCAGTAATAGTAAATGTATTTCCCCCTGTTTTACCTCCTTGACCAAATGTTAGCAATCCAGTATTGTAATTTATATTTGCCACTTTACATCCATACCATCCACAATCACTTGTATTTACATTAGAAGAAGATACTGCAATACTAACAGGATCACCATATTTTATTGCAGTACCTGTTAGTGCATCATTTCCTACGGGTGGTCTCAAAAATAAAGTTGTTTGATTGTTGCCAAATGTTAAAATAGATTGATTATTAATGCTTCCAAATTTACCATTATAGGTAATGTATATTTGATCTCCGTATTTAACAGATGGAATTTTCCTGCTACAATCTTCCATTGTAGTTCCAGTAACATTTGGAGAATCAAACATTTTATATATACCTTTATATGAATATGCCTTTTGAGGTACAGTATGTATATTTGTATTTACATCTACATAACCAATCTTTCCTATATTGGTCATAGAATTCAATATGGTGTCGTTTGGCATCATTCCTTGAAATATACCTACACTTTGCCAATGACTTAATGCTTGCTGTTCATTGGTTAAATTTAAACTTGGATTCATTTTAATATAATATTTCCAATCAAACGTAGATTGCGGAGGTAATGATTGTACGTATTTTGTTTCATTACCGCATGATTGTCCATCTGCCATTAAGGAACCAACTGGTACACCCATATCTCCCCATGCAGAATCAATCCTTTCAATTGCAGTAGTACATCCATTTAAATTAGATAAACTATTAATAGAATTATAGGGTTTTGCAATACCAGTTTGTGTAATATAAACTGCTTTACCGTCACTTGTTTGAATATTTTTCCCTGCATATTTTTTTCCTGATATAAATTTACGAATATCTTCGGTATAAGATATTATTCCATCCATATTATTATTTATATTTTTTTATACTGGTAAATAACCAAAGATATAATGAAAATCATAACAATTCCCCATGCCATAGAATTTTGTTTGTACATTTGAGCATTTAAATGACTATCATCTTTTATTTGATAATCAGTTATTAATATGTCTAAATCGTGTTGTAACTGATCTGATAATTTTAATAAATTTCGTTGATGTTTATGTAATGGTTTACCCGTAGGCGGGTATTTAACACTAAGTGTAGAAAGTTGAATTAAACATGATTGCATATCAGCGTTTAATCTTGCTGCTTTTAAACATTTTTCACTCGTTTTTTCTTTCCCTAAACAAGAATATTTGATTGTTTCCATTAATGAAATGTATTCTTTCTTTTTTTCATTGAATTTAGTTTCTATAGAATATAATTCAGTTAATGACATATAAATGTAGTACATTATATTTTTGATTTACATTTACGTTCCTAAATCTACCTTATGTAGATTTTTTAATATTTTCAAGCCATTTTTTATAAGATTTACGTTTAGATGGTTTTATATTATTCAATTGAAACTTTAAAAATAAAAATAATATAAAAAATCCTACTATATACCATAGCATATAATAAGCATGTATTTAAAATATAATTAAACTTAATAAAATCAACGGATCTATTTGGCAAAAAAATTGAAATCGTTTTGCCAAATAGGTTGTCCTCATTACTCTTCAAATCTGTTACAATGTCACACTTTTCGGTTTTCGTTTACCCTTACGACGTGTTCAACACTTCAATCACTGCTATTGCTTCTCGGCTAAGTGATATTACATCACGCCAAGTAGTACGGGTTGATTATGTGCACGGAGAAGGTCGTTTCTACTTCGTGCACTTTGCCCAAGCAATTCCCGCTGCATTCTACAACCTGCTCAGCGCAGGTCAGACAACTATTATCACTACTGAAGGCCCGATTCGTGTTGGTCTAAATCGGTCTAATGGTTTGGATCCAAACACTACGGATCGTATCATGCAATATATGAACACTGCATCCGGCGCATACATGCGCAATTTCAACACGGGTATTGTCTTCAAATGGAATGTGGCGCGGATGGAATGGTTCTTTAGCGGAGAAAATCCATTCGTTGTGCACGAAATTCAAGATGTTGAAATGGAAGATGCATTCGCTGCGCCTGAAATAGTGATCACAGTCCCTGTTGCAGTAGCCGTTGTATCAATGGACGAAGATCTTGCGCCACTTACGCCACTTACGCCACTTGCAGCTATTGTTTCGCAAGAAGACGATCTTGGTCCTCCTGCTCCTATCAAGCTCCGGCGTAGTCGTCGCATAATGACACAAGAAGAAATGGATCTTCGCGCGGTACTCTTCGTTTAATTGGTCTTCGTTCTTCGTTCTTCGTTCAAGGTAAGTCAGTATATCTAACGTTTATTGTTGTTACAGGTTTTTTTTACAAAGATTCAATATAGATTTTAAGACGTGTAAATATTTTTTTGAATATAGTTTTAACAGCAGGTT
>Ga0209550_10002196_pt1 | contig 18765 bp, 19 predicted proteins | sample LauGreSuBDMM15SN_2_FD_187567 | JGI IMG/M metagenome (GOLD analysis project Ga0209550, IMG submission 187567) | Freshwater lake microbial communities from Lake Michigan, USA - Su13.BD.MM15.SN (SPAdes) (version 5) | ecosystem: Environmental > Aquatic > Freshwater > Lake | place: Lake Michigan...
TCAAATTGCGTTCTTGTGCCAAGCCGTGGGCCTGACCGTGGAAGGCATGCGCCGCATCCGCATTGGCCGCGTGTCCATGAGCCGCCTGGCCGAGGGAACCTGGCGTTATTTGCTCCCCGGCGAGAGGTTTTGAGGCTTCACGGGCTGCGGTTTGGTCCATTCAGGGTGTCCATGCGCTGTACTGAAGGCGGTGCTTGATCGTGCCCCCACCCCAACCCTCCCCCAGAGGGGGAGGGAGCTAACAGCCCTGCACCACCTTCAAACAGAGCGGCTCCTCGTATTCCTCCCTCCCCCTCTGGGGGAGGGCCGGGGTGGGGGCATCGCGGGCCACTGTTGTCACTTTTTCAAAAAAGCCTTGAAGATCGTTCCGGATGACTCGGTCTATCATTGACCATACAGTCAACTCATTCAACCTGCAGGTCCTCTACATGTTCAAGCCTCAACAACTTTTGCCCGTCCTGGCCCTGTCTTTGGTGACTTCTTTGGTGAGCGCACAAGGGACCTACCCGCAGCGGCCGGTGCGCGTGGTGGTGACGGCCCCGGCGGGAGCTGCATCAGACCTGCTCGCGCGCTCTGTGTCTGAGCAAATGGCCAAGTCCACCGGCCAGGCTTTTGTGGTGGAGAACCGCCCGGGCGCGGGGGGGAACGTGGCCAGCGCTTATGTGTCCAAGCAGCGGGCAGATGGCTACACCATCTTGCTGGCCTCTGTCAGTTCGCACGCCATCAACCAATCGCTTTACACCAACCCCACCCACCACCCCACCAAGGACTTTGCAATGATCGCGGCCCTGGGTTCCAACCCGAACGCGCTCATCGTCAATCCTGCCTTGCCCATCAGGACGGTGGCCGAATTGATCGACTACGCCAAGAAAAATCCGACCAAGAGCTCCTACAGCTCTGGCGGCTCGGGCACCTCGCAGCACTTGTCGGCCGAGCTGTTCCGTTCCATGGCGGGCATAGAGGCCTTGCATGTGCCCTACAAGGGCTCTCCCGAAGCGATCTTGTCCGTCATGCGCGGTGAGGCGCTGTTCATGTTCGCCAATGTGCCCAACGTGATGGAGCTGGCCAAGGCCGGCACGGTGCGCATGCTGGCAGTCACCAGCACCAAGCGGCTGCCCTGGCTGTCTGACGTGCCCACGGTCGCTGAAAGCGGCCTGGCCGGCTATGAGGCCACCGCCTGGTTCGGCTTGGTGGCGCCTGCGGGCACACCCAAGGACATCATCGACAAGCTGCATGCCGAATCACGCCGCGCTGTGGAGTCGCCCGATGTGCGCAAGACACTGGTGGCACAAGGCTTTGACATCATGGGCGGTTCGCCCGCTGACTTTGAGCAGTTCATCACTGCCGAAATTGCGAAGTGGGCCAAGGTGGTCGCCGCATCAGGTGCCAAGGCCAACTAGCCCCCTCGCCTCAAGCCGATTCAGCGAATCAGCACCCAGCCCACGCCCGCCACGGTCAGCACCGCACCCAGAACCACGTCGAGCGTCACTTTGCCCTCGTTCTTGTAGAGCACACGGCTCAGGGGAATGACCAACAAGGGCGAGCACAGGCTCACCAGGTTGGTGACGGAAATGGGCACATAGCGCATGGCGGCGATGGAAAAAATCTGGCCCGCGATGGTGCAAGTCCCCAGCAGCGCAAACAGCCAGACCCCGAGCTGGGGCGCTTGCCTGATCTGGCCAAGCAGCTGGCGTTTGTCGGGCATGAAACAAAAATGCAAGAGCAGCCCGCTGAGGGCGCCGAGCAGGCCCCCCAAAAGCGGCTCGTTCCAGTCGCGAATGGCTGCTCCGCGCAAGACATTGCCCAGGGAGTAGGCCAGGGCACTGCCCAGGCCAAGCACGAGAATTGAAGACCGCCACTTTGCCCACAGCGCAGCGCGTTGGGCGCCAGTGTCGGCCTGAGATGCAGGGGCTTGGGTTGTGCTGGAGGCCTGGGCGCCGGCCTGCATGGGATTGACGCTGATGAGGATCAGGCCCGCCACGGCCATGGCCATGCCCAGGAAAGTGGACGGCGGCAGCACCTCGCCCAGGGCCAGCCAGGCCACCAAGGCCGTGAACAGCGGAATGCTCACCTGGAAAATACTGGCCTTGGCCGGCCCCCACAGCACCACCGATTCATAGAAGAACCAACGCCCCAGGTAGGTCGACAGCACGCCCGCCCCGGCAAAGCAAGCGATGGCCGTCCCATTCCACTGCGGCATTTCATGACCCGCAGCCAAATGGGCACCAAAAGCCAGGGCCGCGAACAGCACATTGGTGGCGGTGGCAATCAGAAAACCCAGCCCCATGGGCAGCAGGCTGGAGGCCTTTTTGGTCAGCAAAATGGCTGCGGTGAAGCTCAGGAGCGCACAGCCCGAGAGCAGGTAACCGAGCGACTGCGGGCTCATTCCTTGCGTTCAGCGCGGCGCGGCCATGAAGGCCAGGATCTGGCGCCCCAAGGCATCTTCGGCGGTGTTGAAATGGCAAACCATGGAGGTGTGGTTGTGCCCCCGCAGCCACATGTGGGGGGGCGCCCTGCGCCTGGCCTGCGTCAAGCGCGAGATCAGGTCCACACAGTGCACGTCGATCAGCGGGTTTTCGTACTCGGCCATGGCCACAAAGGTCGGCAGCGATTGTGCAGACACATGGTTGACGGCCGAGCCCTCCTCCATGTCCTGGGGGCTGGCGTAATAGGCGCGCACGCGGGCGGCGTTGGGATTTTCTGCCGAATCCTCCGCACGCACGCGGCCGGAGAGGCAGATGAGGCCTGCCAAGCCGCTGCCTTCAGGCGGGTGAAAGCGCTGGTCGTAGGCATAGTGGGCGCAGTGTGCTCCGCCGGCCGAGTGCCCCATCAAAAAGATGCGCTCGGGGTCCCCGCCCAAGGCGCCCACTTCACGCCTGGCCCAGGCCACAGCGGCTGCCATGTCCAAGGTGCCCGCAGGGTAGCGGTGCTCGGGCGCCAGCCGAAATTCCACATTGATGCCCAGCACGCCATGCCGGGCAAAGTACCACAGCACGTTGCTGTAGACCTCGCTGGTGCGGTCTTTCTCGCCTTCCACAAAGGCGCCGCCATGCACAAACATCACCACGGGGCAGGCCCCAGGCGCCAGCCCAGCCGGCTGGTACACGTCAAGCACCTGACGGGGATCACTGCCGTAGTGGATGTTGCGCGTCACAGCGCCCAGCTTGGGCGCCTGGCTGAGCACCTCGCTGAACTGCTCGATCATGAGCTTGACGTTCGCCTGCACAGACGTGCCCCACCGGGGTCCAACGTCTGCCATGAGTTGGCGAAGAGATTCAGGAATGGGCGGGGCTAAATCCATGGCGCTCATGCAGTGTCAGGAGGGTGAAAACGCGGGCCAGGAGCTTGGCCAGGCCGGACAGGAGCTCTAAGGCGGGCTGGCCCCAGCGGAAAAAACGCTTGCAAAACTGCCCCGGTGCGGGGTTCTGCAACGGCTTTCAGATCGAAGATATTATGTCGGCAAACAGCACTCTTGCAGCCCATTTCATTGTCCAATTGGTCAATTGGACCAACCTGCTGCCAGCGTTGCTGGCGCACGCAGGCTTGGGGCTGAGGGCCTGTCTTGCACCTTTTGCCATGGAGCTTAGAACATCGTGACTCACCCCATCTCCTTAGTCGATGTGGCCTGCGCCTACAGTGCGGGCCGCGAATTCCCACTGGGCACCCTCGCCGCCTGGGTCTCACCCAGCACCGGCGAGAGCGTGGCCCAGGTGTCAGAAACACCCGAGGCGGTGATCGCGCAGGTGGTCGACCTGGCCCAGGCTGCCTATCAACAGCATCGCCGCGCCACAGCAGCGCAGCGCTCGCAGTGGCTGGCACAGGCGGGCGATGCGCTGGCCGCTGCCGCAGCCGAAGTGGTTGAACTCATCGTGGCCGACGTGGGCAAGCCCCGACGTGTGGCGGCCGGCGAGGTTCAGCGCTCGATTGACTTCATACGCGCCTGCGCCCGGGAGGTCTTGAACATGGGCGGCGAGGTCCTGCCCTTGGAGGCCATGGCCGCAGGCGCCGGCCACTTTGGCTTTACCCGCCATGTGCCGCTGGGCGTGGTGGCCGCCATCACGCCTTTCAATGCGCCCGCCAACCTCTTGTGCCAAAAGGTCGCACCGGCGCTGGCGGCGGGCAATGCCATTGTGGTCAAACCCCATCCGGCCGCCGCCCGCGCCGCGGTGCGGATTGCACGCGCCTTCTTCGATGCTGGCCTGCCTGCGGGCCTTTTCAATGTGGTCACGGGCGACCGCAGCGCCGCCATCACCTTGGTCAGCCAAGACCTGGTCCGCGCCGTCACCTTCACAGGCGGCAACCTGGCCGCTGAAGCCCTGTCCAGGGTGGTGGGCACCAAAAAATTCCTGACCGAGCTGGGCTCTAACGCCGCCAATGTGGTGCTGGCCGATGCCGACCTCGCGGACGCCGCCAAGCGCATCGCGGGGGCCGCTTTCGAGGCCTCAGGCCAGCAATGCGTGTCTGCCCAGCGGGTGATCGTGGAGCGCGCGGTGCTGCAGCCCTTCCTCGACTTGTTCGTGGCTGCTGCCAAGGCGCTCAAGGTGGGTCCGGCAGAAGACGCCACCACCGACCTGGGCCCCATGGTCTCGCGCACCCAGGCCGACCGCGTGATGCGCATCGCCCGCGAGTCGGTCGCTCAGGGCGCCCGCTTCGCGCTCGAGCCTGTGCAGAAGGGCTGCACCGTCAGCCCGGGCATTTTGGTGGCGGCTCCGCGCCCATCCCCGGTGTGGACCGAGGAGGCCTTCGGGCCTATCGCGGTGGTTGAGCCCGCCGACGACGTGCAGCACGCGCTGGCCTTGGCCAACGACTCCGAATTCGGCCTGCAGGGCGCGCTGTTCACCACCAACTTGAACGCGGCGTTCCTGTTTTCTGACGACTTCGACGTTGGCTCGCTGTGGATCAACGAAGCCAGCCGTTACCGGCTCGACTGCTACCCCTTTGGTGGCAGCAAAAAGTCAGGCACGGGCCGCGAAGGGGTGCGCTACGCCATGGAAGAGCTGTCGCAGCTCAAGTTCACGGGCATGCGCCTGACGCGCTGAAGCCTTCTTAAGGCTTGGCGCAGAGGTAGGCCACCACCATGTCGGCCGCGTGTTCCAGGCGCTGCCTGATCCGCTGGGGTGACATCAGGGCCTGACCAAAAATCGCCTCAAAGGTGTAGTGGTTGTTTATGTAGTGCGCGGTCAAGGCCGAAATCGAGATGTAGAGGTCCACCGGGTCGGCGTCTCGCCGAAACTGCCCCGACTGGCTGCCCCGCTCCAGCACATCTTTGAGCGTGACCAGCAGCGGCTCGTACAGCGAGGGCACCTTGGGCGAGCCCGCCACATGGCGCCCGCCGGTCAAGTTCTCGCTTTGAAGCAGGCGCAAAAACTCCGGATACTGCACCCAAATCTTGCCGGTGAAAACCACCAGCCGGCGAATGGCATCGACCGGGTCCTTCTCGCGCAATTCGAGGTCGCGCTGGCGCGCGCGTATCTTCTCGTACATGTGCTCCAGCAGCGCCGAGAAAAGACCGTCCTTGTTGACATAGTGGTGGTAGAGCAGGTTTTTGTTGACGCCTGCGCGCAGCGCGATCTTGTCGATGCGGGCACCGTCAAAGCCGCGCTCGGAAAACTCTTGCATGGCGCCTTTGAGAATCATCTCGCGGGTCCGCAGGGAGCTTTCACGGCGCACCGTCGGCGCCTCGGGATTTTTTTTGGTGGCCATGGTGGGAAGTATCGCCGGTGACCATGGGGCAGGGCGGCTGCAGACCAAGGGGTGTGGGGCTGCTCCTGATTGACTAGATGGTCAACTGTGCTGCAGAATGAATTCATCATTCATTTCCACAGTTGTTGCACCCATGACCATCGCAAGACATCCGCGCCCGGCCGAACTCCAAGACACCTCGATTGAAGACATTGCCCAGCAATACGTCGCCCGCTTCAAAGACCGCAAGGCTGACTGGGCGGCTTTTGAAGACGCCAAGATCGACGGCTACCGCCGCGCACAGCACCGTTTCATTGGCGCCGGTGGGTCCGGAAAACATGGCGATGCGTCGGTCATCCCTCCCCGCGGCTTCACCCTGAGCATCATGTTTGTGCAGCCTGGCCAAGGCAATGCGGCGCACACCCACGAGGTCGAAGAGGTCTTTTTTGTCTTGCAGGGCTTCCTGGACGTTTTCCTTGAAGACGAAACCGGCAAGCGCCTGGACGTCAGGCTCGGGCCCTGGGAGTGCATCTCCTGCCCGCCCGGGGTGGTGCACGGTTATGAAAACACCAGCCTGGAGCCGGTGTACTTTCAGGTCATGCTCGGCCGCGCCCGCCCCGAGGCCATGGGTTATGCCGACAGCAAGCTCTTTGAGCGCCGCGACGCCCACCTGACTGGCAACTGAAGCCTTGCTCACCCGGCTCCCCTGAGCCTTAGCGCACCCCAGCGCAAGCTCACCCCCTTCCATTGCCCTGCCCGACGTGACAAAGAAACGCTGAAAGCCCATGAAAAAACTGACCCTCAGCATGAGTTGTACGAACTACGACCGCACCGCTGCCCTGTTCGATGGACGCGTCCAGGTCGAGGGGGTGGACCTGATTTCCTCTCAGCTCGAACCCGAGGAGTCCTTCCACCGGGCATTCCGGTCCGCTGAGTTCGACATCTGCGAGATCTCGTTGAGCAGCCACACCATGATGACCTCGCGCGGCACCCACGCTTATGTGGGCGTCCCCGCCTTCGTGTCCCGGCTGTTCAGGCATTCAGGCGTCTACATTCGAGGGGACCGAGGCATACGCACCCCCGCCGACCTGGCTGGCAAAAAAGTGGGCTTGCCGGAGTACCAAATCACGGCCAATGTGTGGATACGCGGCATCTTGCAAGATGACTTTGGCTTGGACCCGGCCAGCGTGCACTGGCGCCGCGGCGGCGTGGAGGAAGCAGGTCGCGGTGAGCGCGCGCCGCTCAAGCTGCCAGCCACCATAGACCTGCAGCAGATCCCCAATGACAAGACGCTCAGCGGCATGCTGGCCAGCGGGGAGCTCGATGCGGTGATCAGCGCCCGTGCGCCTTCGTGCTTTCTCAAGGGCGAGCCCAACATAGACCGCATGTTCCCCGACTACCCGGCCACCGAGGCCGACTACTTTCAGCGCACCCGCATCTTTCCCACCATGCACCTGATCGGCATTCGGCGCGAGCTGGCCGAGCAGCATCCGTGGTTGCCTGTCAATGTCTTCAAGGCCTTCATCAAGGCCAAGGAGCTGGCCTTGCACGAAATGGGGCAAATTGGACACCTGTTCCACAGCCTGCCCTGGGGCGTGGCCGCTTATGAAAAGGCCAAGAAGGACATGGGCGACGACTACTGGAGCTATGGCTTTGAGGCCAACCACCATGTGCTTGAGACCTTCACCGGCTACCACCACGCGCAGGGCCTGTCGGCGCACAAGGTCGATCCCAAAGACCTGTTCACTCAGTCTTCGCTCGAGCTGAGCCGGATTTAAGTCGCCCATGAAACCCGCACCGTTTAATCTTCACCTGCCGAGCACGCTGGACGAGGCGCTGGCTGTGCTGGCTGGCAGCAGCAACGCCCGCGCCATCGCAGGCGGCCAGTCATTGATGCCCATGCTCAACCTGCGCCTGGCCGGGGTCGATGACCTGGTCGATCTCAACGGCATTGCGCAGCTCAGCGGCATGGCGCAAGACGGCGATTGCATCGTCATAGGCGCCATGACCCGCCAGCGCGAGATTGAGCAGTCGGCCCTGGTGGCGCGCACCTTGCCGCTGCTGAGCGAAGCGGTGGGCTACATCGGTCACAACCAAACCCGCAGCCGGGGGACGGTAGGCGGCAGCCTCTGCAACCTGGACCCCTCGGCCGAAATCCCGACCGTGGCCATGGCCATGGATGGCGAACTCACCATCGCGCGCCAGGGCTCGCAGCGCACCGTGCCCATGCGGGACTTTGCTTTGGGCTTGATGAGCACCTGCCTGGACGCAGATGAATTGCTCACCTCGGTGCGTTTGAAGCCTTGGCCTGTGAAAAGCGGCCATGGCTTTGTGGAGTTCGGGCGCAGGCATGGGGACTATGCCATCGTGTCGGCGGCCGCCCTGATCGAGCTGGCCCCTGATGGCACGGTGCTGCGCTGCTCGTTCACACTGGGCGGCGTGGCCCATGTGCCCTGCCGCGTTCCCGCAGCCGAGCAGATGCTGCAGGGCCGCCGCCCCGAGCCTGAGGCCATCCAAAAAGCCTGTGCCCAGGCCTCTGAGATCCCGGCGCTCACCGACCCCGCTTACCCCGAGTGGTACCGCCAGCGACTGGCGGCCCGACTGCTGGAGCGAGCTGTGCACCTCGCCCTAGAGCGCGCCACCCCCGCATTGACCAAGACCGCCCCATGACCAAGCTCGACGCCGCCAGCCGGCATGACCTCACCCTGCGTGTCAACGGACGGTCTCAGACCGTCAATGTGGAGTCCCGCACCACCCTGGCCGATTGCCTTCGCCACGGCCTGGGCCTGACCGGCACCCACCTGGGCTGCGAGCACGGCGTGTGCGGTTCCTGCACGGTGCTTGTTGATGGTGTGGCCGCCAGGAGCTGCCTGATGCTCGCCGCCCAGGCCCAGCGCCACCACATCGAGACGGTGGAGTCGCTGGCGGTCGACGGCCAGCTCAACGAGTTGCAGCAGGCCTTTCGCGAACTGCATGGCCTGCAATGCGGCTTTTGCACCCCAGGCATCCTGATGACGCTGACCGAGTTGCTCAAAACCAACCCCGACGCCAGCGAAGACGAGGTGCGCCGCGCCCTGTCCGGACACCTGTGCCGCTGCACGGGCTACGAAAACATCGTCAGGGCCGCCATGGCCGCGCTGGCCCAAGGAGGAGCATCGCATGGGCCACGCTGAACACGGTCACATTGGTCAGCGGGTCTTGCGGGCCGAAGACGAGCGGCTGCTCAAGGGCCAGGGCCGCTATGTGGCCGATTTCGAGCCCGCAGGCACGCTGCACGCTGCTTTTGTCCGCAGCCCCTATGCCCACGCGCTGATCAAGCGCATAGACAGCTCGGCCGCGCTGGCGATTCCTGGCGTCAAAGCCGTCATAGACGCCGCGCACATGGCGGGCTACATCGACAAGCTGCGCATGCCGCTGGGTTGGCCCACCAAAGATTTGCCGCCCGACATCACGCCCTACGTGCTCACGCCCTCGGAGGTTTGCTTTGTGGGCGAGCCCATCGTCATGGTGCTTGGCACCAGCCGCTACATCGCCGAAGACGGCGCCGCCGCCGTGGAGGTGGACTACGAGCCCCTGCCTGTGGTGGCCGATGTTCATTCAGCGCTGCTGCCAGATTCACCCAAGGTCAGGCTGGAAGCCCCCAGCAATGTGCTCAAGGAATTTCAAGTGGGCTACGGCGACTGCGAGGCGGTGTTCCGCGATGCGCCGCACGTGTTTCGTGAAAAGTTCAGTCAGCACCGCGGCGGGGCGCACCCCATGGAAGGCCGCGGTCTGCTGGCGCATTACGAGCCGCAGCACGCCGCCTTGATGATCTGGGCATCCACCCAAATGCCGCATGAGCTTCAATTCACCGTGGCCAGGGCCCTGGGCCTGCAGGACTCCATGGTGCGCGTCACCGCGCCCGATGTGGGCGGTGGCTTTGGCGCCAAGTTCGTGATCTACCCCGAAGAAATTGCCGTGGCTGCCGCCGCCTTCCACTGCAAGCAACCCGTCAAATGGGTGGAAGACCGGATGGAGCACTTTCTGTCGGCCATCCAGGAGCGCGACCAGTTCTGGGAGGTCGAGATCGCCTGCAGCGCTGGGGGCCAGGTGCTGGGCATACGCGGCAGCATGCTGCACGACCAGGGGGCTTACACGCCGCAGGGCATCAACTGCGCCTACAACGCCGCCACCGCCGTCACCGGCCCCTACTCGGTGCCCGCCTTCCACATGGACGTGAAGGTGGTGCAAACCAACAAGCCCTATGTGATCCCAGTGCGCGGCGCAGGCTACCCCCAGGGCACCTTTGTGATGGAGCGCCTGCTCGACCGCGCGGCCAGTGAACTGGGCATAGACCGCGCATTGATCCGCGAGCGCAACCTCGTTCCCAAAGAAAAGATGCCCTACACCAAGCCGCTCAAGGCGCGCTCAGGGCGGCATCTGGTGCTCGACAGCGGCGACTACCTGGGCGCCCAGCAAAAGGTGCTGCAGGCCGTTGACTATTCAGGTTTCAGGCAGCGCCAGCAGGCCGCGCGTGCGCAGGGCCGCTACATTGGCATGGGTTTTGCCCATGGCGTCAAGGGCACCGGCCGCGGGCCGTTTGAATCGGGCAGCGTGCGCGTGTCGGCCAATGGGCGCATCACCGTGGCCACAGGCGCCATGGCCATGGGCCAGGGCCTGAACACTGCCATGGCCCAAATTGCAGCCCAGGCCCTGGCCGTGCCGGTGGCCGACGTGCATGTGATCTCGGGCGACACCGCCCACATTTCCATGGGCATAGGCGGCTTTGCCAGCCGGCAGACCATCACGGCCGGCTCTTCGGTTCACCTGGCGGCGCTGGAAGTGGCGGCCAAGATCAGGCGCGCAGGCGCGCACATGCTCCAGGTGCCAGAGAGCGAGTTGCACCTGGCCGATGGCGCCGTGGTGCACAGCGCTGACGCGACCCGGCGGGTGAGCTACGGCGACATCGCCAGGGTCTTGCGCGGCATCCCGGGCTACGACCTGCCGCCTGGGGTGGGGGCAGGGCTGGAGGCGGTGGTCCACTGGGAGCCGACCGATATGGCTTATGTCCATGGCTTTCATGCCTGCGAGGTGGAGGTCGATACCGTCACCGGCGGGGTCAGGCTGCTGAGCTACCTGGCCATGCACGACAGCGGCACGCTGATCAACCCCATGATTTGCGAAGGCCAGATCCATGGCGGCATCGTCCACGGCATTGGCAATGCCTTGTTTGAATACATGCGCTACGACGACCAGGCCCAGCCCCAGAGCGTGACATTGGCAGACTACCTGATGACCACGGCCACAGAAGTGCCACGGCTGCAAGTCATGTTCACCCAGAGCCCGGCCCCCAGCAATCCGCTGGGCGTCAAGGGCGTGGGAGAGGCCGGCACCATCCCCGTCACTTCAGCCATCGCTTCTGCCATTGATGACGCCTTGCGCGACTTCAAGGTCCGCGTGACCCAAATACCTGTTGATCCCGTGTGGCTGGCCGGGCAAATGGCGGCCGCAGAGCGTGCCGCCCAAGGCCAGCCGGGTACCTGATTTTTTGCTTGTTCTTGTGCTTGATCCTTTTGAAGGGAACCTATCGAATGTCAGTCAAATTCCGGAGTATTTTTGTGGGCCTGCTCGCCACGCTGGTCTCGCAGGTCAGCCTTGCGCAGGCCTCGTTTCCGAGCAAGCCGGTTCGCTTGATCGTGACCTTCAGCCCCGGCGGCGCGGCAGACCAGAGCGCGCGCTTGCTGGCCGACAGACTGGCCGAGCGCTGGAAGCCGCACACTGTGGTGGTGGAAAACATCATTGGTGCCGGCGGCAATGTAGGCGCAGAGGTGGTCTTTCGCGCACAACCCGACGGCCACACCCTGCTGATGGTGAGCAACACCCATGCGATCAACCGCGTGATCTTCAGCAAAACGCCGTTTGACATCACCAAGGACTTCGAACCCATAGGCATGGTCAGCTCCTCGGCCATTGTGGTCGCGGTCAATCCCAAGGCCAAGCTCACCGACCTGCGCGGGCTGGTCACGCGCATGGAGCAGGAAAAAGGTGAAATGAACTACCTGACCTGCGGCGTCGCCACCGCCCACCATTTCGCGATGGAACTCATCAAGGACGCGGTCAAGCAAAAAGCCACGCATGTGCCGCACAAAGGGTGCGGTCCCGCCGTGTTTGATGCCGTGGCCGGCCAGGTGGACACCGTGATCGCCACCATGCCCGCAGTGCTGCCCTTCATCAAGCAGGGCAAGCTCGTGCCCCTGGCGGTCACCTCCAAGGCCCGCTCCGACTCCGCCCGCGAGATTCCCACCGTGGCCGAGTCAGGCATTGCCTCCTTGGCGAACTTCGAGGTCGAGAACTACTACGGCCTGGCCGCGCCCGCCGGCACGCCCAGGGACGTGATGGCAAAAATTCGCACCGACCTGAGCGCGGTGCTGGCAGCGCCTGAGACCAAGGTGCGCTTTGCCAACGCCGGGTTGGACCTGTTCGTGGTCGATGGCCCTGGCATGGGCGAGATCCTCAAGGCCGACGTGGTCAAGTACCGCCGGGCGGTGCAGACCGCCGGTATCAAGGCCGAATAAGGCTCGGCCTCCTGCGGCGGCTTTGCCTGAGCTGAGGCCAACGCCAGCCGCAGGCTTGGAGCACCCAAAGCGCATGGGGCTCCTCTTTAAGCCCTGGTTAGGGGTGGAAAAACCTTTTCCCACACCGCCCAGGGCTTGGTCGCTTGAGTCACCTCAAAGCGCATTCAAGGGAATCTTGGCGTAGGCAATGCCGTTGTCCTCTTTGGGCGGCAACTCGCCGGCGCGGATGTTGATTTGCACCGCCGGCAAGATCAGCACGGGCATGTCCAGCGTGGCATCGCGCTGGGTGCGCATCTGTACAAACTCCGCCTCGCTGATGCCGTCGTGCACATGGATGTTCTTGGCTTTTTGTTCGGCCACGGTGGTTTCAAACTGCACGGGCCGCCCTTGCGGCGGGTAGTCGTGGCACATGAACAAGCGGGTTTGAGGCGGCAGGCTCAAAATTTTGCGTGTGGAGGCGTACAAGGCCTTGGCATCACCGCCTGGAAAGTCGCAGCGGGCGGTGCCCACGTCGGGCATGAACAAGGTGTCGCCCACAAACACCGCGTCGCCAAACTGGTAGGCCACGCAAGCCGGGGTGTGGCCAGGCACGTTCATGGCGTGGCCGGTGAGGGCGCCCACGGCAATGGCCTCGCCGTCTTGGAACAGATGGTCAAACTGTGAGCCGTCGGGCCGGAAGCTGGGCTCCATGTTGAAGATGCCTTTGAACACGCCTTGCACCGTGGTGATGTGCTGGCCTATGGCTGTTTGTCCGCCCAGCTGCTGCTTGAGGTAGACCGCGGCGCTCAGGTGGTCGGCGTGGGCATGGGTTTCCAAAATCCATTTCACTTGGAGCTGCTGGCTGCGCACAAAGGCAATGACTTTGTCGGCAGAGGTGTGGCTGGTGCGGCCAGACTTGGGGTCGTAGTCCAAGACCGGGTCAATGATGGCGCAGGCCGACCCTGGGGCGTCGTAAACCACGTAGGTCACGGTCCAGGTGCTGGGGTCAAAAATGCCGTGGACTTGGGGGCTGTGGGTGTTCATGCGGGCTTTTTAATTAAGTTTTCAATAGTCTATTGACAAATAAATTATTTGTCAATAGACTATCTGCATTCCTTCAAAAAACGGACCTTTTCCCATGGACACCAGCACCCTGGACCTCGAAATAATGAAAACCTCGGCCGCGCAAGCCTGCCGGCTGATGAAGGTGCTCTCCAACCCCGACCGGCTCATGCTCTTGTGCCAACTCAGCCTAGGCGAAAAGCGCGTGGGCGAGTTGGAAGAGATCTTGGGCATAGCCCAACCCACGCTGTCTCAGCAGCTCACGGTGCTGCGCGACGAGGAGTTGGTCACCACCCGCCGCGACGGCAAGCACATTTATTACCAAATCGCCAGCCCGCAGGCGCTGGCGGTGATGCAGGTTCTTTACGAGCAATTTTGTGCAGCAGAAACAGCAGAACCAGGAGATTCAGCATGACGATAGATTGGGCCCATTTCACGCCTTGGGCGTCACTGGCGGGCGGGGTGGTCTTGGGGCTGGCCAGCGCCATCTTTATTTTGATCAACGGCCGCATCTTGGGCATCAGCGGCATTGTGGGTGGCTTGCTGCCTCCCAAGCGGGGCGACTCGGCTTGGCGCCTGGCCTTTTTGCTGGGCATGTTTGCCGCGCCTGCGGTGTTTCATGCGCTGATGCCTGCCCAGTACATCACCGTGCCTCGCATTGACGCGTCTGAGTGGTTGATTGTGGTGGCCGGCTTGTTGGTGGGTGTGGGCACCCGCTATGCCTCGGGCTGCACCAGCGGCCACGGGGTGTGCGGCTTGTCGCGCTTGTCCCCCCGCTCTTTGGTGGCCACGGGCTCTTTCATGGGCGCGGGCTTTCTCACGGTGTACGTGGTGCGCCACGTCATTTAAGGCAGATACATCATGAAAAACAACTTTCTCTTGCGCGCCACAGAACTGGTGGCTGGCCTGCTCTTTGGCCTGGGCCTCATGGCCTCGGGCATGACAGACCCGGGCAAAGTCATCGGCTTTTTAGACCTGTTTGGCACCTGGGACCCGTCTTTGGCGCTGGTCATGGGCGGCGCCATCATGGTGGGGGTGTTCGCCTTTGCGGTGGCCAAAAAACGCACCACCACCTTTTTGGGCGGCGTCATGCGTGTGCCCACCAGCACCCACATGGACAAGCGCTTGGTCTTGGGCAGCCTGATGTTTGGTGCGGGTTGGGGCTTGGCCGGGTTTTGCCCGGGCCCGGCCATGGTCTCCATGGCCGACGGACAGCCCAAGGCGCTGCTGTTCGTGGTCGCCATGCTGGTAGGCATGTGGGGTTTTGAGCTGATGGAGCGTTTTGTCCACGCCCCTCGCCAAGCCAAGCTCAAGGCCGGTTGAACCCGCTGCCTTGCCCCACATGATGTCTCTCGCACGCTGGTTGCCGTCCCTGCCCATCTTGGAGTGGGGCCGCCAGTACAACCGGCAAACCTTGACCGGCGACCTGGTGGCCGCGCTCATCGTCACCCTCATGCTCATCCCGCAAAGCTTGGCCTATGCCTTGCTGGCAGGCTTGCCGCCCGAGGTGGGTTTGTACGCCAGCGTGGCGCCTTTGCTCTTGTACGCGGTCTTGGGCACCAGCCGCGTGTTGGCGGTGGGGCCGGTGGCGGTGGTCTCGCTCATGACGGCGGCCACCGTGGCCGAGCACGCGGCCGCGGGCACGCATGCCTACTGGCAAGTGGCCATCACCCTGGCGTTTTTGTCTGGGGGCCTGCTCTTGATCATGGGCCTGTTGCGCTTGGGTTTTTTGGCGAATTTTTTAAGCCACCCGGTGATCTCGGGCTTTATTTCGGCCTCCGGCTTGCTCATTGCGCTCAGCCAAGTCAAAACCCTTATGGGTGTCAAAGCCGAGGGCCACAATTTTGTGGAGTTGCTGGCATCGCTGGCCCAACAGGCCTCGCAGGCGCACTGGCTCACGCTGGGCGTGGGGCTGGCGGCCACGGCTTTTTTGTTTTGGGTGCGCAAGGGCTTAAAGCCCCTGCTGGTCAAGGCCGGCCTGGGCCTTCAGCTGGCCGACGTGGTGGCCAAAGCCGGTCCCGTGGCGGCCATTGCGCTGACCACTTGGCTGGCCTGGTCGCTGGATTGGCAAGGCCAAGGCATGAAGCTGGTGGGCACCGTGCCGCAAGGTCTGCCGCCGCTCACAGCCCCCTTGTGGGACTGGGCGCTGTGGCAGGCCTTGTTCGTGCCTGCCTTGCTGATCAGCGTGGTGGGCTTTGTGGAGTCGGTGTCGGTGGGGCAAACCTTGGCCGCCAAGCGCCGCCAGCGCATAGAGCCCAACCAAGAACTGGTGGCCTTGGGCGCCAGCAACTTGTCGGCCGCCTTCACTGGGGGCTTTCCGGTCACAGGCGGCTTTGCCCGCTCGGTGGTCAACTTTGACGCCGGCGCCCTGACCCCGGCCGCCGGCGTGTACACGGCGGTGGGCATCACCTTGGCGTCGCTGTTTTTAACCCCGGCGCTGTATTACTTGCCGCTGGCGACCTTGGCCGCCACCATCATCGTGGCGGTGCTGTCCTTGGTGGACTTTGGGATGTTCAAGTCCACCTGGCGCTTTTCAAAGCTGGACTTCACGGCCGTGGCCACCACCTTGGGGGCCACGCTGCTGCTGGGCGTGGAAAGCGGCTTGGTCTTGGGCGTGGTGCTGTCTTTGGCGCTGTTTTTGCTCCGCGCCAGCCGCCCGCACATTGCCACGGTGGGGCTGGTGCCCGGCACCGAGCATTTTCGCAATGTGCTCAGGCACGATGTGTTGACCAGCCCCAAGCTGGTGTGTCTGCGGGTGGATGCGAGCATGTTTTTTGCCAATGCCAGGGGCATTGAAGACCGCATCAATGCCGAGGTGGCCGCAAGACCTGCGCTGGCCCATGTGCTGCTGCAATGCTCGGGCGTCAACGACATCGACGCCAGCGCCTTAGAAAGCCTAGAAGCCATTGCCAGCCGCCTCAAAGACTCAGGCATTGCCCTGCATTTGTCGGAGGTCACCGGGCCGGTGATGGACAAGCTCGGCCGCACCCCTTTTTTAGCGCATTTGCCTGGCCGGGTGTTTTTGACCAACTACCAGGCCATTCAAGCGCTCACGCCAGAGGTGTGCGCCCAAGGCGCGGCGGGCCAGGCTCACCACTGAAAGCCACCGGGGAACACCCACAACAAGCCTCCGGTCATCAGCACATAGCGCAAAAACTTGCCTATGGCCATATACATGAGGCAGGGCCAAAAAGGAAAGCGCAGCCAGCCGGCCACCGCGCACAAAGGGTCGCCCACGGCAGGCAACCAGGCCAGCAGGCAGGCCTTGGGGCCCAACTTTTCAAGCCAGCGCAGCGCGCGGCCGTGGTGGCCCGAGCCCTTGTACTTGTCGGCCATGCGGTGCGCGCCAAAGCCCAGCCACCAGTCCAGCGCGCCGCCCAAGGTGTTGCCGGCAGTGGCCACAAAGATGGTGGGCCAAAACAGCTCGGGCTGCAGCTTGACCAAGCCAAACACCACGGGCTCTGAGCCCATTGGCAGCAAGGTGGCCGAGATGAAGGACACCACAAACACCGTGCTCAAACCGAATTGGGGCAGGGCCAGCAGGTCGAGCAATGAGTGCAGCCATTCGGTCATGGGCGCGAAGTATAGGCAGGCTTCATAAGGACCTGTCAGAAAAAGGACGGCTGTCGCGCAGGCGTCCTGAGTCAATGTGGGTTTTGCTCAAAAATGAGGCAGATACAATCCTCCTCCCTTTGCCGCAGCCTCCCGCCCGCTCTCCCATGAACATTGGTCCTTACGCTCTGGCAAACAATGTTTTTGCCGCGCCCATGGCAGGGGTGACGGACAGGCCCTTCAGGCAGCTGTGCAAAGCCTTGGGCGCAGGCTATGCGGTCAGCGAGATGGTCACCTCCAGGCGCGATTTGTGGCACAGCCTGAAAACCTCGCGCCGCGCCAACCACGAGGGCGAGGTGGCGCCCATTGCTGTGCAAATTGCGGGTACCGACGCGCCCATGATGGCCGAGGCCGCGCTCTTCAACATCGAGCGCGGCGCGCAAATCATTGACATCAACCTGGGTTGCCCGGCCAAAAAAGTCTGCAACAAATGGGCGGGCTCGGCACTCATGCAAAACGAGCCACTGGCCATTGAAATTGCAGCGGCGGTGGTCGCGGCCTGTGCGCCGCACGGCGTGCCGGTCACGCTCAAAATGCGCACCGGCTGGTCGGCTGCGAACAAAAACGCCGTCAACCTGGCCCGCGCCTTTGAGGGTGTGGGCGTGCAAATGATCACCGTGCACGGCCGCACCCGCGAGCAAGGCTACAAAGGCCTGGCCGAGTACGACACCATCGCGGCGGTCAAAGCGGCCATTGGCATTCCGGTGGTGGCCAATGGCGACATCACCTCGCCGCACAAAGCCCGCGCTGTGCTGCAGTACACAGGCGCCGACGCCGTGATGATTGGCCGCGCCGCCCAAGGCCGGCCCTGGATATTTCGCGAGGTGGCGCATTTTTTGGCCACTGGCGAGCTGCTGGCCGCGCCCTTGGTGGCCGAGGTCAAGCGCCTGCTGCTGGACCACCTGCAAGACCATTACGGCCTGTATGGCGAGTTCACCGGCGTGCGCACCGCACGCAAACACATTGCCTGGTATGTTCAATCGCTGCCCGGTGGCGAGGCTTTTAGGCAGCGCATGAACACGCTGGACCACAGCGTGGAACAACTGGCCGCCGTGGCCGACTTTTTTGACGAACTGGCGCAGCACATGGACCGCATGCCCTCTCTGAGTGAGCAGCCCCAGCACCCCACGCCACAGCCCCACAAAGACCCCGAGGAAGCGCCCGTATGAGCAAGAAAGACATAGAAGAGTGCATACGTGCCAGCCTGGAAGGCTACTTCAAAGACCTAGACGGCATTGAGCCTGCGGGCATTTACGAGATGATGGTCAAGGTCGTGGAAAAGCCCATGCTCGAAGTGGTCATGCAGCACGCCGACCACAACCAGTCGCGCGCGGCCGAATGGCTGGGCCTGAACCGCAACACCTTGCGCAAAAAGCTGCTGGACCACAAGCTGGTCAAGTAAGCCTTTTTTCAACATTCAAACTCTATAAAAAAGCGCAACCCATGCACGCACTTCTTTCCGTCTCTGACAAAAAAGGCATCGTGGACCTGGCCAAGGGCCTGCACGCGCTGGGCATCAAGCTGCTGTCCACGGGCGGCACGGCCAAGCTGCTGGCCCAAGAGGGCCTGCCTGTGACCGAGGTGGCCGAGATGACCGGCTTTCCGGAGATGCTGGACGGCCGCGTCAAAACCTTGCACCCCAAGGTCCACGGCGGCCTCTTGGCCCGCCGCGACCTGCCCGAACACATGGCCGCGCTGCAACGCCACCACATTGACACCATAGACATTTTGGTGGTCAACCTCTACCCCTTTGAAGCCACCGTGGCCCTGCCCGGCTGCACGCTGGACGACGCCATTGAAAACATAGACATAGGCGGCCCCGCCATGGTGCGCAGCGCCGCCAAAAACTGGAAAGACGTGGCCGTGCTCACCGACG
>Ga0209550_10002199_pt1 | contig 18754 bp, 24 predicted proteins | sample LauGreSuBDMM15SN_2_FD_187567 | JGI IMG/M metagenome (GOLD analysis project Ga0209550, IMG submission 187567) | Freshwater lake microbial communities from Lake Michigan, USA - Su13.BD.MM15.SN (SPAdes) (version 5) | ecosystem: Environmental > Aquatic > Freshwater > Lake | place: Lake Michigan...
TGTTGATAGTGTGACAATTAATTTAACTGTAACAGATCCTAGTATAAATAATCGTGACAACATGATTAATGCGCCTATAAATAATAATATTCTAACAAAGAGTCTAAGTCCCGAAATGGAAGAATTTGCTTACGAGGATCCTGTAAAAATAAATACGGATTGCAAAGATGAAACCGAATTTAATCCACTTCGAAAGCGTTGTGTAAAAAAATGTAAAGAAGGAAAAATGCGTAATTCAATGTTTCGATGTATTACATCAAAGACAAAGACAAAGACAAAGACAATGACAAGAAAAATATGTCTTGGGATGAAAGAATTAAACCCTGCAACGAATCGTTGTGTAAAACAATGCAAAGAAGGACAACATCGTAATCCTGCTTTCAAATGCGTTAAAAAATAATATTTATATTGGTAAAATACAAATAATAATGAACGAGAATTCTTCTCTACATTTGTATTTTATGGAGAAAGATCAAAGATATACTGTAAATAATGTAGTTATAGATTATACTGTAGGAAATTATATTTCTAGTACATTTTTAACTACGCCAGTATATGATCTATCAAAAAAAGAGATTGGTTACAATCTAACCAATAGACATATTGACCAAAACGGAGACAAATATGTAATTAGGATAAATAGTACCTATTATATTTATGGAAAAGGTTCTGTTCGTTGGAATTATGTATTCGAACACGATAGTAGTAATATTTTTTACCCAGAGAGTGGAGTTATTGATTCAAATATTATTTCCACGTTAGGAGATTATTATGGTAAAAACGGTACAATTTCTTTATTTATCGAGGCAGATGGATTAATAACCGTCAATATTACGTTCAATAATTAGTTATCTTTTACTTCTGCGCTTTTTCGTTTTTTTCAGTTTACTCTTATTCCTTTTACTCCTTTTACTCTTATTCATTTTACTGTTGCGCATTTTTCGTCGTCCACCATTAAGCATGTCGCTAAAATAATCACCTATTTTTTCTAGTTCTTTACCCTTACTTGTCTGTAATATTTTATAGTGAACAATCCCCTCTTGATTTTCAGGTTCAAAATCTACAAAATCTCCAATATTTCCTTGAACGAGTTTTTCATTGAGTTCATCATAATCATAGGCTATATGTTTTACCATAATACAATAACTAAATATAATAAATATTTTATCCACTTAAAAATAATGTATAAATTATATTATATTAAAAAAAATGTCCTTATTGCAAGTATTCCGTTATACCTATCATCATTATCTACCAATCGTGGCTTATCCAACTACTTTAACAAGTTTTTACATTGGAGTATTCAATGAACTAACATCGATCGAAAATAGGTCGCCTGTGAAACAAGTGATGAATATTTTTAGTACTACGTGTCTTGGCGTACTGATATCTATTAGTTATCCTATTAGTATTCCGCTATTCGGGATTGGATATGCTTATGTAAAAGTAAAATCAGTAAAATAGACATAAAGATAACTAGAGAATAGAATTCATGAAGTTGTTCTGGGTGTTAATGTCTACTTTTTTATATCGAACCTCTTCTTTCTATAATAAGACGGCTCTCGCGCGAACAAAGCACAACGTTGCGTTTTACATGAAGAAAGCTGTGGGTGGGTCGGTACAAGCCAAATCATTGAATCAAAAAAAATACGTAAAGAATTTGCAAAATAAAAATATAAAAATATTATTTGCCATAGGACCTGCAGGAACAGGGAAAACATATTTGGCATGTAACGAAGCGATAAGTCAACTAAAAAATAATATTGTTAATAAAATCATTTTGACTCGCCCTGTTGTCCCAGTTGAAGAAGATATTGGGTTTCTACCTGGAACTATGAATAAAAAAATGGATCCGTGGACGAGACCTATTTTAGATATTTTCGAGGAAAAATATTCGAAGACGGATATTGAAATAATGATGAAACAAAATATTATCGAAATTAGTCCATTGGGTTATATGCGCGGACGAACATTTAAGAATGCCTTTATTATCGCAGATGAAATGCAAAATAGTTCACCCAATCAAATGTTAATGCTAACCACACGCATCGGCGAAAACAGTAAAATGGTAATTACTGGAGATTTACAACAAAGTGATAAAAGTGCAGCAAACGGACTACAAGATTTTATGAACAAATTTTATAGATTTCAAGATACAATTCATGAAAAGTATAGGGCTGCAAATATTAGTCCTGAGAATAGTATAGAAAGATTTATTATGGACATTGGTATTTGCATTACTTGCTTTACCAATAAAGATATACAAAGAAGCCCAGTTGTAAGTAACATATTAGAAATCTATGAAGAAACCCACAGTAATCCAGAAGTAAAAACAATTCAATATGAAATTGAAAGAAAAGAAGTTGAAGTAAAGGAAATAAAACCAAAGGAAATAAAACCAAAGGAAATAAAGGAAATAAAACCAAAGGAAATAAAACCAAACAAGGATCTAGATATAAACTTTGATTTGTTAAATGACGCAGCAATGATCCCCCTATCTCATTACACAAAAGAGTTTTAATTTAGTAAATTTTATATTTTTTTTAGAAAATATAAAATAATACTTATTTTATATGAAAATTTTCTTTCAACAAAATGCTTCCTCAGCATTTTTAGATAATACAAAATTTATTCCGTTTTCTTCTTCTACTCGTTGGTTTTTTGACCGAGAAGCATTAATAAAACAAATGAAAAATTGGAATAAACAATTACCATGGATATTTCCCTACTATGCCATGAAATCTAACCCATCTTTAGAGATTTTAGAAACAATTGTACACAATGATTTTAAATACATGAATATAGGGTTAGATGCAGCGTCTATCAACGAAGTAAAATTAGCGAGCCAATATCTAACACCTGAAAATATTATTTATACCCACCCTCACACGATTCCTCATGAGAAAGACGAAGTCAAAAAATGTTTAGAAACAATGGTTCATTTGAAAGTTGTCGATTCTTTGTGTGAGATAAAGAAAATGGTAGACTACGGCATTCAAAAGAATATATTGATTCGACTCAATAGCAATACAGGGGGGTTAGCGTCGAATGTAAAATTTGACAGTAAATTTGGTTCCACTGTGGAAGAAGCTCTAGAAATATTCGACTATTCTGTAAAGCACGATTATAATGTAAAAGGCGTGTCCTTTCATATCGGTTCAGGAGGAGAATTTTCACGGAACCAGGCTTTTAAAATAGCGATTGATTATGCAATGCCTCTAATCGAAATCATACAATTGCACAACGATGTAAATAACGAAACAAATAAAATCATTTTAGATATCGGAGGCGGTATGTTATACAACACAGACTTGGAAGATGCATTAGGTTGGACGAAAGATTTACCATTTACTATGATTGCCGAATTAGGCAGATATTTCTCCGAACCTGTATATCATTTAGCCGTTCAAGTGATTGCAAAAACAAGTCGTGGCATTTTTATAGACAATGGTGTCTATCATGAACTCAACGCTTATCATAGAGATCATTGGGAATTTCCCGAGTTCACGCATTTTAGCAAAGATGGGGAAACAATCGAAAAAATAAACGAAGAAGACTATGAAAAAATTCATGTATTTGGCGTAACCTGCGATTCTTATGATAATTTTGGAAAATGTGTTTTACCAAAATACATCGATACGGGCGACTGGATATTTTTCCATAATATGGGCGCTTATACATCGGCGGCCAAAGTAGATTTTAACGGTATTTTTAGCGCGTCGTCCTTTATATAGAGATAACAAATATGATATAAAGAAATATAAACAAGTATAAAGAATTAGATAAGGTATGAATTTCTTTGCAAGAATAACAAAACGACTATTTATGCCAGAACAAAAAAAGGTAATGGGAAGATGGACAATAGATAATAGTAGTAAAAAAACAGATCTCAAAATTGATTTATCGAATGAAGATCATTGTGGGCCTTGTGGGCAGTATATGTTAGAAAAAAAAGAGACTCGTGATATAGAGAAAAACAAAACAAAATAATTTATAATAAATAATTGTTTATTATAAATATAAAGTTATTATAGTAGCAAATTCAACAAATGTTTGAAAATGGATTATTTATATTTCGGCGCGATTTAAGAATCGTAGACAATAACGGGCTACATTTGATTCATAATCAGTGTAAAAACGTATACACTATATTTATATTCACACCCGAACAAGTTGGAAAATCGAACAAATACAAATCAAATAATGCAGTTCAATTTATGATTGAAAGCCTGGCATCATTAAGCGATGCCATTCATAACAAAGGCGGGAATTTATATTGCTTCTATGGAGAAAATGTCTCGATCGTATCTTCTCTTATCGATTCCCTAAGTATTAATCTCGTAGTATTTAACCAAGATTATACACCTTATGCTTTGGAAAGAGATGCGTCCATCATGCAATTGTGTGAAAAAAAAGGAATAGAAATGGAAACATGTAGCGACTATTATTTGTTCGAACCAGGAACGATTACATCGGGACAAGATACGCCTTATAAAAAGTTCACACCGTATTATGAAAAATGTTTGGATAGAAGTGTTCAAAAACCCGAAAAGATCAATTCATTCAAACTAAGAAAAACCACGAAACAATTAACACATCATATTTCATTAGAACGCGCTGTAATACAATTCACAACAATCAATGAAAATATCGCAGTTCACGGGGGGAGGGAGGCAGCGCTACAACTTCTAAAAGAGGCTCTAAAAAGTCAAAAAAAATATGGACGAACACATAACGAATTGGCGGCGTCTACAAGTCAATTGTCAGCGTCCATTAAATTCGGCTGCGTTTCTATTCGCGAAGTTTATTATGCATTTAAACCGAACCGCGAATTTATTCGACAACTTATTTGGAGAGAATTCTATATGAATGTTCTCTACTCTTTTCCCGAGGCACTTTACGGACCCGAAAAACCCAATTATAAAAAAATACATTGGCATTCTAACCAGAGTTATTTGGAACATTGGAAAAAGGGAACTACTGGGTTTCCTGTAGTTGATGCAGGTATGCGCCAATTATTGGAGACGGGTTATATGCATAATCGTGCGCGACTCATCGTGGCGAGTTTTCTAGTAAAAACGTTGCTAATCAATTGGCAAGAGGGCGAAGAATTCTTTGCAAAAAGGCTAACCGATTATGATCCTGCATCAAACAATGGAAATTGGCAGTGGATCTCTGGCAGCGGTGCAGATTCGCAGCCCTATTTTCGTATCTTTAATCCTTGGGAACAATCGAAAAAACTGGATCCTGATTGTATTTATATTAAAAAGTGGATACCTGAATTAAATGATGTACCCAATAGAGACATTCACAATTGGAATACAAGTTATGAAAAATATAAAAATGTCAAATATAATGCACCCATTGTTGATTATTCCAAACAAAAAGTCATCGCATTAAAAATGTATGCTGCTGCCTTTCATTAATTTGTTTGATTATTAAATTGTTTGATAAATAAATTGTTTTTTAGTAAATAATTTAAAAGAATAAAGATATGATTATATAGTTTGCAATCAATATTTAACATGGACCTCAGCGTTATTCCAAAAGTAAAAATGTTGGTGGATAAGAAAAAATATAAGATTTCCCGTTTCAATAAAAACATGTATAAAGTAGACTCTTTTATTGAAAATAAAAATATATACGTCGAGCGAGTATTCACATTTGATTTAATCAAACTTACCTATCAAATGAATCGATCATTATTTGATCGTGTTGAAACTCTTGTAGTCGATGAAAATAACCAATTGTTGTTTGTCTTGATGAAACCGATGTTGCAAAACCTGGGTGTATTACAGAGATACTTTAGTATAAAACTAACAAAAACGATAGGTGAAGACAATTCTGTATGTTTTACAGGAATTCCTTATCACGAATATGCTAAATCGTTGGGTGTACCAAATGCAGCTATTCATTCGCCCATTACAAAGCTTACATTTATATGTAATAAATTATCGATGCATTCATTTCATCTAATTTATCTTATTGAATTAGAAGATGCTTTTTATATGCATTCTTTATTTGAAAAAATATTTATTTCTTTGTTGAAAGATTGCACGAAAAATACCATTCACGCAGTCGAACAAATTTTTTAAAAGGTACAAACCCTTCTATAATTTATCAATAGTAACCTCCTTGGCGATATTCTTGATAATATATTTAATATTGTTTCCCTCTTCTTCACTTGATCCGCACATAGAGTTGTTTATTAAATGCAAATATTCGTCATTTTTTACCGAGGTCGAATCTTTGCAATTAGGATTCTCCTTCACCCAATTTTGTATTTGTTGAATATTTTTATGAGATATTTGCATAATTGCATTTTTCAGTTTCTTATTTTCCTCGTTGTCTTTTTCCCACATATCTTTATCCTTTATATACAACACTTCTCGCTTCACATCACTACAATGAACAGGTCTTTTGCATATATCCAGTTCTTTTAACTTATTCACAAAGATATTGGATATGCCGTAAATAAAACCTTTGGAGCCGACGGTTTCCAAGTCACCTAGCGTGAGTTTCAACGAATCGATAAAATCGGTAATATTTAGTGCGTCTTTACATTCTTCTTGTAAAAAGAAGTTCAAATTGAATTTATTTGTAGTAATGGAATTGTTGGTAACATGACTCGTTTTCGACAATTCGGCGATTTGTTTCGTTAATTCTTGATTTTGTTTTACAACCTCTACTACTAAATTCGTGAGTGTATGAATATCGTGTTTGTCGCTCGCTGGAGTTGAAGAATCATTTTTCTCCAATAGTATGATTTGATTATTACTATTATTATTTAATCCGTGTAAACATTTTTTCTTATGACTCCATAATCCATTTCTAGAACTGTATTCCTTCAAACAGCTTTCACATGCATATTTATTTTCGGCGTAAAATAGCGTCACCGACGCGTCACATTTTACACTATTTCGATGTTTACGTGTCGTCGTATGTCGAATCCAATCACATTTCTTGCTAGATACAAAGTCACATATTTTACATTCAAAAAATTCTTGTTTTTTTGCGCCCTTTTGCGTCACCATTTCCTAATTATACTAGTGACAGAAAAAAGCGCTAAATCCTTTTCCTAAAAATAATTATTTTTTACAGTAACAACTTAATAATTATTTTTTTAGTATTTACATGCTTTTGCATGAAAAGTCGATTTTCAAGGTTTTTTCCCAAGACTTTTTTCAGAAACTCAAATTTGGACATTTTAAAAATGTCTGATTCTGACTTTCTGAAAAAACTTTTAGAATCTTTTTATAGAATTGAAGCTTCTCAGAATTTTGAGTACCTCCTGATTCATAATATTTTCCTTCTTCGCCACACATATCGTCTGTATTTCTAACGATAGAACATTTTTTATAGTCCATTAGAGGTGAACTATCGCCAGTAATCAAATAGTTCTTATTGTCTTCTTTTTGTTCTGGAAAAAGGGCGCATTTTCCGTTTTCGGGATTTGCGTAGCCCGACAAAGACGGGTTCAGTAAAAAATGTTTACAATTGATACATAATCTTACTGGCTGTACTGGAACGGAACGAACTGTATACATGAACAACATCAAGCAGAAAAATAACATTGTTCTATAATGTTATTTATCGAATTATTTTTATACCTTTTTACGAATATCTTTTTTTACCCATTCCACCAATTTAAACGTTCTATTTCTTCTTCGTCATCTGCAAACTTCAACATGCGTAAAGAACCGCGCGCAGATTCGTTGTGTAAAAACAAGATGCAATAATTAAAACTGGCTCGAGGATAACGCACATCTAATGCTTCAGTGAGTTCCTTCAAATCATTTAAATACGTATTGTAGCGCTGCAATATAAATGTAACGTGATTGAATGGCTGGGTCAAGTAATATCGAAAGGATTCTATGCGCCTTGTATATCGCGCAATAAAATGCGCATAATTGTTGTTCACAAAGTGATATTTGCCTTCAGGCCATTTTTGTTCAATATAAAGATCAGCATGCCCTGGACTCTCATGATTGAATGCAAATCTATATTTGGTATTGTATATAATTTGCTCGTAAGCATTATTTTCCATGGTTACTGTTAAAAGCGTCAAATACAATGGATCGCAAAAGTATTTAAAGTCATCTTTTATGCATTCAATGAGACCTGGGTAATTAGATATCATTTCGTCGAAAGGACAAGTATTATAACCGTCTTCTTTTCTTTTCCGTAACCCATTTTCTACTCCGTAAATAGCAGAATCGCATTTCATGCCTAAAGAAATTCCTACGGATGTCATTCTTATTTTATTATTATTATTATTATTATTATGACATTTTTTTTAATATTTTTTATCGAATATATTTGTTTCGATAAAAATAAACAAAGTTTTTTTAACGTATTATGTGAGTTATAATAAAGTATTGTAACTATCTGCTACATATTGATGATACATTGCGAAATCTTTCCTTTGTTTTTGCACGCGCTTCTCTTTTCTAGCCTTTTCCAAGATTCCCATTGCATTTTTTATTTCGTCTTCGGTAATAGCACCATCATTATTGATATCTAAAACAGTTGATAAAACTCTATATTTTTCTGGAACTATACAATAATTACTATCTTCGTTAAAGAGATGATCTGATAATATAGTAAATGCAGCAGTTAACATGAGTGAAGCATAAATATCACGCGTTCCCATCCATGCCATGGCAAAAACTAGCAATTGCTTCGTAACGCTCATTTTTAAATATTCCTCGGAAGAACGACTAAATTGAATAGGAATAAATTTCGAACCTACGTTTAATAATATCATGATAATTCCTGCAAAAAACTTGCTGCTATTCAAATATAAAATATGAGTGTGAACGTAATTTAATGTGTTTAAAAATATATTGCCAGGCATTTCTCTCCTATATTTAGAGAATATAAAAATTTACTCTCATTGTTGTCTTACACCGACTAAAAAGAAAAATGAGACAAAATGAATTAAATATAAACTGCTTAACTTTATATAATGAGAATAAAGTTAAGTGAAAAATATCAAAATGAGCGTGAAGATATTTGTAAAAGATTGATTAGCATAATTGAATTAGACGATAACAATTCCTTTTTATTATGTGATTTAGATAATGATACAGAAAAACAAAATAAAATTATAGAAATGAAAGAAGAGATACAAAAATATTTTGCTTGTTCTACCATATCATCATTTAAACCAAATTTTGAATGTAAAAGACCCTATATGAATATTGTTAGGAGCATATTACGACAACAACAATATATCATAGAAATTACTGATTATTGTATAAAATATGAAAATGGACTTATAAGAAAAACAATGAAATACAAAATATTTAGGAATAATTAAATAATTGACTTTCGTAAATTATTTAAAATAAAATGTTTAGTAAGTATATAGAATGGTGAAAAAGAAGAAAGAGACTTTCCAAGAGTTCCGTTCTAATGATAAATCTGCTTACACTACCATCAAAACCACGCTCAAATCTGTATTACATAACCACACAGCAGTCCAACCAGTTATAACCAATTTGGTTTTTGAAATGAATGATTTGATGATACACTCTTACCAGTTTATTCGGTTGTATGTATTGAAATGTTATAACAACAAGCAATCATTGCCTGAAATAAATGAGAAGTTCATTTTGTATTGTATCAAGGTATTAGGAGAAAAAACGATTTCTGGAAGACCAGAAAAGGACACATCTATGTTAGAAACATTACAAGAGTTTTATGATAATGAATATCAACCTTTACTTAATCACGAAAAAACATCTTTGAAAAACAAGTCCAATATGCTTCCGTATTTAGCAACACAACTTCATACTTCCTTATCTAATAACACACAAGAACGATTTATTCAGCATTTCCTTCGGTTCATCAATAAAACCACCAATAACATAACAGAAGATAAAGCAGTTTTATTCAAGTTCAAGAAACAATTATTAGAATGTAATGAAGAAACTGATATGATGTTTGATGACTGGAAAATCACTCATTTACGGAATATTCTTCCTATAAACATAAAGAAGTCAGTTCATTATGATGTGAAAGTTAATCCATTTGATTATTTGAAAGGTATGTTGTATATGAATAATGTATTAGAAAAGGAAGAACACAAACTATTTCAACCTTTACCACTTCGTAACAATATTATTCCTAAGCATATCATTTTAGATACAGCGTGTATCGTGAATATCTTTTCTTTGGAAGGAAAAACGAAAACTGAATTATTCAAAGCAATCAAAGAAAATCAATACGATGTATGGAATAATCTACTGAACCTACAACACAAAACATTCAAAAGCAAATACTATCATTTTCATTATCAAATCCAAACAGATGGTATTAGTTGTTCTTTGTTGTTTATTCGTAAGGATTTGAAAGATAAGAAATGGGGTTCAAGAGTTCCTACTTTACAAGAACAAGATTTTCATAACATAGAAGATTTATCCATAGAAAAACTCAAAGAAGTAGCACCTCGTAATATTGTTGGTTGCGACCCTGGAAAACGCAGTCTGGTGTATATGATGGACGACAAAGGAAATAAACTCCAATATACAGCACCTCAAAGGAAACGAGAAAGCAAGGCAAAAACAAACCAACGAATATTATTGGTGGAAAAGAAACGAAACAACATCATAAAAAAAGAAACTCATTTATCGTTTCAAAATAGTAAATCGGTAGATTATGATAGGTTCAAAACATATTTGATTGAAAAGGATAAACTCAACAAAGAAATCACTGAGTTTTACAAGCGGGATGTTTGGAGGAAAATGAAGTTTAGACAATATAGTTATGGTAAGAAAAGTATGGATAGGTTCCTCAATAAAATCAAGGAAACTTTTGGTGAAAATATCCTAATTGGTTATGGAAATTGGAGTAGAAGCACTCAAATGAAACATTTTATGCCTACGATGAATAAAGGATTGAGAAAGCAAATCCATAAGAAGTATGATACAATTACCATAAATGAATGTAATACAAGTAAAAAATGCTGTGAATGTAATAACGATTTATCTTATTATAGACATAGCGATGGAAACAAGCAGTTTCGTCTTTTAGTATGTTCTGGATGCGTGAGACAACAAGTCAAACAAATCGTATTTAGAACACGAGACGCTAATTCAGCAATCAATATAATGAATATTACAAAATGTTGGATTGATAGGCAAGAACGCCCTGTGTGTTTTCAAATTTCGTCTTTCACCACTTCCAATACCAAAGAAGAAGTGGAAAAAGTTAGACCATTGTAGGTGAAATTCCTACTATTGATTTTACATCACTTAAATTTTTAATGAGATTTGTCCCATTTTTCTTTTTAGTCGGTGTAATATATTCCCATTCTCTTCATATGTTTCTTGAAAAAGTCGCCTGTATAATGATTCAAAAAACCTTCGCCATAGATTCGCATATTTCTTACATGAGGGCGATATAAACCGCGTATTTTAGGCGTGAACCCTTCTTTATGAACCGTCGATTGAATATAGATTAGGAAAGCTATGATGAAAATCCATAAGAATAAAAAGTGTGTTTTATACATTTCAAATTTTATATTATGATATCATGATATAAAATTTTTAAGATGTTAAATATCTATTACACCTTTATCTGTTGTTTATAAAAAAGAACCCATGGTTCCAAAAGTTTCTTTAGAAGGATTCGCTGCCATAACTTCGTTATTCGCAGTTGATGCAATCGGTAAAGTGGCAGATGATTTCGATTGGATTGTGTCTTTGATTGTTTCCAAATCTACACCTGTTGCCTCTTTTACCTTGTCCTTCACTTCTTGGATTTTGTCTTTAGTAGTCGTAGTAGGTGTTGTTGTAGGATCCATAGTCTCTAAACCTTCCATAAAAAACATGTTTGAAGATATGATAATGATTAGCGCACTTAAAAGTCCTAAAGTCACATTATTCATTGCAAAAAACAATACTACCAAGATGAGGGCAATTCTTCCTAAAATAGTCGAATACAAGTTATTTAAAAAAGAGGGTTGAATGACTAATATTAGAAAAAGAACAAACAATAGCATACTCATTTTGGTCATTTTGCTCATTTTATATAAACGATATAATATTTTTTTATTTTTTATTTTTTTGTTATATTTCGATAAATTTGTGTATATTTGATATTTCTATATTTCAGTATGTTTCATAAATATTTATCTTCTTTTTTATTAAGAGAATGTCTTTAGCAATGTATGCTGCTCCATTTAATAATGAAAATATAGATAATGATTTATATAATAATTCAACTCTTGATACACCTATCCAGCGAAAGAAACTGAATCATAATAAAACGCAAAAACGGACTTCAGGACCTGAATATAATTCAGCGAAAGTAAATGCCGTTTTACAATCTTTACATACTTCGCAAAACGAAGAAAGTGATCTAGGCGATTATAAATTGATGCCTCCACCTACTTCCGTCGGTGTAGAAAATACGAAAATAAAGGAAGGGATGACGAATCAAGGCAGCGTACAGGATTATAGTTCAAATGACGACGTCGATATACAATCATTAAACCATAATTATTTGAATGATAAGGCAGTAGAGAAATACTATAAGAATTTGATCCCTAATTACAATCAAAGTGTAGATAAAAATGAACATAATAAGCAATATTATCCAAATGCATACAATTCTCCTCTTCCTTCTACAGAAAATTATACTGATTTAGCAAATAAATTGAATTATATGATTCATTTGTTAGAAGAACAACAAGATGAACGTACAAACAATGTAATGGAGGAAGTGATCCTCTATTCCTTTTTAGGAATATTCATTATTTTTATCGTCGATAGTTTTGCACGTGTAGGAAAATACGTTCGATAAAAGTAGCTAAGTAACTTAATAAATAAAATTGAAACAAAAAGTATTTCATACATCAATATAAAATACTTTATAGAAAATGCAGACACGATCTCAGTCACAAAAAATAGCAGAAGAAATGTCTATAAATATCGACTTTGACGGAGCAAGTGCTTGTTGGAAGGCAAACAAGACATCGACTGGCAATGGTTCTTACCGTTATAGATGTCTGCATGTTTGTATAAAAGGCAAAACATGTAACAAAACTGCGGTCTTTACTATAGATTACTGCAAACAGCATTACAAATACCATCGTTAAACATATTATGTCTGTAAAATAAAAAACTTATTGGGTAACACTCGCTGATAAGCAAAATTATAAAAAAAATATCCAGTGGGGCTTGTTATTATAGGTTTGTTCTTCTTACATAAATTTTGAAGAAGCATATGATTGTCCCCGATTTCTTCAATCGATAGATAACGAAACACTGGATTTTTTTTTACAATGTCAAATAACGACAATTTAAAGCCCTGGATGAAAATATCGTTTTTGCAGCCACCATTTATCGAGGCAATACAAGAGATTACTTCTTTATCCTTGTACAATGATGTACATAATCTCTTGAAAAAATAAACACCTACAATATTACTGTCTTCCATCATTATTTTTACAAAGACGTTTTGGCTTTTTACTAATTCAATCATGTTACTCAAGGTAGACAATATCATAACATCCCATTTTTTCTTGTGTTCTTCAATAAAGGAAAAGACGTAATACAAATTCTGCGAATCTCCGTCCAGAATCGATCCAGAAATGGCTGAAGGTTGAGACCATAAATTCATGTCAAAACAACATGTTCTGTAAGCACATAACGGAACAATACTTGTTAGTTCACCTTCTCTTTTGAATAAACTTACAGAAATCTTTCGATTGGAATGCGACTGATTATATTCGTGGGTTTGTATAAGTTGCGGTGCAATATTTTTTTTCCTATGTTTTTTATCGACGCATAAATAGTCTACATAATAAACGTCGAATGTTATATTATTATTGTTTATGAATACCTTCAACGACCGACTAGTAATGGCACCAATTATTTTTTTATCTTCAATTGTGCAATTGTTTTTCGTATCTTCTAACAAAATTTTCTCATAATAAAACGAAATAAAAGAAGGATGTGAATGTTCTTGGAAATAAGGAACAATATTGTTTTGCTCGGGGTAAAAGATATTGTCTTCATTTTTTAGATAATTTTGTTGAATGAGAAAGAGAAACTGGCGAAAATCTTTGTTCTTTTTATTCATAAACACATTGTCTATTTTGATTGTTTTTACATTGGTAAAATTGGTATATCGATTTTTTTCAGGTAATTCTTTGCGGATAATACCCGCGTTGACAAACCAATAATACATATCATAATAATGAACAACGGGTTGCGCAGCCCAGAAACGAAATTTAAATCGTATATATAAAAAAAAGAGAATGAGTAGGCCTGTAAAAATGCTTAAAAAATATAAAATCATAATCTAAACTTGTAGTTGTAGTTTAAAATATGTTTTTATATTTTTTGTTCCTTTTATTCGCAGCGATTATACTAATTCGGCTTTATCAAAATATACAAATATTGATATTCATATTGAGTCTTGATTAAATCGATTTGTCCTTGTATAATAAAACCAGCCTCTTGCGCTAAAACAAGTATATCTTTTTGCGATTCCATGTAGAGTGTGTGTTCATTTTGGCGTACTTTTCCAGTGACATCATCTTTAAATTTTTCAACAAATTTCGCCTCGTCCTTTTCTTTTTCGAGTTTAAATTCGGAGCTGTAACTGAAATTGTCGAACTTCACTTTGGTAGTAGTAATCCTACTCTTTGCATATTTTTGAGGAGAAACAATCATGAGCGGATTACCTGGCGGTAAAATAGGATCGAAATGATCGCGATTTACCAAATGAACAATTAAATAACCACCTGGCATTAACCAGTCGTAACAATTATTAAAAAACATCAATTTGTCCTTAAAGTAATATATCGTAAAATAGAGACACAAAATATGAGTAAACGTACTTGGCTGGAACGTGCCGTTTATCATCGCATCTGCAACTCTAAAATCGTAATCGGGATAATTCTCTTTGGCTTTTGCAATCATGTCAGGGGAAATATCGATGCCGATAACATTTAAATCTTGTTGAGCCAATCGAGAAACATGGTGTCCTGTTCCACAGCCAATGTCTAAAATGACACTCTTGGAAGAGGGCGACGTTTTATTGACAATTTCGCCTATTTCGAATTCGTTTTTGATTTCATTAAAGACTAAATAATCGTAAATGTCTGCATAAAAGTCATCATAGACTTCACCATCTCTTTTGATTAAAAACTGGTCGTTCTGTTGAAATCCTTCTCTTTTGCTTGTTGATTTCGTGCCTTTGAAAATAACTACTATGAGTACCAGTAACAAAAATAATATGAATATTTTTCCCCATGTAGAACTTTTATTGTATATTTTTCCTATTGAATTTATTTGTTGGGATAAATAATTTAAATACTTCATCTATATGTATTGTTGCTATTTTTTTTGTATATATTTTTCTATATAAATGGACGAAGAAAATGAAATAAATGATATAAGAGATAAAAATGAATTTAAGGGAATCACCTTTTCGAAATTCAAGAAAACAGATGTCAAAAAAGAATTACTAAATAGTTTGTATGATTCAAAAATAGAACCCGTTTGTTATTGGAGCGGCGAATTGATCTGCGCGGGCCATTATAGCGACTTATGGGATGCCATTATCGAATTTTATTCGAGATTTATTCACCTGGGAAATCCTAAATTGGTTATTTATTTAGATTTACGGATCACCAAATTTAGAGAATTGATTGAAGGCGGATATGCAAATCAAGAGTTGCGATTAAGGAACAATTTAAGTTTTAGAAAATTGTTTTGTGAAATCATGTGTATTTTATGCGATTCGAAAAAAAAGCATAGTTATGACGAAGTAAAGGTGAAGAAAGAAGATTTCGATTTGACGCAAATGACTGAGCGGTTCAAGGCTTCAAGTACGGACTATGCGGAAACTGTTTTTAAAAAAGACGATCCTAAAGAACTTTTTATACCCGTCAATGAATTGGGTTATAATATTTCAAAGGATTCTAAAAATTGCGTGAGTGCATGTTATTGGATTGAATGGATCTTTGAATATGAAACGATTTGTAAAAACAAAAAGGAGAAATGTTCTGCAGAACGCCGCACTTTTGCAAATGTAGAACCCAAATTGCAAATGGATATCGTATGGATTATCTGGGATCTTTTTTTAAACGAGTCTTTAAAACGGTGTCCATTGATTAAAAAAATGGTGCAAAGTACTCTTAATCTATTTACGTTACGATATACGTCAGGATGTATGAGAAAACGGAAGCTATTATTGTATTTTGTAGTAGGGCTTTTTACTGAAAATTTGGATTTAAATGATGAAATGATAAAGGATAAGAATAAGATTCCGCATATTGTGGGGCAAATCAATACAATTTATAAGCAAATCAAACAAAATGAGTGTTCTCCAGGAATGAGTTATTTGTTTAAGAATGTCAAGAGCACGAATTTAGAAAAGACGATTGCCAAATTGGAAACGATGAAACATTTTGAGAATGAATTCATTCCGCGATTGTAAAAAACCACTTATAATACGAATAAAATATTTAGATAATGTATATGAGAACACGACCGAACCGAAAAAATATGAACAGAGGAACCCGAAAAAGGAGACTTACAAACAAATACAATGAAGAAATGATTGTTCTAACCTTTTTGGAAATGTTGAACACTGTGAAATTGTATCATTGGAAAACGCATAGTTATAGTCAACACAAAGCAACAGATGAATTGTATTCCAATTTGAATAAAAACATTGACAGCTTTGTAGAAACCATGTTAGGGAAAAATGGTTCCCGAGTCAATTTGTCAAAAGTAAAATCCATTCCATTGAATGATTATAGTTCTTTGAAAGATTTCGAGAAAAAAGTGGATGAATTTAGAACCTTTTTAATCGAGATGACCAAAGATTCCAATTTGAACATTACCAACAATAGTGACATATTAAACATAAGAGATGAAATATTGGCCAACATCAATCAGTTTTATTATTTACTTACTTTTAAATGAGAAAAAGATTAGAAAAAGATTAGAAAAAGATTAGAAAAAGATTAGAAAAAGATTAGAAAAATTATAATAAAAAATAAATATATACATTTTATTATAAATGAACGATTTACGATCATCAATTCAAAGTGAAAATCAATTGTTATCCAGTTTACAACAAAATAGTCGATCGTCCTCTTCCTTCAAAACAAATAGTTCGTCTAAAACAAATATGTCTTTCTTCAGTAACTGGACCTGGAAAACATGGACACTTATTATTGTGATTTTAGCGATTTTAGGATTTAATATATTCATCTATTTAGCAAAAGGAACGCAATTTACTGCGAATATTGTGGCAACAGTTACGAAATGGTTTGCTGGGTTATTTGGTCCTACTGTAAAACAAACTGTCAATGTTTCCGCGGTTGGAGCGAAAGCGACAATTGACACTGTAGCTCAAGCGACAAATGATACCATTGATGCCATTCCTGGAACTATGGCATCCACGAGTCAAGGTTCTTCTCCAATGAATAATAACATCAATATGAATTTGGAACAAGACAACCTAAATAACGCATTAAATGATGCAAATAAAACAACTGTAGTAGAGGCGGACGATTCCTACAGTAGTATACAGCGAAGTAAAAGTTCTAACAAATCGGGTTGGTGTTTTATTGGAGAAGACAAGGGAGCGCGAAGTTGTATGGCAGTCGGTCCTAACGATGCATGTATGTCGGGAGATATTTTCCCAACTATGGAAGTTTGCGTGAATCCCAATTTGAGAGCATAAATAGTTTATAATTTATTTATATTTTTATTTTTTTTATATTTTTTATAATAATATATATAATATATAACAAATACAATGTTAGATATTATATCGTTTATCTTTGTTGGGTTAACTTCAGGGTTGATAACTGGAATTACAGGAGTTGGAACAAATGGGATTATTTTGTTATTGTTGTCTGTAATGCCATTTATAAAAGATTACAAAACCATTGTGGGAACAATGTTATATATATTATTATTTCCAGTTACGTTATTTGCAGTCATTGATTATTACAACAACAAAAAAATAAATTTTCTAGCGGGTAATCTTATCGTCATCGGCGTGCTAGTTGGTTCTTTTATAGGCTCTAAAATTGCATTAAATCAGCATTTCGAAATGAGCGAAAAAACTAAGAAGTATTTGACTGCGTTTATCATGTTCACACTCGGGAGTTTTTTTCTACACAGTGCGTATAATTTGAAGGGATAAAGAAATACTTTAGGGACTAGAAATACTTTAGGGAGAAATAGAAATACTTTTATTAGATTAGAAATACTTTAAGGGGTAGAAATACTTTAGGGGTCTAATTGTAGTTTTTTAGAGATAAGGATTAAAATATTTGTAAAAATTATTGTCTTTTAGTAAAGTATAATGCCCGCCCAGTTCTTCGCCTCCCCCTCCGCTTCAGACGCCACCGCTCTCACTTCCGTAACAGCGTCACAGCTGATTACAATTACTGATAGATCTACGGATTTTCTAACATTGTACGCCGACTATGTTTCTAACGCCACTTTTAGCTTAAGTGCTACTGATCCACTCGATGCTGACCATAAAGACGACGTAAAAGCGGTTACATTGTTTAACGGCCCAAGAGACTACACAAATAACCGCATTCAACTTGTGTTAAAATTAAATGCTGTAGCTAATCACAAAATCAAGAGCAGTTACAAATTGGATATTAATTTAGCGGTAGTGAATCCATCAACTGAAGATTTAGAAATCACCAAGTTGACGCTTACAGGTAGTGTTACAGCAGTAAACGCACCGACATTTACTTCAG
>Ga0209550_10002200_pt1 | contig 18752 bp, 17 predicted proteins | sample LauGreSuBDMM15SN_2_FD_187567 | JGI IMG/M metagenome (GOLD analysis project Ga0209550, IMG submission 187567) | Freshwater lake microbial communities from Lake Michigan, USA - Su13.BD.MM15.SN (SPAdes) (version 5) | ecosystem: Environmental > Aquatic > Freshwater > Lake | place: Lake Michigan...
TGGCTCAGCCTTTACTGATGGCGGAATTCACCCAAGATTTGGAACTCGAAACTTCACACTTGCTCTAAAGAATGGCCACTATCTTGAAGTTGTCTGTCCCCTTGATCATCCAGCAGCGGATGCCTCTGCATTTGGTCGCGTAGTTTCACAGCGCGCTAATGAAGGCGGCGGCTGGCTCACTTGGGTGGTTTCAACTGATGATCTTTCACCAATTGAAAACCGCCTTGGAAGGCAAGCTATTGATGGTTCAAGAAAGCGCCCTGATGGAAGCGAGCTAAAGTGGAAGCAACTTGGAGTTCTTGGAACTCTCAATGATTCTCAGCTCCCATTCTTTATTCAATGGATGTCTAGTGATCACCCATCAACTGATGGCAAGGCAGTTGCTGAGATTGTAAAAATTGAAATTTCAGGTGATGAAAAGACAATTGAAGAATGGCTTGGCTCAGATCTATCAAAGGCTTTTGATTGCGTTGAAATTCAGTGGGTTGATCCAGCAGTAAACGATGGAGAAACCGGACTTGTAGCTGTTCACCTAGCAACGCCTAATGGCGTTGTACGCTTGGATTAATTCTTACAAAGCTTGAAGGTTTAAAGCTTCGCCGCCCTAGCTCAGTCGGTAGAGCGTCGCTCTCGTAAAGCGAAGGTCATGAGTTCGATTCTCATGGGCGGCTCCATAAATTGAACGGAAAAGTTCGGAATTCGACCATTTTTACAATCTCAGCAACTGCCTTGCCATCAGTTGATGGGTGATCAGCGGTTAACCATTGGATGAAGAATGGAAGTTCGCGAGAGTCGGTGATTTCGTTGACTCCGTTTTGCTTCCACTTGAGATCGCTTCCATCTGGACGTGTGCGGTGACCTTCGATTGCGCTGCGACCAAACTTCTCTTCAACAGTTGGAATTTCTTCAGTTGCAAAAATCCAAGTGAGCCAACCGCCGCCTTCTTGTGCTCTCTTGCTAACAGCTTTAACCCAAGGGGTTTGCTCTGTTGCTGGGTGATCTAGGGGGCAAACAGCTTCGACGTACTGACCCTTTTTATGAGGCTGTGTGAAGTTGCGAGTGCCAAAGCGTTGGACGGTATCGGCGAGCTGATCATGGGAAGTTACATATTAGACATGGTCTAAGCGCATCGAAGTAGTTTGCACCATGCTTTTGACCAAAACATGGTAGAGATTTTGGAAGCCTTCGCTAAATGGTCACTAGAATTGATGCGTGGAATCCGATCGCATAGCCGAGCTCAAAGCACACTCGGTTAAGGTCGGCTCAAATCCCGACTTAGTTCAAGCTTCTGGGGGGAACACTTCTTGGAAGTCTGACAAAACGATATGGGTGAAGGGGTCTGGGAAGAGACTAAAGGACGCGGTTTCTGAGGACATTTTCTCGTCAATTAACTATTCTGCCTTAACTCAAGATGAGGTGCTCGCTTGCGAGGATTTCTCAAATCTGATTTTGAACGACATCTCCCCTTCGATTGAAGCAAATTTTCATATTTTCCTAAGTACTAACTTTGTAACCCATTTACATTCGCTCGGCTCAATTGCTATCGGGGTTGCTACCAGAAGTTATGAATATAGAGCTCATGATCAGAATGTACGCTTTGTTCCATACGCACGCCCAGGAGTTGAATTAGTAAATGCGATAAATAGAACAAAAGGCTTTGCAGAGAATATTTTGATTCTTCAAAATCATGGAGTGATTTTCGCTTATCTCCAGTCTATTATGTCCGATGTTTACTACAATTCAGCACAAAACATAGAGAGATAAATTCGATTACCAATAAAATTTAAAAAGGTGTTTTGGCAGCAAAATGTCGATGCCGTTCACGGAGATTATCTAGAATTTGAGGTAGCGCATGGTGAGGTGCTTGATGCTGGCGGAGTTGAGGGATCATTTGAGCGACTGCGGCATCATCCATGGGCGGCTTGAACAGATAACGTCAAAGGAACAAGGATTAAAGGAGCATCTAAACTGTGCTCTACCTCAAGATCAAGATTTACAATTCATATAGGCGTACGGCATTTAATATCTACGGGCATATCAAAAGTCGAATTTGGTAGGCTAATGAGCGTATTGACTTTCGCCCTGAGACAGGTCTCAAAAAATTTGAACCTAGTAGAAATGGTGTAGATTTGTTATTTGAAACTGGAAGATTCAAGCTTTTCCTGATTGCACCATTCAAAGTAGTAAAAGATGCAGCAGGACACCATACTTGGCATGAAGGACTCAACCGAGTTAAGGAATATGAAGTCCTACACTTTGGTTTAGATGATCCTTCAAATCCCGAATGGATCAAACCCTTATTTAATCAATCGATAAAGAGAAGGTTTCCGACGGTCGACCCTTTAATCTTTTTCAAATTTTTGAAAAAAATTCGCTCAAGCGACTTTAATATGAGCTGTGTTGCGATATTCGAAGGATCGTTATTTTGGGCATTTTTTATGTCTTCAGCCTCATTATTTCATCCAAACAAAGTGTTCGTGTGCAATCTATGGCCATCGCATAAGTATCTTGATTTAGTCAAATCGAATTCCTTAAATGGCAAAGTTTTCAGATGGTGTTTAAGGACGTTTAACAGGGTTCCAAATTTGATACTAACAGTGGATACTAAAGTGCTTGCAGATCTTATCAGCCAGACTTCCAAAGCAGAGATAAAGGTTTTTCCAGTCCCATCATCGCTCAATTTTCGTCATGAAACTAGGTTCGAAAGTGAGCACAAGAGAGTTTTGTTGAATTTGCGCGGATTTGACGAATCTCGCTTAATGAAAGCGATAAAGAAGTCATGTCCGAATTGTTTATTCCATGTGTCATTTAACAAGGATCGCATATTGCAGTTTAATGCCAAATTTGGGATTATTAACAATCTTGAGATGGGCTCACATCATATAACGCCAGAAAATTATGAGAGATATATAGATACCTTTGATCATGCAGTATTCTTCTACCAACCTTTACCAAGTAAACCAGGGGAATTTTCCCACTACTGCGCTTCGGGACGACTACTGGATGTGCTGTTGAGGAGAATTCCCGTTTCGCTACCAGATAAAGGGAGTGAATGGATCAATATCGCCCAGCGATGGGGCAAGAGCAGCACCTTCAATTTTGAATCGGATGAGGAGGTAGAAAAAGCCTTAAATCACCCGGTGTTTACTGGTTGTGATCCAATTGAAATACCGCCTTTCACTCCTTTGGGCGCTATTCGAGAGTTAAAGATTTTAAGTACTAATAAGTGGCTATTAAGAAAGCAAGGCGGAGAGTCAAGTAATTTGTTTATTCCCCTCAAAAAGCTCTTGGTATTATTTCTCTTCTCAGTGAGCTGGTGCATAGGAAATCTTTCGAATCTTGCATATACTTTGCACGTATTCACCTCAAATAGATTAAGAAGATATTCACCATGAAATTCGTGTTGAGAAAGGATTAAGGCTATGACTTACTCATATGAAAAAAAGAAAATTTTAGTAACTGGTGCTGGAGGTTTTATTGGTGGTTGGTTAACAAAAGATTTGTTGAAAATGCGACCAGATTCTATTCGGGCAGTTGACATAAAGCCGGTAGAAAGCTGGTATCAAGCATCAGATCAAGTAGAGAATCTAAGTTTGGATTTGAGGGATTCGAATGCGTGCAAAATAGCACTAAGAGACGTTGACTTTGTATTCAATCTGGCCGCTGACATGGGGGGCATGGGTTTCATTGAAACTCACAAAGCAGAGTGCATGTTGTCAGTGCTCATAAATTCGAATTTGCTTCACTATGGAGTAGAGAAAGGAATTAGCAGATTCTTTTTTTCCTCTTCAGCATGTGTTTATAATCAAGCGCTTCAGAAGAATTCAGGTCATACGGGTTTGAGGGAACAGGACGCTTATCCCGCGGACCCAGAAGATGGGTACGGTTGGGAAAAATTATTCTCAGAAAGAATGTGTAGGCACTTTTCTGAAGACTTTGGCCTCGTAACTCGAGTAGCAAGATTTCATAATGTTTACGGACCATTCGGTACCTTTGCTGGAGGTAGGGAAAAGGCGCCAGCTGCGATTTGTCGGAAAGTCGCAAATGCGAAGATGGAAAACTCTGAAGAAATAGAAATTTGGGGGGACGGCTCTCAGATCCGTTCGTACATGTACATAAGTGATTGCCTTGAAGGAATTCACAGAATAATGAATAGTGAATATTCTAACCCTGTCAATCTTGGTTCAAGTCAATCTGTTACTGTTAATGAACTTGTTGATATTGTCTCCCGTGTAGCTGGGATTACTTTGAAGAAAAAATATAATTTGAATGCGCCCAAAGGAGTTCCTGGGAGGAATTCGGATAACACTTTGATTAAAAGTATCTATGGTTGGGAACCCCAAGTATCATTAGAAGAAGGTTTAAAGCAGACGTATTCTTGGATTTATAATCAAGTGCTAGCTTCAAACATTTGAATTATTTCAGATACACCATCTTTTAATTTCGTTTTTGCACTCCAGAACTCCAGTTGGTTTAAACGAGGCTCGTTTCGTACTAATTGTTGAAGACTATCCTTTGCTCCTCCTCTAATCACTGGAACATTAAGTCTAAGAGCGATGATCTCAGCAACCTCATGGATTGTGGTCCAAACTCCTGAAGCTAAATCGTATGTTTGCCCTTTATTAATAGTCGGGTACCTCATCATCAGCTCGTAAAGTCCCTCACAACAATCCCTTGCAAATAAAAAGTCCCTAGATTCCTCTCCAGTCGTTTTCATTCTAATCTCTGAATTTTCAATTGCCATTCTCACAAAGTCGCTAATGACGTGAAACTTTTCTCTATCGGTTTCGTATCCATAAACGTTCCAGAACTTTACTGTGATACCACCGAGGGCTTGGGTATATCTCTCACCTATTGCTTTAAGAACTCCATAATTTGAGAATGTCATATTTGACATTTGACTACTAGCAAAAATAAATGGAGTGCCTATTCTTTGCAGCGAAGAGAAACAATTATTCATTATCAAAGAATTATTACTAATGAAAGAGAAACTCTCCTGCCTGTCTTGCAGGTAACTCGAACCACCAACGTCGTATGCTAGAAAAAAAACAAAGTCTACATTCCTCAAGTATGAATCTAAAACACTTGCATTCATATAGCGCAAATCTTCCAATTCGCCGTTTACAAGGTCTATACCGATGACTTCAAAACCTCTACTCCTCAGAAATGATTCTAAGAACGAGCCAATTTGCCCCTTACTACCGAGAATAAGGATTTTCAAAGATCGCTCCAGTCTATGATTCCCAAAGTTTACTACAATTCTGTACAAAGCATAGAGAGACAAACTCGATTATCATTAAAATTAGGGAGTCAGCTTTGAAGTGCACAATAGTCCAACTAACTTTTAGAATTCAGGCTAAGGAAGAGGAATTCTCATGGTTTGCTCCTATTCATGTAAATTCAGATAACCGTATAGTGGACACCAAAGCTGTTTTTTCGTACGGTTTAATACTTGGAAGCCTGACTGATTTGGTCTCAGATATTTTGTGCAAGAGGGGATCGAAACCCTTTGTAAATAAGAGTTCGTGAGATTGATTTCCTAGGACTGCTTATGTAATTAGTCTGAGTTTTTAACTCTGGGACTCAGGTTAAGCAAGTGAAAAGTTGTAATTATGAACCATAGCCTTGTATACAAGTATGTTATGTCGATTAGTATATTCCTATGAAGAGTCAAAGAACCTGACAAAGAGATGTGGATTAGCCATAGCCATAATGTTTGCTTTGATATTTTAGCGGAGAAAACAAATGGCGAGTAGTCTCTGTAGAAAAGCTAGGTTTTGATTCTAGTTTACGACTGAATATGTTTAAAGGCCTAGGGTATAGAAATATCTTTCCCGTCGATTTAAATTCAAAACTAAGTTTTGGTGGGGCAGTGAGAATTCTTAAGAACTTTAAGTTATCCTGTGGTTATGAATATAGCCATAACAGGCGCTACAGGACTTCTTGGTAGCTCAATGGTTGAATTCTTTATAGAAAAAGGATATAAAGTTTATGCCCTGATAAAGAATGAGCGGTCTTCTTATAAATTAAATAATATAGCGAATAAAATTTATGGAGATGTAAATAGTAAGTCTGATGTACAAAGTTTTGTACTCAAATCCCAGCCATACTTTTTTGTTCATTTAGCAGCATGGACTCAAGTAAATGAATCTTTAAAATTCCCTTATGAAGCGTTTTATACAAATACTGTTGGGACTTTGAATGTACTTGAGGCGCTACGGGTGTACTCTGACACACAGGCGATCGTAATTGCCTCTAGCGAGAAAGCTTATGGCAAATCAAACGGTGTTGAATTTTCAGAAAAAAGCCCATTGGACGGCACATTTCCATATGACGCATCAAAAGCTATTACAGAAATCATATGTCGTGCCTACAAGACAACATACACTATGCCTATTGCGACAACTCGTGCATGTAATATTTATGGCAAAAGAGACTACAACCAAAATAGATTAATCCCAGCAATTATTCACGCTTACAAAACAGGAGAAACCCTCGTGATGAGAAATAGTGGTGAAGAGACTCGGGAATATATTCATGTTGATGATGCAGTTAGAGCTTATGACTGTATTCTAGAGTATATTTCAAAAAGAGGAATCGAATATTCTTTCAATATTTCCTCTGGCGAGAGATTCAAAACAAGCGAGATTGTTGGAATGGTACAGAGGCATTTAAAAGGCAGAATTCGTGTAGAAGTGGTAAAGAGTGTTGAAAGTGAAAATAGAAAAGAATTTATAAACACCGACCTGTTGCGAGTCTCGACAGGCTGGCGACCAGCAATGCGCTTAGAGGACTCTCTGGGCGATATTATTCAGTGGTACCTAAAACATTAAAGGGCAAAGTATTGACCAATGCTGATACTTCCGTAAAGACTAATCGATAGTCTGATTTAACATAAATGAATTCTAGATAACAAAGATTTGAAGTTTTCAGGTTTAGTGAATTCATTTATAGCTAAAGTCCAACTTGAGCTCATTATGAAATAAAGGGTTTGTTCTTCTGAAGCGCGTTGCTCTTGCTAACTTTATCAACCCGGTCTCTTCTAAGTGACTATGGCGAATTTGACAACCCAAGCACTCGAACTCCCCATCTAGCTTGTTTTCGTACAGATATGCACATTCAGCTTGATCATTAGAGGCAATCCTTGGGGTTAAAGAATTCAAATCATCGTTTCTTGCAACATCTTTAACCAAGGACCAGGCAGGAGCTCTGTAGAATCCAAGATTAGAATAAACACTATATTGTATAAGCGCATCAGCAAAGTTGCCATGATGCCTAGCAAAATAAAAGTGATTGAACCACCATTGAATTAACTTCTCTAATTCATAGATTTGCAACACTTCAGATAATTGAGACCTAAAAACCTTCCTAATCGCTGACTTATTGAAATTTCCAGTTCTCATAACGTACAGATAATGCTCCATGACTTCCGATGTGATTGAAAGACCCCACTGTAGGGGAAAGAGAGTCTTAAAAGAGTCATCTGGCTTATTCCTTGAGTGCGTTTGCCTAACATAGCCACTGGCAGCCAAAGATCCTTTTTTTCTAGAATTGTCAGCAAGAAAGTCTAATGCAATTGTGTCCACCGAAGTATCTTCTTCCACTATGAGAACGCTGGACTCACTTTTAAACTCCTCGAAAATACGTGCAAAATGAATATTTAAGCCCTGATTGTCTTTCCACTCAAGCACTTGAATTCTACTATCTCTCAAAGCGAGACTTCTTGCCACATTAATAACCTCTTGATTAAGTTGCGCTTCGTTTCTGTCGCTAGATTGCCTTAAACCGTCGACGCTGAGTACCAGTCTCTTCAAGCGATTCCAATTTGAAATTTCTTTTATCCGCGCCCGAAGCATTTCAGCTCTTCGATAGGTGGGAATTATCACAACAAACTTTTCTAAACTCAAGGGTGTTGTCATTGTTCCCTAAATTCACAAACGAATAATGAACAGATAAAAAAGATTTTAAGACTGATTTTTCTGATTATTGTTATTTGATGACTCAAGGCCAGTCTAATTTGAAGAAAATAGTCCCTAGGCACATTCAAAAGAGTATCACAATGCGTTACGTCTCCAATTAACACTTTAACCCTTCTTATCCGCATGCGTAAGTTTTGAAAAAGTACAAATATTGATGTATTAAACTTATGAACTAAACTAGGGCTTTCACAGGGAATGGGATATGTGGCGTAGGTTAAATAGCCTTCCATACCTTTTGTTAATTCTTGGAATACTCTCTGCGAGTGAATAACAATAGAATTCAGAGGAGTGGTTAAGATGATGCTATGAAATTTCGACCCATCCTTGTACAAATTGCAGGGGGCCTGGGCAATCAGCTATTTATTTGGCAGTACGCACATTTTCTAGAAAGAACATTGGGATTCAAGGTTTATCTTCTCGACTATTACAAAAAAGATGACTCGCGAAAATGCGAGCTTTACTCACTAAGCCTCAACTGTGAACATGGAATCAAGATAATCAAGCCTCATAAATTACTTGATCCTTTCAAGATTTATGACTACTTTTATTCGAAAAGTCCGCGTTCACCTATTACTCAACTATTTCTCCGCTTTATATACAGTTGTGAAACTAGCCATGAGGTTCCCCTAGCAGAAAAGTTGAAAGGAAAATTTCTCATAAGGGGTTATTTTCAAGATTATTTGAATGTTCAGAATACCCTGAAATACACTGAAATCGAATTAATCACGCACATAAGAAGAGTCAGTATCGCCGAAGATTCAAAATTAGATGACCTTCCTCAGCAAGTTCTTCATATACGAAGAGGGGATTTTAAAGAAAACGAGACAACTTTAGGAGTCTTGAGTGATTCGTACTTCACGAATAATCTAGAGTCAAAGTTCCCTTATTTAATCCATACTGATGAAACGGAGTTACAAGATTTAGGGTTGTTTAAAAAAGCTTCAAGAATCTATGGAGCGGATAGTTCACCATGGTTAGTTGTGGCACATGGTGCATTTTCAAAAATATTCATCGGGTCAAACTCAACTCTTTCTTGGTGGGCTGCATTTCTAAACAATACACATGGCGCAATCATAAAATTGCCAACTCCTTGGTATAACTCAATAGTTCATAGCGATGAAAGCCTATACTTATCAAAGGCTAGATATGTAACTGCACAATTTAGAAAGTCACATCAATGTTAGTTGCCAATTTTGTACATTTAGGCGGTAATTTGCCCGAACACTTAGCCCTAAATATAGATCGATTTAAGAGGCTATTTCCAGATATACCCATTTCTCTTGTAGTCGACGAGAAGTGTGACTTATCAAAAGTTGTTAAAAATATTTGGAAGATACATGTATATGAGAGTGCGGATAAAGATTTCTCTAAATTACTATATTCTCTCTCTTATGATCAATCATTCCGAAATGGATTTTGGATAAAAACCCTTGACCGTATTTTTGCGTTTATCGAATTTCACCAGACTCTTGATAACGATACGAAGCTACTACACATCGAATCAGATGTAATTCTGATGCCAAACTTTCCTTGGAACAAGCTTTCAAGAATTAAACTCCCACCCTTAGGATGGTGTTCATTTAGTCCCGATTATGATGTTGCGGCCCTTGTGTATTCAAAAAACCAAGAATCTTCTCAATTGCTTAAGAGATTTCTCATTGAACTTTTGAGAAAAGACTCAAATCTAAACGATATGATAGCTCTAAATTGTGTGGCAAAAAATTATCCTGAACACACGTTTTACTTCCCAATTGTTGAAGCGAATTCACATGAACTAGATAATTTAGGGGAAGAAGGGGCAATTAGTAGCACCAACCTTAAATCGAAACTATTCAAACAATTCCAAGGAGTTTTCGATGGGGCAGCTCTTGGGATGTATTTAACTGGCACCGACCCAAGAAATACTTTCGGAAGACGGTTAATTCATAATAAAGCAAATCTTATTAAATCCAACGCGTTTATAAATCCACAGCTTTGGCAGTACTCTGTAGATTTAGATGGGAATCTCTGGTTTGAAATTGAATCCCAAAAAATACCTATATACTGCCTACACATACATTCTAAGAACTTAAAACTCTTCGATGAATCATGGAACACAGAATTAAATAGATTAATTTCGTTACCGGAATCGAAGAAGTATGATGGATTTAGCTTGAGTATCTTTCTCATGTTAATACTTGATAATTTCAAACGCAAGACTCTTTTTCGTTTCCTTTTCAACCCTTTTCGAAATAAACTCCGCTCTTTAAAGATCTGGCAATTTGCGGTTAGGAAATAGTTAATTTCTCATGAGTAGCCGAATTTTTTATAAGAACCTAAACTTAAATACAAAGCAAATATCCGTCATTGTCCCAATCGCTAATTACATTACTGCAGCGAAATTTGTATACGAGTACTTAGCACAAGCACCCTCATTTATGGAATTTATCCTAGTATACGATTATCAAGATCCCGCGATAGCGTCAATTGCGACAAAGGAACTAAAGAATTTCAAATATACACAAATTATTGCTATCCAGTGTGACGTCCAGTCACCTGGATTAGCGAGGAACATTGGCTTAAGTCAGGCTTCCGGGTATTGGATAGCTTTTTGGGATTGCGACGACAAGGTCAACTTAGAACTTTTCCTATCCGATTTTCAATGTATTAGTGATTCAGAGTCGGACATTGTAATTTGGAATTTTTATAAGTCAATAAATGGCCAAGGATTAAATCGCAATTTCCTAGTATTACACGACTCCTCAATTATAAATGTGGCCACAAATCCTGGAATTTGGAGAATGCTGTTCAAAAAACAATTTATCAGCAATATAAATTTTACGAATCTACTTTGGGGTGAAGATCAACTTTACTTTTGTAACCTACTGACTCTAGACCCTAAACTAATGTTTCGAGATGAAAGCTTTTATGAATATTGTATTGGAAATTCAACTCAACTTACCGCCCAAAAAACTCATGCTGTTCAGTTAACTATTACTTCTCAGGAGGTCACAAGAATCTTAAGAAGATTCAGAGACAATAATGAATTAAGAAAAAGTATTCAGATTGTACTTATGAGCATTTATATGACACAACTAAAGTATTCCTCACTTGGACAGTTACCCAGAAAAATGTTCAATCTGCTACGCGGATCAGGTTTATTTAATTTTAAAGATAGGATTCACGCTCTATTACTAATACAAAAGCTGAGGAACCGACGAAGCATAGAAATATTAGGAGGCAAGGTTCTTCTATCATTAACTGGAGGTTTAGGTAATCAGCTATTTCAATATGCCGCAGGTACTTATATTAGCATTAAGTTAAGAAAGGAACTTTTTTTTGAAAGTGAAATTGGATTGCCGCGTACTAATGAAAAGGGAAAGCCAAGCCTATTTTCAGTTGTAGATGAAATAAGCAGTGCGCATTTCGCATTTGCGAAATATAGGGGAATATTCCGTCGACTTACAAACTATATGTTACGAATTTTCCTTGCAAATGATCGAGGACCTACAAATTGGATTTGTCGCCTCTTATTGAAATTGGCAATGCCTTTAATTTCACTTCGCATTTTCTCAGGAACTAATCATTTGCGATTTCTTTTCCCAAATAATCTTGGTTATGAAACGATTATTTCAAAAGGAAGAAATTTATTCATTCGAGGGTATTTTCAGACGTACAAGTACTTGGAAACGGCAGGACTATACGAGAAAATGATGGAGATCAAACCAATTTCTACATCGCCAGAGCTGGCACTTTTGTCGAACGAAATATTGTCAAAGAAAGTGTTAATTGTTCATGTAAGACTGGGTGATTATCTAGGGCTTGATGATTTTGGGATTCCCTCTGCAGATTACTATTTAGGTGCGATAAATGAAGCTTCAGAGCTTTCAACGATTGATGAAATTTGGCTGTTTTCTGACGAGCCTGAGTTGGCACAAAAGACCTTTGAGTCAGCTGGTGTTACGAAAGTTAGGATTATTAAGAATTTCAGTCAAGATGATTCTCAAATGTGGGAACTGATGCGATACGGATCCGCTTACGTAATCGGGAATTCTTCTTTTGCTTGGTGGGCCGCCAAACTTTCCTATAAGCCGAATGCTATAGTAATCTGTCCTTCTCCTTGGTTCAAGCGAATCAAAGAGCCACGCCTTTTAATTCCACCAAATTGGTTGAGACGCGATGCTAAATTCACCTAAGAAGTTGGCGACCAATGCAAGAGACGCCTATATTGCACAAATAGCTATTGTGAGTAAGTGCTTCAGGCTAATATCTCGCAAAGAGATATTCAAAATAAAACTAGTTGCTTTAGCCCAGTTAATCCTGTCTTTTGTGGATTTGTTATCAGTTGCAGCCTTAGGCCTAGTTGGCTCGTTAACAGTTTATGGAATTCAGTCCAAAGGAGCAGAGGGCAATGCACTAACTATCCTGCAATTTCTTAAATTAGATTCAGTTTCCTTTCAGAAACAGGTTTCAGTCATAGGTGGAGTGGCTGCGCTGATGTTAGTGTTCCGAACGGTTATTTCTTCAGTGATCCAACTTAAGACAGTGCGATTTTTGAGTCTCCGATCCGCGGCAATAACAACAAGGCTCATCTCTAAAATGCTTAATAAGACCCTAAGTGACATAAATAGGAGATCCTCGCAAGAGAATTTATTTGCTGTCACTACAGGAGTCCGTCTTATTACGGTGGGAGTTATCGGTACCATAGTTGGTATCTTTTCTGACCTGACACTTCTAGTTGTACTAGTTATCGGCCTAATGGCCTTAGACCCAGTATCTTCCATATTTACTGCGTTTTACTTTTCAATACTTGGTATAAGTTTGTATCTTTTCAGTCATCGCAAAGCCCAAATTTGGGCGAGAGAAGAAACAACACTGAATATAGACGGCAATGACAAAATTTTAGAGGCGTTGTTTTCTTTTCGTGAAATGTATACTAGAGGGCGACAGGGTTGGTACCATGAACAAATCGCTAAATCTCGTTACGGTATTGCGATAAATCAGGCTAAATTAGCTTTTTTGCCAAATGTTTCGAAGTATGTCTTGGAGATTGGTTTAGTTTTGGGAGGAATTTCTATCTCCGCCGTACAGTTTTTGACAAAAGATGCTTCCGCTGCCATTGCATCAGTGTCTGTTTTTATTGTTGCATCAGCACGCGTGGCTCCCGCAGTTTTAAGGCTCCAGCAAGCTTTAGTTGTTATCAAGCAAAACATTAGCGGTGCAGGATTAACTCTCGACTTGATAGAGGAATATAGCTCAAGTGAAGATATATTGCCTAGTGCGACATTTCAAGTCCGCCATGATGGATTTGTACCAGAAATCGCTATAAGTAAAATGGAATTTAGATTCACAAGTAAAGAAAATAATCTATTCTCAGACTTTTCTCTTGATATTAAAAGAGGTGAATTTATTGGACTAATTGGGCCCTCAGGTTCAGGAAAAACAACTTTAGTAGATTTACTTCTAGGTATTCTTCAAATCAATTCAGGTCAAATCAAAATCTCAGGAACCTCACCTACTGAAGCAATCAACAAGTGGCCAGGAGCATTATCGTATGTTCCGCAAGATGTATTCTTAATAGAAGGCTCAATACTCGAAAACGTTACGCTGGGATATGATTTTGAAGATATCGAGATTTCTAGGGTGGAAAATTGCTTGAGACAAGCAGAGTTATGGGATTTTGTTCAAAGCTTGCCATTAGGTTTAAAGAGCGAGGTTGGAGAGAGAGGGTCCAGACTCAGTGGTGGTCAACGCCAAAGACTTGGAATTGCTAGATCTCTTTATACGAACCCAAAACTTTTAATTCTAGATGAAGCTACAAGTGCCTTAGATTGGGAGACAGAAAAAGACATCAACGACACCCTACTTAAATTTAAAGGCGAGAAAACTATCATTATTATTGCACACCGATTATCATCAATTGTTGGGGCTGACAGGTTAATTTACCTTGAGAAAGGTGAAATTGTGGCCGATGGAACGATAGATTTAATTAGAAGTAAAATTCAATCTTTTGATAGCCAGTTTAAACTTCAAGACTAGTAGTTTTTCTAAAGAACTTGGCTAGATTGAAGTTCGTACCATATCTATAAGAGAAAGTTTTGGTCGCCATTCAAATAGACTCTCAAACAAATTGGTATCAGCTATTGCTATTGCTGGATCTCCTTTACGAGGTTCCATTTCTATCACACTGGGCTTCGCATCCATCTCGGAAAGAATTAAATCTATGATTTCTCTTACCGAGTAACCTCGACCAAGTCCTAAATTAAGAGCCAAGGGAAGTTCACTTCTGATGAGCTGTTTCGCTACAAGAATATGACCCTCGACCAGGTCACCCACATGAATATAGTCTCTAATACAAGTTCCATCAGGAGTTGGATATTTAGTACCAAAAATTATAGGAGGCTCACCTTTATTGACTCTATCAATAGTTTTAGGGAAGACATTGAAAATTGATGAGTCTTGCAATGACTTATCCAAAGCACCCACAACGTTAAAATAACGCAGAGATATGCCCCTAGTTGAAGTGCCAGCTAGCATCTCACTTACATAGGTTTCAGCTAATTTCTTACTTTCTCCATAAGGTGAAATGGGGTTTCTAATTGAGGATTCGTAAAATCTTGAGCCTGTTGAATTTCCATAGACAGATGAACTCGAGGATTGAATGAATACTGAAACACCGAACTGCTTGGAAATTTCAAGTAGGGAAGCTACAGCATGTGCATTGACCTCGAAGTATTCATCCTTCTTCTCAAATGACTCTTCTGGGAACTTTAAGCCTGCAAGGTTTATCACAGTCGAGAATCTAAATTCTTTAAACAATGCTGTAAGCGAGTCTCTATCTCTAATATCTCCACGTACAAAGAGAATGTCATCAGGCAGTTTTTCCACAGAACCTGAGAGCAAATTATCAAATGCAATTAATGGGATGCCTTGACTTTGAAGAGTTTTAACAAGATTTGCGCCAATATAACCGCAGGCACCGGTAACTAACCAAATAAGAGCACCTCAATTTCGTTTCCAAAAACTGACACTTGGGTTATTCGAATAGTAGCATTATCTTATGCCAAGAATTGGTTTAATTACAGCAGGACTTGGTTCAATCAACCACATACTAGCGGGTAGAAGAGTTGCTGAAGCTGCAAAGAAATTCTCAGGCCTTTCATTTATAAAGTCTTACGAAGATTCAGACCTAAATAAATTTGCTCCCATGGTCTCAAAGGAGTACGCAGGGACACTTAATTCTTTGACCAAAGGATATGGATATTTTGCGTGGAAACCGGAGTTAGTACTTTCTACCTTGAGAAATCCAGATCTTGACTTAGATATGGTGATATGGGTGGATGCAGGATGTGAATTAAATTCAAACGCAATTACTCGAGCAAGGTTCAGTTCTCTAGTGAATCGATCATTGAAGAGAGGATACTATTTCTATGATTTAGATTACCCTGAGGAGCAATATACCAAGAGAGACGTTTTGTTAAAATTTCCAAACGTAAGTTCTGAAACACGTCAGGTACAAGCAACCTTCTTTATGGTGACTAAAGCACATGTACAATTAATTGAGAACTGGACCACTTGCGTCCTTGAGAATATCAAAAATATAGACCTTTCTCCCTCATTAGATAAAGAGTCAGCCAGTTTCATTGAACATAGATTTGATCAGTCGCTATTGTCTTTGATAGTGAAGACAGAAAATTTGGAGATTTCAAATTCTCGCCCTTTTGGTGGCATCAACTCTCTACGCTCTCTTCTTCATGGCCTGATTTCTCCCGTTTGGACCATTAGAAATAGGACTGGGGATAGTTTAGTAAATGATCAAATCAAATCCTTCTTTTTCAAACAAAGAAATCTCTGAAAACGTGAATATACTTTTTCTGATTCTTGCGAAGAATGAAGAGATATGGGAACGAGACAGAGCTTTTCAAGAGCAAACTTGGGCTAAGGAGAGCGCAGGACGAAAGATTCGATTTTTGTATGGCTCTGATGATTTTAAAGTCAAATCAGAGAATTCAATTTACATAGATTGTGCTGACGAGTACAGATTTATTCTTAGAAAAAGCATTCTTGGTACGAAACAGGTTGTAAACACATTTGAATTTGACTTCATCGTTCGAACAAATGTGTCAACATTCTTTGATGTGGATAAATTATTAGCTAAACTGGAGAAAAAATCTTTGGATCTACCAATCGCCTTAGGTTATTTTGAGCAGCACGAAAAGGAATATAGTTTACAAATTCCAAATCGCCTCTTTATATCTGGTTCAGCCATAATCATGAATCGTAAAGCAGTAGAAGTCTTAGGAGGTATGGATTGGAGAGTGTACAAGTCAATTCCTGATGATGTTGCAATTACACATTATCTTTGGAGCAAGAAGGTTAAACTGATGCATTTAATTCGAAGCAACTATCATATAACGCATACGCCACTTCCAGCACCAATTTACAGGTTAAAGTCTTCGGAATTTTCAATGCTAACCGGGGAACGTATGAAGCTATTGGATAGACTCAAACAATCCAATAAACTAAGGGCTAAGATTTTTACGATTCTTAAGTTATTGAGACTAGAAATTTCTACATGCACTCAAAACGATACCTTGATCCGGGACTTTATAACTAAACCTTCATTGCATGCGAAGAGTAGACTTAGATGTGCAATCGCTTTGAAACAATTGAGAATAGAACGAGCATGATGAGCAAACTCCCAGTATTACTTGTTGGCTATCTTAGATTAAGCGAGATACAAAAATCGATTGAAAGATTAGTTAGGTTTGGTGTACAAGATATTTACCTGGCTATAGATGGAGCAAAAACGCAAGTAGATTTAGACAAACAAAGAGTATTACTTGAGGTGCTTCAGGAGAAGTACAAATCTACTGAGGTAAATTTGAGATTTTGGCATCGGTCAGAAAATCTTGGTGTAGCGGCATCGATTATTACTGCCATTGACTGGTTTTTTTCCCAAAATAGTTCAGGGATAATTCTTGAGGATGATATTTTGTTTGATGAAAAATTCATCCAATTCTGCGAAAGAGCTTGGGACATTTATGGAGCAGATGAAAGTACTTGGATGGTTTCAGGATCCAACTTCAAACCCCCTGGCAACAACTTGTCTGTTGACTTCATAAATTATCCAATGATTTGGGGTTGGTGTAGTTCAGCGAAAAAATGGAAAAGAATGAGAGAAGCCTATTTCACGAAACCCAAGTTTAGATTAATCGACTGGGTTACACCGAACCTTGCATACTTTTTAAACGGTAGGATAAAGGCAAATTTAAGAATTATCGATACATGGGATATCCAGATAGCTTATGAGATGTTGAGGGCACGCGCCTACTCTGTATTACCCCCAGTTAATCTGATTTGCAATAAAGGATTTGATGATAAAGCCATTCATACGACTGAGGCAAAGTTTCCTTTAGACTTACCCATAAATGATTTAGATTTGTCAAAAACAATTTATCCTTTAAGTCCTTATACTGGAGTTGATAACTTGAATCACTATTATGAAAGGGAAATATTTCGTATTGGATATAGACACTTGTGGTCACTTTTAAAATTACGAATTTGGATTCTTCTGTTTTCCAAGCATAAGCGTGATTCGCTTGAAGCTAAGCTGGCTGGAATTGAATTGCCTAATGACTGAGAGACTAGTTTTTGTTCACTTAGGAATGTCTATGCCTAAGCATCTAATAGCAAACATAAAATATTGTAAGCGAGAATTTAGTGATGTTGAAATTGTATTGATTCATGACGCACCAATTGAGACGTTACCTAACATTAGTGGGATTTCATTTTACAGGTACACAAGCGTCGATCATGAAGTTACTCCAATCCTTTCTAAATTGCAGAGGAACTTTGAATTTCGATCAGGATTTTGGTTATTGACCAAATTGAGATTTTTAGCTCTAGCTGAGTATGTAGGCAAGGTCCAGTCTCAAATTGTTCACATTGAGAGCGATGTATGGCTAGCTCCTTACTTCAATTTTAAATATTTGCAGAGTTCTGAATTTTCGCTAGCTTATCCTCGAGCGGATACGAATCGATCAATTGCCAGTATTATGTTTATTAACGGGATTGAGGGAGCGCGGACTCTACGAGAGGTCACCCTCAGGAACCCGGAATTGTCTGATATGGAGCTTCTAGAGAAGCTCAGGAGAGATATTTCAAAAAAAGTCATTAGTCTCCCCTCTAGTTTTGATTTTAACTTTCAATTTGCTCAAAGTTCTAGTTTAAAACAAGAGCAGATAATTTTTGATGGTGCAGCAATTGGAATGCATTTGTTTGGTGCAGACCCAAGGAACACCTTCGGATTTTTAAGTAAGTATATGGATTTTCCTAGTGTTACTCCTAAAATGTCAACACTTCATTTTAGGTTTCACGATGAAAGACTTCAAATATCACTTGGACATGGCTACTCAGATATAGTTTGTTTACATATTCATTCAAAAGCTACCACCTTGTTCATCAGGGATTATCGAGAAGTATTCAAGTCTGTAATTAAAGAGCGATCTCTAGGAATCAAAAAGAGTTTCTTACCAATAGTGGCACTATTTTGCCTTGTAGAGCTCTCAAAGTTGGCTATTTTAAAAATTATTCGAAGGATAAGAGTTAGAATATTATGAATTTGAGCGTTCATGCTATGCTTTTAAGAAAAGAACAGAGGAGAAAACAATGGGTTCTGTTGTAAAGAAACGACGCAAGCGCATGGCTAAGAAGAAGCATAAAAAACTTCTAAAGAAGACTCGTATTCAGCGTAGAAACAAGAAGTAGTTTTAAAGCTTTACCAGAACTAAC
>Ga0209550_10002201_pt1 | contig 18750 bp, 14 predicted proteins | sample LauGreSuBDMM15SN_2_FD_187567 | JGI IMG/M metagenome (GOLD analysis project Ga0209550, IMG submission 187567) | Freshwater lake microbial communities from Lake Michigan, USA - Su13.BD.MM15.SN (SPAdes) (version 5) | ecosystem: Environmental > Aquatic > Freshwater > Lake | place: Lake Michigan...
GAATTCGTGCAAACGGCTTCGCCAACTTTTGGACCATCTTTTGGAAAATTCTAAAAAATCAGTTTGGACATTTTTCCAAAACATCCCCCAAAAACGGCCATCCAAGAATTCGCGCAAACCGCCCTCCCAACATTCGCGACCTTTTTTGTATTTTTTCGCCGGTTTACAAATCCGCAGCATAATGGTCTGCACGTGACCACGTCCCAAAATAAAAACAACAGCATAAAGGTAAGGCCGCGGAAATGGGGTAGGCGGACGCTGAAGAAGTGATGATGTAATGTTTTTTCCAATTCTATTTTAGATTTTTGAAAAAAGGACATTTATAAATGTCCATTTTCTGATTTTCATTTCTAGATTTGAAAAAAATGTTAACTTTTCAATTTAGAGCATAATGCTCTCATTTGCTTTTTTGAGTTTGAAAAATTGTTACGATAAACTTTTTTCATTTTTTGGACAAATATATTTAAGGAAAAGGATTTAGGCATTTTTGTTAACATAATATATAGGATGTTAACAAAAATGCCACCAAAAAATGCCGGAATTTTTGCTTGCAAAACTTGTCACTTTGTATCTAGCAAGGAAAGTAACTATTCTAAACACCTCTTGACACGTAAACATAAAACGTTAACAAAAATGGAAAATGTTAACTTTGGAGCCGAAGTTTTATCGTGTCAGTATTGTCACAAACATTACACCTCTCGCGTGGGCTTATGGAAACACGAGAAAAAGTGCGATGCTCACACCGAACTAAAAAATGAAATCGTGAGTGACACCAATTATGCTGCGAATACTTTAGAAACCGAAAAAGAAATAAATAATGCAATTACGAAGGACATGTTTATGGAGCTTATCAATGACAATAAAGAAATGATTAAAATTATTCGTGACCAACAAGAGCAGATAAAAAACATGATTCCCAAAATGGGCAATACTTTCAATAACACGACCAACAACAATAACTTCAATCTGAATTTCTTTTTGAATGAGCAGTGCAAAGATGCTATCAATATCAACGACTTTATTAATTCTTTGAAGATAACCCTGGACGACCTTTATTTTACGAGGAAGAATGGTATCGTTGAAGGTATCAGCAACCTTATGATAAATGGTCTCAAAGAATTGGACGTCTATAAGCGACCAATACATTGCACAGACTTGAAACGCGATATCGTCTACATCAAAGATAAAGACAAATGGGAAAAAGACGATGATAAGAAGCTAATGAAGAAAACAATACACAATGTTGCGACACGCCAGCGAACCAAAATATCTGAATGGGTCGATTTAAACCCCGACTGGTTTGACGACGAGCAACTTCAATATGAATATTTGACCTTGTTGAATAAAATAACAGAACCGATCGAATGCGACGATAAATTAGAGAAAAAGGTAATCAAAAATATAACAAAACAGGTCCAAATCACGGACATAAAAAATAAAGAATAAATAAGTTTGCGATATGTGTGTGGGGAGGGGTAGTGGTGGCAGCGGCGGCGACGGCGGCCAGATATTTTCGTAAAATAATAACTAATTCCCGGTTATATTTAGTTATTATTTAGGGGGCCCGCGGGCGTTGCCACAAACGTCTATAACATCGTTTTGTGTTTTTTTAATAGTATAAAAATATATCGATGTATCAATAAGGCAAAAAAAAAAGTCAATTCGGCATAATGCTTCTTCTTTTTCTTGTTTACTTTATTTTAGCAATTTTGATCGTTTTGGTTGTTATTTATTTCATTTATATGAATAAAATCAACTTTAACTTTTCTATCGATATTCATTCTGATTTGAAAGACAAAGATGTGGTGGGGAAAGACCGATACAAAGAACATAGTAGTAATAGTAATAGTGGTAAAACAAACAATAGTAATATAGATAGCAAACAAACGAAAGAAGTCGATGAAAATTGGTTATTTTGCTTCGATTCATTGAAAAATGTATCAAGGTCGTTTAATATCGTTATTAAACAACTAGACGACGAAACTATGAAAGTCGTTTGTATATTTTACTTGGTATTGAGAGGATTGGATACGATTGAAGACGATATGAGTATCTCTTCTGAAGAAAAGAAACAAATGTTACTAAATTTTCATAATGATATCGAAAACGACGACTATTCGATCGAATGTGGCGATAAACCGGAATATCGAAATTTGATGAAGAATTTTTATAAAGTGAATCGAACCTATAAACAACTTCATCCAAAATATCGCGATGTTATTAAGAATATTACACAAGAAATGGCAAAAGGTATGGTTGAATTTTTAGGTAAAACATCTATGGATACAACCGAAGAATACGACTCTTATTGCCACTATGTTGCCGGTTTGGTGGGTATTGGGTTGTCACAAATATTTACTATCAGTGGTTCGGAATTCAACGACTTGACGAAATACGAAACCTTGTCGAATTCGATGGGATTGTTATTGCAAAAGACCAACATTATACGCGATATTAAAGAAGACTACGACGAAAAACGTTACTGGTGGCCGAAAGATATCGTTTGTAAACACTTTTCAAGTATGGATGATATTTTTGGCAATAGGGGAGAGGCGGGAGATGCTACAGGAATACTCGTAATTACGGAAAAACACACTGACCTATTGAATGAAATGATCATGAATGCATTACGACATATACCCGAAAGCATCGAATACCTGTCACTGGTTAAAAATAATACCAACTTCAAGTTTTGTGCAATTCCTCAAATCGTAGCAGTGCAGACACTTGCTACTTTATTTCATAATCCAAACGTTTTTAAGAAAACCGAAAAAATAAATAAAACAACACTTGCGCGAATATTTATGGACACAAATGACATGAATTCTATCTTGCAGTTTTATATTGACGCAGTTGAAAAAATAGAGAAGAAAATTGTGGATAGCGATAGTGAATTCTCCTCTAAGTGTTCGGGTGGTAAACTACACAAATATGTAGATGAACTAGACAAAATTAAGGGTTTTATTATAAAATATATTATAGAACATTCAAAAAAACCGGTTACAAATATTAGTCTTACGAAAGTTAAGAAATCAATAATAAGCACATTTATTTCAATATTTCAGAAGAATGTTTTATACCCGTTGAGCAACTTGTAACATTGTAGTATTATGCAGGCCCTCTTAGGTTTGGTGACGGGGTATCATGCTTGAAAAACATATACTTTGTAGATACGCCGATTTTTGCATTATTTTTTCGAATTGCTTCTAAATGAAATTTGCGATGTTCACAATCGTCTTTATAGTGATTGTAAATATTGGATTTGGTTATATATATCAGTTTATGAATAATATGTTTAGGGAAAAGGTCCATTTGAATATCCGAACTATACGAACAATTCAAAAATTTGGATGTTTTGTATATGCCAAATCCGTTAAATGCTGAATAAACGGGTATTAACTCATTGTGACGATTGGTTCTATAATGATGTAAAATATCCGTAAACATTTTTTTCATTTGGTCAACGACTTTAAAACTATCCACAACATGGTAAAAACTATAAATGTATGGGTCAAATGATAATGCCCACCAGTCATAGTATCCAGCTTCTCTATCAAATGTGATTGCGTCGTATTTTGACATATAGTTGTTGTTATCCGGATCTTCTGGATGCATAATATCATGCATGAGTTGGACATTTATTTTACCAATACATGAATATTCATTCGTATCCATCATTATGAAGTAGTCATATTCACTATAATTACTTCGTATCATATCAAGCAATATATTTCTACATGTCGCGATATTTACACTTTTACTTTCTATATTCCTTTTATTAGTATTTATGATAATATTCATAGGAATTTTTTGGCGTATAGGTCTGTCTTGATTATGTTTCTTAAAGTCCGCTAAAATATGGTAAGACTTATCTTCTGAAATATCGTATACTACATTTATGACCATTCTGTGAAAAATATGGCGAATAGATTCAATATTTTCTAGACACGCTGGAAGACCTTTTTCGTTGTTATACACACAAAAACACACTACAGCGGAAACCTTGTTTGTCTGCATTCGTCTATGTAGCCCGTAATCTTGTTAAAATACTATTGTTAAAATAATATGAATATTATTTAATATAATATAATATATAAAGCAAAATAAACCGCAAATCAAAAACAACCCATTTCATGGAAACCAAGGAACAGCTCATCGCTCAAATCAAAGGATGGATGGCAAACGACAATGAACTGCTTGAATTGCAACGTAAAGTAAAAGAATTAAAAGAGAAACGTAAAACATATGCCGATAATTTAGTCGAAATTATGCGCAAAAATGAAATTGATTGTTTCGATGTAAATGGTGGTAAACTTATTTATACGAAAACGAAAGTTAAGGCGTCTTTGAATAAAACTACGCTTGTAAATGCACTTGTGAAATATTTTAAAGATGACGATGAACAGGCGAAAGAATTGTCTAAATTTTTATTAGATTCACGTGAAGAGAAAGTAAAAGAGTCAATTCGTCGCAAAATAAATAAAGACTGAGATAGTATTTAAAAAAATATAATAATAATATAGTAAACGTATATTCTTGCTATATTATTGCGAATATCATGTTTCCAACATCAAATGTAAGTGAAGCTGGAAAAATAACAAGAGATAAAGCAATATCTATGTCAAAAACGATGTCCAAATTTTTTAAAAAACCCAAACGCGATGAACCTGGAATTGAGCCTAGGTCTGAATCCAAACATGATCATGATGCACCTGCATTTCATACGCAGACTAAAGAAGAAAAGAGTAAGAAAAAACGTCAACAACGTCAACAACGTGAACAACAAGAAGATGCGCAAATAAACTATATTGGGGATAAAGAAGATTTAAAAAATTTGGATTTTTTGTTTAGAGAAACTACGGGGTATGAAATAGGCGAGGATAAGGATACGGATACGGATCGCGACGATGAAGAAGGAGAGAAAGGAGAGAAAGGAGAGAAAGGAGAGAAAGGAGAGAAAGGAGAGAAAGGAGAGAAAGGAGAGAAACACCTTAATGCATTATATCCTTTTTCTCATAAACATTCTCTACATTTTTCACAAGATTATAAGGAAGACGACGATCAAAACACAAATGAAATTTTGGTAGAATTTCTTATATATAGAATAAGTAAAAATGCATATAAACCATTTCTTGAATTTATGTTATATAAAGCTGATGATAACAAATTCTATTTGCCAAACTTAATATATAACAGGGGTAAGGGTATTGCTAGTGGTAGCGACCGCGACCATAGCAAAGTATACGACAAAGTAGTATCCACACTTGATACTATTTTTATAGAAGGAAAATACAAAATAAAGGGTAAACTTATTCCGGCTAAGCATATGAATAACATTGACGAAACCTATTTGAGCGATCGATATATATTATTTGTCGAGTCTACTTTGTATGAAACCGATGTCGATGTCGATGTCGACGCAGACGCCGATACACAAGACAATACTTTTACTCAGTATATCCCCGAAGAAACGAAACTATGGTGGGTCACTATAAGTGAAATATTTAACTATAAAAAGGTTCTATTCTTTCCCGTTCATGATAGCGTTGTTAATCTGTTTTATTCTTACCCCGAAATGATGAATATATTCATGGGAGGTAAAATGCTTGAAATTCCCATCGTAGTATATAACGGGAACAACGACAATTATACAAAATATAATGCCATTTTTTCATTAAAAAAGTCGCCGCAGTTTTCGCGATATGGTCCTTTCTATTATTTTACCGACTTGCATTCCTCTTTTAAGTATGCATGTTATGATGTAGATGGGGGGGATATGCAGAAGTTTGAAAGGGGTGGATTATTACGAACTATCATTTTTCCGCGGAAAATTAAAATGTTTTTAGAACGAGATAAAATAGATGATTCGGCGATGGCGCAATATTTGTTTAACAAGCATCCTGAAAAAATATTTACAGGACAATTTAGAGATAATGATAATAAGTGGACTACAAAATATAACACTGCATACAATGGGGAATACACGATTACATACGATAGAGATAAATTCGTAGAGAAGGATAAGGATAAAGACGAACATCGCGATGAGAAAACACCATTTCCTGTTATGTTTTGTGTAAGTCAATATAGTCAACAACAAGTAATATCATACCACTATGTAGACACAAAAAGTATCCCCGACAAATATAGTTATGAATATACCGATTATAAATTGCTGTAATATTGTTAGTGTTTTATATGATTTTTTATTATAATAAGTATATAGTATAAAACTTAACGAAAATGGGAAGTAAAACGGAACGTAATATTGCTAGTTTTAAAATGTGGGTTATTTTGATACTTATATTGGCGTTTTTGAACCCGGCAATTACTGCAATATTGGTTTTTTTAGGAGTTGACAAAAGTAGTTTCGAAAGTTATCTGATTTGGGGGAATGGATTAATTTTATTTTGGTTTATATTAAACAATGAAAGAGCGAACGACCTCGTCGATTAAGTAACGCAAAATCTATGGTAAGAAAGATATAACAAAATCGTGGAGAATCGTGGAGAATCGTTAGAAAACATTTTGTCTCGCGGTTTATATGCGACTCTTGCAGAGGTTGAGAAACGTGAGAAACGTGAGAAACGTGAGAAACGTGAGAAAACAATGTAAAAAATCGGTATATTCTTAGACTAGGAAAATATTACACTAGTATATACGATATTTTTTCCATTAATAAGCATGATTGAAAATGTAATGAATAAAATAGTAAGATTTTCTCATTTGTTGTTGCTATTCGTTTTAATATTTGGTGTTTTTTTACCGGGTAAGTATTTAATATATTTTTTATTTTTATTACCCGCAATTTATATTCATTGGTATTTTAACGATAATAAATGTATGTTGACAGAATTAGAGTCACACTTTGACCAGAAACATGTAAATTTGAATAATGATGACGAGGTGTATCACTATAAATATATAAATATATTGGAAATGTTAAAAAAGATAAATATATATTTTGATGGCGCGGATTCTTTCACTTCATATTTATATAATATTTTTTTCGTATGTTGGATAGTTGGGTTTATTCGTTTCTTAAACTATCATAAAAAAGATATATTTAACGTGTGGTCAGTTATAAAAAAACCATTGCAACGACGATTTTTAACCGACAAGTGAGATGGGAATAATTTAGATTTAGATTCGAATAATAAAATACAAAGTTTTTATAATAATAAGTATATATATAGTTATTATTTACAGATGACAGATAAAATAGACTATAATACGGATTTAGAATATTTATTAAAAATTCATGCGGAAGAATGCGAATCATTTTCTATTTTACATCGATATTCCTATGAAAAATACAATGAACGATCAAACTATATTAACATTCCGGTTATCATATTGTCAAGTGCGATCGGTTTTGCAACAGGTATTGATATTGGGTATGATAAAATGAATATTATTTTAGGTGTAAGCAGTATTTTCGTAGGTATTATTAAATCAATAGATACATATTTTCAACTTGGGAAAAGGTCAGAGTCTCATCGTTTATGCTCTCTCCAGTTTCAGCAAATCAATAAAAAAATAATGATCGAATTGTCATTAAAAAGAGACCAACGTATATCTGCAAAAGATATGCTTCAAATCATAAAAACAGATATAAAAAATTTGCAAGATATTGCACCATTAATCGACGATGAAATAGTAAAGGTATTTAAGAAAAATTATGGAGAACCGGACGCCGTAAGTGGAAAGATAACTTTTAATGCACATACACCGAACTTGTGCAATGGGTTAACAGAGGTTACAGTAAACGGCGATAGAATAACAAATGAATATGATAATAAAAATGGTGGCGGCAATGGAGGTGGCGGCGGGGGTGACGGGGGTGACGGCGATAATAATAAAAGACGACGAAGAAGTTCACGTGAAAGAAGACGAAGTCGTGGATCATCGCCTGACTCGTTTGGAAGTAGAGGAGGCGACGATGACGACAATGACGATGGTAGGGGTGGCGGTGGTGGTGGTGCCGCGGGTGTCAACGGGGGTAGAAGTTCAAGAAATTCAAAAAATGGTGGGGCGGGAATGGGAGAAAATGCAAATAAAAAAACCGACGGCAATGTATCAAGTGCAAGCAATAGCTCCGGATTTATGAGCTCTGTTTCAAATTTTTTTAAAGGCGGAGTGAATTTATTAACCGGCAATCATTCTAGACCGGCTAGCGCGGGTTCGGGTTCAAATTCTAAACCAAAAACCGGTTCACAAGAAGAATATCGCGACCAAAGAAGACGGAATAGAGAACATACATCGACGTCGGTTTTAAACCAACATAGTGGTATCAAACAAGCAACAAGTAATGAAATCGTCGAATTAACAGATATAGTTTCATATAGCGGGCAACAAGTAGGTAATAGTCTGAATAAACTAAAGATAGCTTCTATATCTACTCCTATATCTACTCCCACATCTAGTGTAAGACATACACCTATGCTAAAATTAAATAATGAGATACAAAGTGGCGTGCAAGTGCATCGCCCCGAACCTCAACAGCCGCATACAGAACAGACGGGACAGATGGACTCACTACAACAATTGCAAAACTTACAACAAATGCAAAACTTACAACAATTGCAAAACTTACAACAATTTTTTAATTCTCAGAGGCAAACACCCACACCTTTGCCTATTCCTCAGTTGATAGCCACTGCATCTACGCCACGCGTATCTACGTCTACACCCGTCATCGTATTACCTTCGAATGCGTCAAACGCGTCAAATAAGTCAAATAAGTCAAATATTCTCGCGGCAGTTTCAGCCAATCTTGTTTATGCAGGAATGAACACAAATGGCTCGCAAAATATTACACCCGCCGCATCAAAGGCTGCATCTGTAAAGAGCGATGTTGAACCTGCTGCAATTTCTCATGATCAATTTATGCGTATTACATCTGATGCATCTGAAACGGGTGTCAACAATGACAACATTGTTATTGATATTTTACCACTAACCCACAATAATCTAAGTATTCATGAAAATTTAATAACACACCATGAACCGCAACAGCAACAACAACAAGACCCTTCTACACATGTTAATATACAAATCACCGAAGTACCACTCCTCATATCAGACGACGCCGACTTCGAAGGGATGATGTAACGACGTGCGTGCGGCGTGAACCCATATTGTTTTAATATAATATATATAAAATTGAAATAAAGATATATATACTATATTATATTAAGAACGCCTACTTGTATATTACAACCTCCAACACAACAAACACAACACGCCACGGAATGGAAAGACGATTAAACCAACGCATTGACGAATACTTGATCGAATTCAAGAACCAGGTTGCGGGACGCATACAAACGATGGTTCGGGATCTCGAAGAGTCGGTGTCGGTGCAAGGTCGCGATATTTCTATTTTGGGAGAGACGAAGACGAAATGCAACTCGCTCGCCGCATTTGTATACAACTATGAAAAAATTAAAGTAGGAAAAGACGACTTTATGAAACGTAAACGCGTGAAAAGCGTTGTGCCTATATACGACCGATGCTGTGCAAAAAGGGCTAGTGGTGAACAATGCACGCGGCGTAAAAAGGAAGGCGAATCCTATTGCGGGACACACATCAAAGGAACACCACATAGTGTTATGGAGGAGGAGAACCTGACAGAACCTTCAACGCCGAAAAATGTGAAGGTCGATATCTGGGCACAGGATATCAGAGGCATTATTTACTATATCGATAAGACCGGGAATGTATACGATACGGAGGATATTATGAAAATTGACAAATACCCGAAACGCGTTATTGCAAAATATGTTCAGGATGCTAAGGGTGGGTATAGTATTCCATCGATTTTTGGAGGAGGGGGCGGAGGTGCGGCATTGGCTCAGTAATGTGTCGGCACCATTTATACTATATACTAAATTTACTTAAATATACTTTTTTATATTTAAGTAAACTGCGAAACGACACGACGCCTGATATCATACCATGATGCGTTCATCATATAATGCTGCAAATGCAGATATTAAAGTAAAAATTAATGGGGTATGGCAACCCGCTAGCCCTCTGTTACGAGATATTTATATTGGCTACAAGTCTCTGCCAATGAGTAACGGCAGCGCGCCGTATTTTAAAGACGGGATAACCATTTTTAGAACAGACAACGATGTGTATATGCCAACATTTTATAGTGTGCAAACTACAAATGTGACAAATGCGAGAAATGTGATAAGGGAAAATGACTATATTTTTCCTGAAAATGAATCACACGGAATTCAGGAAGGTTCGTCCACCCCTATACCCATTATTGACTTCAATGACATTTACATTTTTTTAGTAGATGGTGTCACGGGACCAGGAAGTCGGAGTGGAGCGGGATGGGTGAAAGCACGCAATTACCAGACATGGGCATATGTGGATTTTATTTACGATGATACACGCGTTCGCAAATGTTATGCTTCACAATATTCAACTTATTTGGCATTTCCTGCTGGTTTTGATACCCCCAATATCGTAACTATCGGTGTTCCGGGATTGGCGCCGAATATTATTTTCTCGATTTCAAGAAATGATAACAATAGTGTATACTATGAGAAAAATGATGCTAGTCATACGCGTGTCAGAATCTGCGACAACGAATATGCACGAGCTGGTTTTTTAGGATTTTATACGCGTATTACTATGGACGTGGGTATGATCATTACGCCACCCCCACCCCTAGCGGCAGCGGCAGCGGCAGCGTCGCATTCGCATACCATATCATCTCCTGGAAGCGCATTGGTCTTGGCATGTATTGGTGACAAACCACCCATGGTTGACTTGACAGATAATGAAGAACATCAATGTATCATGTGTTACGAAAATAAAAAGAATGTGCAGTTTTATCCTTGCAATCATGCAATATCTTGCTATCGATGCATGCAACAAATGACGAAATGCGAATGCCCTGTTTGTAAATCCGCGATTCATACGTTTCAGTATTTCAAACAATAAAATAAACCGCATGTAAAACCATATAAATAAAATCTGGCTTTACGATTTTATTTATATAGACATAGCCGAGGGGATCGTGTGGACCTAACCTAACCTAGTTCTTCTTGCTGAGGAACGCCAAACACCTACTAAAACATCCCACCGCAACTTGTGCTGCAACTTCTTGCACTTTATTCAAATCAAGTGTCCCTTTTGATGCATCAACCACAAGCTTAATCGTATCATCAAAAAGAGGCGAATAAAGCATATTCAAAATCTCAAGTTTCATTTCGGTGCTCATCATCGTAGAATCAGGACACTCTGAAACTATCTTTGCTATCATCCGAATTACAAAATCTTTCTTGTTTTTACCCGTTTCGTTCGTTTGTTCGACGATCACCATCGCAATTCGAAGCATTCGCATAATTGTTTCCATGGAAATAACAAGATTTTGGCTCTTAATTTGTTTATCAAATTCTTCGTAACAATACTTGAAATCTTTAACTATAGCGACTACGTTTTTCTCTTGTTGTTCTTCGATAAGTTTTGTTTTAGATTCTTTTTCTTTTTCTTTTTCCGGTTCGGTTTGTGGCGACAGCGACGGCGATGATACTAAGGGGGCAGATGTGGGGGTTTCGGGTTCTTTTGGTTGTATTTGCTCAAGCTCAATCTTTACATTTTCACTTGATGCGATTTCTTCTAAATCTGGAAGAACCAACATTAGTCGATTTGCTACATTCTCGCAAATTTGGGTGGTAGCGTTTGCGTTCGCATTCGATTGTGTCGGCGATGATACAGGCGACATCGTGACAATAACAGGCGATTCGATACCGGACATTTGGTGGCTATAGTTGCAGTAGTTGGCTGTAGAGTGATAGTAGTGATAGTAATATATTATATTAACAAAAGTTTATATTGATTTCGTTGATATAATATATTTCACTATATGGATAGTAAAAATAATAAAAATAATAAAAAAATGTAATAAATCTATTCATCCCACTATTTATTCGATTCGTCGTTGTCCTCTATTTTCTCTACCTGCATACTTGCCTAAAGTTAAAACGGCGCAGTTGTGGTCCGGGCGACGGGATTGTTTGGTGGAATTGCGGGTGCCGAAAGCATGCGCCCAATTCGCGCACATCCAGGTGAAGCGTGGCTCGAAAATGTATCATCACCGCCACACGAATCCGTGAAATCGTTATCGTATGCGTATGCATATGCTCCACCACTACCACCGCCGATATCATTTTCATCGCCACACCAGTTTCCGTTTCCACCCCGTCCACCTCGAACTTTCGACTTTCGCATCCCGATCATCGCATCGCGTGTCATGATTCGCAAATTCGAGCCAATTCCACGCGACGATGGCGTCAAATCGCTCAACATTTTTTCCTGGGTTTCGCTCGGCACATTGTCGTCTGCAGGAGTATCACTTGGGGTAGGCGTCTTGGGGTCTTGGTCGTCGGGAGTAGATGTAGGCGGCACTTGTGTTGTATCGTTGGCGACACACCCAACATATGCCGAACGGGCACGGCTTACTGGAGTGCAATAATCTGAGGGTATGTTGTCGTCAAGAGGTGGCATCATCATCATGGACGCCATATTATCGGGAGTAAACGACGCCACGCGTCCGCGCATTCTTGATAATGCGACCCCCGGAACTTCATCGTCCGCAATCGGCATCGAGTCGATGATTTCGCGTTGAATGGGTGTGATGTCGTTGATGGTGACTGCACGTTGCTGGATTTGCGATGCCTGTCTTGCTGTAATATATCTCTCGCCGGTATATGAAGCTGCAAGTCCGCTGATGCAGACGAACAAATCGTCGGCAAGTTGGATGATGAAAGGGTCGTCAATGAGGTTGTTGTCGGTTGCGTATTTGAGGAACTTCTCTTGGAATGCAGTGATTTGGTCAACGAGTCGTGCCTTTTCAGCAGCTTGGTCCTGGAATGTCATGCGACGCATCATCTTGAAGAATTGGATCGGCTTGTCGATTGCTACGATGGTGTCGAGACGCCATAGCTCCTTTTCGACATCTGCGTCTGTTGCTTCTGCGGAGAGCAATGCATAGTTCATGGGCACGGCGATATCGCATGAAGTATCCTGGGGTGCTTCGATGGACGTGTATGTGAATTTGCATGCAAGGTCGTCGTGCTGCCATGGGGTGCGGATGTAATATGTGCGCGACGAATCATACGCAAAATCGCCAAGACAGATTTCCTTCTTCCATTGCATCGTCTCAAAATCGTAGACCTCGGCGTGGGGCGTTGAGATGGACACTTTGGTAAATGCCGCATTGACGGATGACCAGAGAATCTCGCCGAAAATGCATCCCGTCTTCTCAATGTCGTCGATGAACCACTGGCGCGAATTGGGGAAATGCGAGCAGAGGGATTGAAGTGTGGTGGAGTCGTGCTCTGTGCCGTATCCAATCATGATTTGCGTGGGCTGTGCTGCGGCAGCAGATTCGCCAAGAATGCTGGCAAGATGGGGGATGCTCTTGTTGCCTTCATTGTTGTCGCCATCGGTGAGGAAAACGTGCATGCGCTGGACACAATGTTCGGGAATATCGTCGGAGGGTGAAATGTGCTGTGCTTCATTTGAAATCAGGTGCGAAATCACCCTGAAACATTTCTCGAAATTGGTGCCACCTTGAGGTCGGATGCATGAAATGACTCGAAGAATTTCGTCTTTTGTATCGGGGGTCACACGCATCGGGTATAGAACACACGTCGCACTGGAATGGAACTGGACAAGAGCAAGGTAGAATTCGACATGCGAAAACTCCTCTTGCTGGGAAATAATCGTGTCAACCATATTATTCAATGTCGCGTGGACGAAATCCATCTTGGTGGTGCGTTGTTGTTGGTGCGACTGCTGGCAACGAGTTGCACTTTCGTCCATGGAACCTGAACAATCGATGGAACCATACATGATAACGCGGATTTTTTGCCTGGGAGGAGGGGAAGAGGAGAGGGAAGAAGTGTCAGTAAACGGAGGAATATTGATCTGGATAATGCCGCGGTTGAATGAAACCATATCCACGGCGGTAGCGGCATCGGCATCGGCTTCAGTGCCGGAAGCAGCAGCGGAAACGTGTCTCTGATTGGTCAAGAACTTGATGGAAGATTGCATATTGATTGCTTTTTGCTTGTGTATACGAGTAGTAACGGATTGGTGTCTATATTCCATTATAGTAAGAATATCAAGTTCAATTTTCTGGTATGTATTATGCGAATTTGAGATATAGGTGTAATAGTGCAATAGGTCTAATAATATAAAGCATGAATAATACTGCCACTTTATATTATTTTTTATGATTTACTATGAAATGTTGTAAAACGATGCGGTGCTACTTTACACGCTGAGTATGACTACGACTATGACTCTTGCCTTTGGACTTGGATGACGAAGACGCCTTAAAACTTGAATTGTGTTTTGATTTGGAGGCGGTGGTAGAGTGGGTTGTGGTGTGAATAATGTTTCTTCCACCTGCTTGAACATTAATATTTTTTTCATATAAAAATACATATCCTGTAGTATTAATATCATATTCATGACCTTTAAACTCAGTCGGGGGGTTATAGTCATTATATAATATCTTTTTATCATTTTCGTAAGATATATAAACATAATGACCTCCTCCCGCAGAACCAGTTTTACAAATAACACCTCTTAGTTTAAATTCGACTTTTTTTCCATATGTTTCATCAGCATTAATAGTTATTTTTTCGCTTACATTGATTTCTTTAGTAATTATAATAGTTTTACCTTTATTGAGCGTATAACGTTTTAATGTAACAATCAAATATTTTTGAGTTTCAGGAATATATAATACTGAACGCTTTATAGTGTTTTCTTTTTCACATTTACTAATATCTGCAAGCTCAGTTTGTTCTTCGTATGTTGCTGATAATGTATCATTATTTATTTCTAATTTTTTTTCACTTAAATAATCGTCTATACATTCTTGTATACTATATCCGTTAGTAAAACACATTAATGCGTTTTGTTCAACACCTACAGGGTTTACTATATCCAATAATTTTGTATTATCTATTTTAACACCTATTTTTTGTAATAAACTATTTTTAGAAAAATCATATTTATTTTTAGTCTTATCCGTATAATCGATGGTTTCATATTTATATAATTTATCAAGACCATCGATATTTATATCTAAATTACTATTATCTATGTCATGTGTACATAAAGTTAACTCATATTGTTTAAAGCAAACACTATTATTTATAGGTTCATATAGTTTTAAATATTGTAATATCGTCATTATTAAAAAATCAGCAGCATCCGCTTGATTACTTCCATCTTGCGTGTATACCTCAGTTACTTCTATATTTTTTATTTCTTCTAATTTTCTTTTACTTTCTTTCGCTTCAACTGCAACTGATTTATCTTGTTTATATTGTTCGCTCATTTTATGTAAAACATCGTAAGTATTCACAATTACAATATTACATTTTGGTCTATCAGTTTCAATACTAAGACTATTACATAAGGTTGTTGCATCTATTTCTTTAAGTGTTTTTTCTGAAAATTTTCTTACAGAATCAATTGAAAAAAGTAACTGAAATCCTACATTTTCAAAGCAAAAAACACCGGATTCATTCTGTAAAGGAACCGAAAAAGGAGGCGTTAATTCCGGTTCCACCTCTACCCCCGGTTGCATCGTCGCATAATCCCAACCTTTCGGCACTTTCAACAAGAGTGAATTTTTTCTCAAATTTAAAAGTAATTTTGCTCTCATTTTTTTATCATTGGCGCTAGCATCGCTACCAGTTATACCTGACATTTCCAATTCATACGCCGCTTGTATACTCCTGCAAGCCCCGAGGTAAAAGTCTCTTGTGGTTTTAGTAGCATCATCAGTAGTTGCAGTTTCAAACTCTTTAATCATATCACCAATCGCAGGGTCGGCAGAGTTGAGATTTTTTTGTGGTGGCGGTGATGATGGCGGTGGTGATGATGCATCGGAAGGAGGGTATTCATAAATAAAACTACTACTTGATGGTTTTATACCTAATGTTGTAGTATCAGTGTCTTCAGTATCTTTAATCCTATTTACGAGACCCTCAATAACCTTACCCAGGTCTTCTTTTGGCTTTGAAGGTGTAGCAGGTGGTGATAATGACACAGGAGAGTTAGCTGATTTTGGGTCTGGGCTACAACTGGTGACTATTTTCTGAACATCTTCACTCCAGTTTGACGTTAAAAACTTAAAATATTCTTTAAGGTAAGTGCTAAATAAAATTGGCAATTTAGATTTGCCTCCTACACCACCACCAATAGCAAATGGGAATTTACCAGCATCGTCTGGTGTATAGTCTTTATTAAAACTATCTTTATTTAAATCGGTGAGTGTTTCTATTTCTTGATTACACCATCCTAAAATAATACTATTTTCTAATTCTAAAAATTTTTTGGCTGCTTCAATGCACTCATTAATATCGCCTGGTGAATCTAATGTAACTTCTGTCGTTCCCCCACCTGTTTTCATAGTCGAAAATGGAATAATTCTAAATGCTTTTCTGAAATTCGAATTTTCATCAGATGTGTCACTAGTTAAATCATCTATATGTGTTGTTGGTACTGATGGGTGTATATCTACATATGTATCACCTTGTAACTCTTGTTTGTTATGAATTCCGATCGTTCGTGCTTGGCCAGTTCCGTCTATACCTGTTTCAAGTATAGTTTTTTCTTGCTTGTTATCAAAATCTTTAGCGTTAGGATAATTATATTCTTTCCATATTTTGTTCGTTTGTTCTTGATTTGCAGAATATGTTAGACCAATATTTTTGTAACCTTTGGCCATTAAACATTTCACGGCATTAACTATTTTTTTGCATTGGTTATATCCACTTAAGCCACCATTTTTTTTATCATCAGATAAAAAAGTCATAAAAAATTGTGCAACTTTTCCAGATGGTGGGTCACCACTCACTGACGGACTTGCACTACTACCCACATCCTTTGCATTTATCTTATCAAGTATCTCTTTCATGCTTAATATTTTTGATTTACGATCACTATCACCACCTCCCGTTATATCAGGCAATAATTTTGAATTCGTCATAGACCACCCTAGAACACTCATATTTGAGTTTCTCCCCCAATGTCCGTCAAGCGAACCATCTGCTGCATTTCCGTTTCCAATTATAGACCAAGGATCCCATGCATTTATATATAATGTATCGGCGGGAGTAGTATCTTCAGTAAATAAAACATCTGGAATTTGTTTACTAGATGAAGTTCCTAAATTTAGCACATGTATATTATATTTTTTACAAAAATTTATTGGTATGTCTAGGTCATTTGTATCATTAAGGGTAGAATTTTTTGGAGACTCACTAACGTCAGTAGGGTCAATTCCAAAAGCAGGTGCAAATATTTCTTGATAAAACTTACCACTATCCTTATTATACTCTTTTGGAAGCAATCTCGAAAAAAAACCACTTCCAACACCATAGTACCAAAGATTTTTTAAACCTTTTAACTTACAAATATAACATGCTTTTAGCCATATTTTTCTATATCTTTGAATTAAATCTTCTTTAAATTGTTTTTTATTTGTCTCATCACTATCTACCATTACTTTTGTAGAGTCAGCTGAGGTAATTTTATATTTGTCTAAAAAATATATATAATCAGGTTGCTTAATGCTATCAAAAGCATAACCAATTAAATTCATAACATGAACATTTTTTTCGCCTGCGCCTGGGCTTACACCATTTGTAACTCTAGCATGACAATATATTCCAATATTTGGATATAATTCTGAACTTGTTGACTTTTCATATGCTCCATGTTTCCATCCAAAATTTGTTTCAAGTTTACTTAGATCATAATTTGCACGATTCATTGCAATATTAACAGGTTCTCTTTTTTCTACAAGTTCTTTTACTTCGTTCAAAGATGCATCATCGTCATATACAACTATAGTATCATCAAATTTATGATGTTTATCTGTATCACCGCCAGTCCATCTATTATCTTCTAACACCCACTCTGGAAATCTGAATCCATCTTTACCAAGTGTCGGATCAGTACAATCATTGTATATACCTCGCAATGTTGTGGCATTTTCTAAGGGGGTATCTTTAGCAGTTTCTCTAGCCTTGGCTTTAGCAGCAAGAGCAGCAGCAGCAAGAGCAGCAGCAGGAGAAGACATAATGAAAATAGGAAGAAGTGTGTGTGTGTGTGTGAAAGAAGTGTAAGGGAAGTGTAGTGTATATAGAGAGTGGAGAAAAAAGGGATAGAAGTGTGGGCGTAAAAGAGGGAGTAAAAAAAGCCGTAGGCTGCTTACCCCTAAAATGCCGGTAGGCCAGGGGGCTTACGGGGGACAGAGTCCCCTGTGCCGGTATGCAGGTAACCCCTTAAATCCCGAAAGTATGCCCTAAAAGAAGCCGAGAAAGTATGCGCTAAAAGTATGCGCTAAAAGTATGCCCTAAAATGCCGGTAGGCCGTGGGGCCCCCTGTCCCTGTCCCTGTCCCTGTCCCTGTCCCTGTCCCTGTCCCTGAAATGCCGTAGGCTCCTTACCCCTAAAATCCCCAAAGTATGCCCCAAAAAGTGCCGTAGGCCTCCCAACCCGTGAAATCCCCAAAAAGTGCCGTAGGCCTCCCAACCCGTGAAATCCCCAAAAAGTGCCGTAGGCTCCTTACCCCTTAAATCCCCCAAAAAGTGCAGATAGGCCAGGGGGCTTACGGGGGACAGAGTCCCCTGTGCCGTAGGCTCTCAGGCAACCCTAAAGTGCCGTAGGCCAGGGGGTTTACGGGGGACAGAGT
>Ga0209550_10002202_pt1 | contig 18750 bp, 13 predicted proteins | sample LauGreSuBDMM15SN_2_FD_187567 | JGI IMG/M metagenome (GOLD analysis project Ga0209550, IMG submission 187567) | Freshwater lake microbial communities from Lake Michigan, USA - Su13.BD.MM15.SN (SPAdes) (version 5) | ecosystem: Environmental > Aquatic > Freshwater > Lake | place: Lake Michigan...
TCCGATCTGGGCTGTCCGGAACAGGTGCAGCTTGAGGTTCTGTGGAAGGCGAGAAAGCCGAGTCGGCTGCAGGCGGAGTCGGCGCCTCAGAGGCGGGCAGTGATGGGGCTTGAGGGTCATCACTTGCGGGTGGCGCAGACGCGAGCTCGGCAGGTTCGGCCATGGCTGGAGCGCCACCACTGTCGGCTTGTATGTCGAGTGTGCGCTCTTCTGGCGTGCGCGGCTCTTGGGTGGCGACTTCTGGCGTGGCGTGCGCCTTGGGCGTGTCTTTGGCGCTGCCAGTTGGATCAACTGCAGAGCCATTTGCTGGCGGGTCAGTGACCACAGACCCCAACTGAGGCGCTGGCATTTCAGCGGAGGGAGCAGAGGCCAGAAGCGTTGCAGAGTCGGCCTTTGTTTTTGCCGCCCCAGTAAGAGTGGCGCGCTGTAGCGCCAGTTGCGCGGCGGCCAAGGCGGCCAAGGCGGCCGGGGTGCTGCCAGATGCGCCAGCGGCATCGGCCGGCTCGCCTGAAGGGGTGGGGGCAGTATTCACAGGCGTGAGATCGGCTTCATCGCTTTCCTTGTCTTGGGCGTCACCTTCCAGATCAACATCATCCACACCATCGACATGATCTTCTTTTTCAAGCTCTTCTTCATGCGCTTGGATTTTTAGCTCTTTTTCTTTTTGTTCCAACTCAGGCGCTTGCTCAGCGCCGTTCGTGAGCCCCTCATCGCCCAGCCCATCGAGTTCATTCTGGTCGTCCTGCACATTGGCATGGGCTGCTGGCTGGGCATCCGCCCTTGGGCGGTCGGACGGCGACTCTGGGGTGTCAGCGCTTGTTTCGGGGGCGACCTCGGCGGCCAAACCTGATTTGAGCGCCCCATCTTTCTTGTTCAAATCTTGAGCGGCTTCTGTCGCCTTGGCCGCTTGGGCGTCTTGGTCTTTTTGCACAGCCTGGTCTTTGGCGGCTTCATCACCACCTTCTGTGGCGGCCGCTGTGTCCCTTGGGTCGGAAGTGGCATCGGAAGTGGCATCGGCATCGGCAGTGGCAGCAGCAGCAGCAGCAGCATCTTCAGCGGCATCTTCAGCGGCTTTTGCCGACGAGTCCGTGGTTTGAGGGTCTTTTTTGCTCTCTTCTGAACGACCTGTGTCCGCATCGGCCTGGACACTGTCTGCGTCCTTGTTGGCAGAGGCCGTGTTGGCGGCGGTCTCAGCTGCTGCGGCCCCCGGTGCAGAGGCCTCATTGGCGTGGCCCTTCTCATCCGCATTGGCCGCAGCTGCATTGGCTGCAGCTGCGTTGGCTGCAGCCGCGTTGCGGGCCAGCGGTGCGCCGCCGTGCTTGACCACTTCGGCGTCCACTATGGCTTCTGCCGCTTGAATGTCGGCTTGTGCGGCTTCAGTTTGCGCTTTCGCCACCTGCACGTCTGCTGCAGCCGCGTCAATTTGCGCCTGGCCTTTATCGCGGTAGCCCTCCACCTCGGTCAAGGTCTGCGCGCACTGCTCGCCCATGCCGGCTTGCGCGTCCAGCACGGCCGTTTTCAAGCTGGCCATTTCAGCGGCCAAGCCCGTCAAACCGGATTTGAGTTCGTCGTTCACCGACTCGGCTTCGGCTGCAGCACCGGCCATGGCAGCGTCTGCATCGGCTTGAATGCTTTCTAGCCCTTGGGTGGCGCCGTCCAGGCCGGTCTGAGCGTGCGACTCGGCGCTGCTGGCTTGTTGCACCACTTGCTCTGCGTCGTCGCGGCATGCTTGCAAGGCGTCGTCCAGCAAGGGGCTGGCCCCTTCCAATTGGGCCATGCTGGCCGCGTCTGTTTCAGCGCTGGCATGCAGATCGTCACCGGCTTGGCTGAGTTGGTCTTGCTGGGCTTGGGCGGCATCGACAGCACTTTGGGCGTCGTCCAGAGGCGCTTGAAGCGCCGCCTGAGTTTCCTTGCGCAGAGTTTGCACATGGGTCTCTAGACCGGTGACATCCACGCCCGCTTGTTGGGCCATGCCACGCGCGGTTTGCAGCAATTGCTGGGCCACAGGTGGCAAGCCGGTGAGTTGCGCGTCGACTTGCGTCAAGGTTTGTTGCAGCCCTTCATTCAAGCGGGTATTTTGGGTCTCTATGGCCGTCAAGGCTTGGTCGACCATGGCTTGGGCTTGTTGCAGCGCCACCCCGGCTTTGGCTTCGGCTTGGTCCAGCACTTGGTCCAGCGCTGCGCGGCCCTTGTCAAGGGTTGCATTGACTGGCACCAGCGCTTGGTCAAGCAACTCTTTGAGGCGCTGGCCTGGCACTTCAATTTGCGCGCGCAAGCTGTCCAGGTGCGCGTCCAACTCCTTGAGCTTGGTGTGCATCGCATCGGCCGGCGGTGTCAGCTTGGCTTTGGCTTTGTCAATCAGCCCATGTGCTTGGCCGCTCACTTCGTCAATTTTGGCCTTCACCGGCGTGAGCGCCTGCGCTGTCAGGCTGAGCACTTTGTCGTGCAGTGCCTGAATTTTTTCGTGGGGCGCAGCCTTGGCGATGAAGTCGTCGCGCACCGCCACGACCTGGTCGATCAGCCTCTTAGGCTGGGGTTTGACGGCATCGACCGCAGCGTGCATTTTTTGAGAAACCACCACCAATTTGTCTTGCGCCACCACCATCGCAGCCTGCAGCTGACGGAGCAAGTCCACCAGCTTGTCAATGACCAGCTGAATTTGCGCCATGACTTGGCTGAGCACATCGCGCAACACGTCGACTGCAGCCAAGGCCTTGTCCAGCAAGCCGTCGGCGGTTTTGCCCGCCGTTTTGACCGTGGTGCGGGCTGTGGCAATGGTGGCTTTGATGCTCGGGAGGCTGGCTTTGACGCCCATGAACAGGGTGCGTGCCACCATCAGCGGCGGCGCACGCATTTGGTAGCGGGTGCAGATCGTGATGGCTTCATCGCACAAGGTGCCGGCTTGGTCGAGCTCGGCGCTGGCCGCTTGCAGCGCGCGGTCGGCCTGCTGCACAAAGTCGGCGATCTTGCCTCGGATGTCTTCAATCAGTGCTTGGGCGGCATCGATTTGATCGGTGACCACCGAGAAACGCTCGGGCAGGTCAGCCAGCTGCGCTTTGATCTGGTCGATTTCCTCGCTCAGCTCAGTCAAGGCTTGACTGAAACCCTCCAACGCATGGTCCACGCCGCCTGCGGCTTGGTCCAAGGTGTCCAAAATCGCCCGCACGACTTGGCGAATTTGTTCAATGAGTTGGTCAATGTTGGCGATCACACCGTCAACAATGTCTCCCACCGCCATTATTTTTTGGGCCACGCCATCCATGGCAGCCTGAACCTTGGCCAGCGGAATGTCCATGGCTTGGGCCAACTCGTTCACGTTGCCGTGAAAACCGTCGATCTGCGTTTGCAGGTTTTGCAGCTCAGACTCCAGAGCCGCCACCGCGTCCACCAACCGCTGCTGAACGGGGCGCAGCGAATCAAAAAGCTCGGCCACCAAAGCCGTGATATCGGCCGCCAGTTTGGCCACCATGTCGGCCAAACCGTCGGCCATGCCGCTGAGCTGAACTTGCACCGCATCGGCTTCCGCGCGAATGGCTTGACTGATTTGTGCCACACCCTCCCGCGCTTTGACCCCTGCAGTCTCAGCCAGTGCGCGCAAGTCGGTCAGAATTTGCTGGCGCGCTGCAGGCGAGATCACCTGAGTCGGATTTTGCAAGGCCATCAAGCTGGCCTGCAGCGGCTGCAGCTCAGCCGCCAGCGCTGCCAGTCGCGGTTGCACGCTTTGCGCTTGGCCCGACAGCGCTTGCACCCGGTCCAGCAAAGCGTTCACCTTGGGCATCACGCCTGACAAGTCGGGCCGCAGGGCCACCAATCGCTGGGGCATGGCGGCCACGCCGCCCGCCACGGCCTGCATGTCAGTGGCCACGCCCGCCAGGTTTTTGCCCCCATCAACCAATCGCGTTCCGGCCGATGACAGCTGCAGGGGAATAGCTTGTAAATCGCTTTGTAGGCTGCTGAGCGCGGGCGCCAAGTCGCCGGCAATCTCTTGCGGGCTTAAGGGGCCGGCCAGTGCGCCCAGCTCGCGGGTGATTTGGGCAAACTCGCCGCCCATTTGCGACACGGTTTTTTGCCCTTGCGCCAATGCGTCGGCCAAACCCGTGCTCAGCACCTGGCTGCCCTGCTGGGCGGCAGCGGCAACCTGGGCGGCGCCTTCGGTCAGTGCGGTTTGCGCGGTAGTGACGAACTTCACAAGAGACGCATCACAATTTGTCCAGCGCCTGGGTGATGTCGGCGCTGGTGCTGTCCATGGCCGTCTTCACGCCGGGCACTTTGTCAGGCGCAGGGGCCATAGAGCCCGATGCGCTCTTAACGCTGCCCAAGGTGGTGCTGATTTGTGCCAGCGACTGCTTCACTTCTGGCAGCACCTCGGCGCCTTCTATTTGCACATCTTCCAGCACATCAAGCAAAGGCGGCAAGCTCGCCACCACTGGAACATCGCTCAAAGCAGGCAGGCCGGCCAAGGCTGAAGGCGCTGAGGCCGCGCTGGGCGGTGCGGACAAGCGACCCAAAGGAAAACCGCCGGAAACCGGGGCAGGCCGTTCCATTTTTGCCAAACGAGACTCGATGCGCCCAATCGAATCGACCAAGCGCGTGAACTGGTCTAACAACCGTACAAATTGATCATTGTCCATACGGCAAATTAAGTGATGTAACAAACGTCAAAAATTGTTGCTATAGTGTATCGCACACCTCACGGTGATTAACCCCGGCTGACTCTATTTGAGTTGGTTTTATGCGCTTTAAATCAGGAGTTTTAAATGTCTGACAGTCTGCAAAAGTGGGTAGGGCGCAATCGTCCCCCTCGCGTTCAAATCACGTACGACGTGGAAATTGGGGACGCAGTTGAAAAGAAAGAATTGCCTCTGGTCGTGGGCCTGATGGCTGATTTGAGTGGTCAGCCTTTGCTGCCGCCAGCCAAGATGAAAGACCGCCGCTTCGTTGAAATTGACCGCGATAACTTTAACGAAATCATGGGCAAGATCGCCCCCCGCTTGGACATGTCGGTACCCGACACTTTCAAAGGCGAAGGCAACTTAAAGATTGAACTCAATTTCACAGAGTTTGATCATTTCCACCCGGAAGCCATTGTCAAACAAGTGCCTCGCTTGGCCCGTTTGCTCGAAGCCCGCCAACAGTTGCGTGACCTGCTCGGAAAGCTTGACGGCAACGATGAACTTGATGCCTTGCTCGGCAATATTGTTCAAAACACAGAAGAGCTCAAAGCCCTGCGCGGTGCCCAAGAAGCTGCCCCAGCCACCCAAGAAGTTGCGCCCGCCGCCGAGTAAGCCGCTGCTTGCTCCCGCTTCAATCAACTATTAGGTAGAACACCATGGCCACCCAAAAGAAAACCGACGCCGCAGGCGCCAGTACCACCACCAGCGATCTGAGCTTGCTCGACCGCATTGTCCAAGAAGGCAACATGGCTGTTGAGCCGTCGCAAGGCCAGTACGCCAAGCAATTGCTCGGACAATTTGCCACGCAGATCTTGGACGAAGGCATGAAAACCAGCCCCGACAAGGGCGTGGTTGCCATGATCAACGAGCGTGTGGCAGAGATCGACAAGATCCTCACCGAACAGCTCAACGCCATCATGCACGACGAGAAGTTCCAGGCGCTTGAGGCGTCTTGGCGCGGTCTGCACCATATGGTCTTTGGTACCGAGACCGGCCCCCGTTTGAAATTGCGTTTGCTCAACGTGAGCAAAAAAGACCTGCTCAAAGATCTGGAGACCGCTGTCGACCACGACATGAGCACCTTGTTCAAAAAGGTCTATGAAGAAGAGTACGGCACCTTTGGTGGCAACCCTTTCTCACTCTTGATCGGCGATTACCAGTTTGGTCGTCACCCGCAAGACCAGGCCCTGCTGCAGCGTTTGTCCAAAGTGGCGGCTGCCTCGCACGCGCCACTCATTGCGGCTGCGGCTCCTGCCATGTTCGACATGAAGTCCTTCACCGAGCTGGGCGTTCCGCGTGATTTGTCCAAGATCTTTGAAAGTGCTGAGCTGGCCACTTGGCGCGGTTTCCGCGAGAGCGAAGACTCTCGCTATGTGGCACTGGTATTGCCCAGCTACGCCGCTCGCTTGCCCTACGGCGCCAAGACCATTCCAGTCGAAGGCTTCAACTTTGAAGAAGACGTGGACGGCTCTGACCACAACAAATACCTGTGGGCCAACTCGGCTTACCAACTGGGCTTGCGCATCACCGGTGCATTTGCCAATTACGGCTGGACCACGGCGATTCGCGGTGTCGAAGGCGGTGGCAAGGTCGAATCGCTGACCGCCCACGCGTTCAAGACCGACGAGGGCGACGTGCTGCTCAAGTGCCCCACAGAAGTGAGCATCACCGACCGCCGCGAAAAAGAACTCAACGACCTGGGTTTTATTTCCATCGTCAACTCCAAAGGTTCGGACTTTGCCGCGTTTTTTGGGGGCCAAACCACCAACAAGCCCAAGGTCTACAACAAGGACAACGCCAACGCCAATGCCGAGCTGTCCTCGCGCCTTCCTTATGTGTTGGCCGCATCGCGTTTCGCGCACTACATCAAGGTCATCATGCGCGACAAGGTGGGCAGCTTCCAGACCCGCGCCAATGTGGAGGAGTACCTCAACAACTGGATCGCTGACTACGTGCTGCTCAACGAATCAGCCCCCCAGGCCATGAAAGCCCGCTTCCCCTTGAGCGAAGCCCGCATTGATGTGACCGATGTCGCAGGCAAGCCCGGCGTGTACAACGCCACGGTGTTCTTGAAGCCACACTTCCAAATGGAGGGCTTGACCGCTTCCATTCGATTGGTGGCCGAGTTGCCTGCTGCTGCGGCCTGATCCCAAGACCCGCCCGCATCTCTTGATCCGACCCCAAGGCAGCTTGTGCACAAGCTGCCTTTCATCAAAGTTTGAAAGATTTTATGGACATTATCATTTTGGAAATTGCCAGCATCAAAGGCAACTGCATCATCGACGGCTATGTGGGACAAGTGATCATCCAGTCGTTCAGCCACAGCGCCTCCATCCCCATGCAAATGGACCGTGCGAACACCGAGCGGACTTCGGGCCGTCCCAACTTTTCGGAGATGAATTTCTCCAAAATGTCGGATGTGGCCACCCCCGCTTTGTATGCCGCTTGCGTGGCTGGCACCAAGCTGGGCGTCGCCAAGATTCACATTGGGCGCACCGAAGGCTCTAAGTTCATGTCTTTGTTCGAGTATGTCTTGTCTGATGCCATGGTTTCCAACATCTCCACCAGCGGCGGTGGCGGCCAACCCAGCGACTCTTTCTCGCTGAACTACACCAACATCACTCAGGTGTATTCGCAGCAAAGCCAAGACTCCACCAAAAAAGGCTCGGCCGGTTTTGGTTGGGATCTGGTCAAAAACATCGCTGCTACGCCGAAGTAACCCGGCGCATGCACCGCGCGGTAGGGACTGCAAAAACACCGGCTGGGGCCGCGCATGTCTGACCTGTCGCGCAGCGCTGCCGTTCCCTTGTTCCAGCGCTTGTGCGCTCGGGACGGGGAGCTGGGCGACGCGGCGAGCTTTGACGCGGCGGGGCTGCAAGCCTCGATTGCCAACGAGCTCGCCCGTTTGCTCAATACCCGCTGTGGTTTGACCATGGCCGAATTTTTAAACTGCCAAGGCACTGTGCTTGATTACGGGGTTCCCGACTTTTCAGCTTTGTCCTGCCGCTCCTCTGATGACTTGACCTTGGTCGGTCAAGCCGTTGGGCATGCCATTGCCCTGTTTGAGCCGCGCTTGTCGCACACCCAAGTGGTGGCCACACCTGGCAACGCCAGTGCCCCCGGCCGTGCGCAACTGAACATAGTGGCTGCCGTGCGCTTGGGCTTGTCGCTGCGCCGGGTGGACTTTGACATGCCTGTGTATTTGTCAGACGGCGCGTCAGGAGCTCAGTGATGCTGGCCGACGACGACCTGATCGAATACTACAAACGCGAGCTGAGCTATCTGCGCCAACAAGGCACAGACTTTGCGTCGCGTTACCCCAAAGTGGCCTCACGGCTGGCCTATGGTGGCGCGGAATCACCCGACCCGCACACCGAGCGTTTGATCGAAGCCAACGCATTTTTGGCCGCTCGCGTGCACCGAGACCTGGACCGTGAATTTCCACAAGTGGCAGCCGCCCTGCTGGAAAGCCAGTGCCCCTCTTTGATGCAGCCCGTGCCTTCCATCTCGGTGGCGCAATTGGCGCTGGATCCGACGCAAGGCAAGGTCACCGCCGGTTTTGGGGTGCCACGCCACACCGCCTTGGTGGCGCGCACGGCCAGTGGTGAGACCTGCCGCATGCGCACCGCTTGGGACACCGTGCTGTGGCCCCTGGAGGTCAAAGACGCGCGCTTGTCGGGCGCCTCTACCGTGTGCCTGCAAATTGCCTGCAGCGAAGGCTTGACTCTCAACGAATTGGCGCTGGACCGCTTGCGCTTGCACTTGCACGGTGACTGGATGAGCACCATGCCGCTGTACGAATTGTTGGTCAGCGCCGTGGTGGGGGTGGAGGTGGTCGATGCCCAGGGCCAGGTGCGGCATTTGCCGCGCAGCGCCTGGCGCGAGGTGGGTTACGACGATGACCAAGCCGTGCTGCCCAACCCGCCGCATGCGGCCACCGCTTATGGGCTGCTGCAAGAGTACTTTTCGTTTCCCGGCAAATTCCATTTTTTTGACGTGGTGGGCTTGGCCGGTCTGACCGGCGCTGGCGCGCACTTTGAACTGCGTTTGCAGTTGGACCGCAGCGCCCGTGGCCTGCGTGGGATGGACCTGCAAAGCTTCAAGCTCGGTTGCGTGCCCATCGTCAACTTGTTCAATCGCACCAGCGAACCCATGACGATTGACCACCGCCACCACGAGTACCTCTTGGTGGGCGACCGCCAGTTTGAAAGCACCACAGAGGTGCATTCCATTTTGTCTGTGCTTGCCTCCGACCCTGACGCCGACCGGCCGCAGCGGCTGCCAGCCTTTGCCGCCTTGGACGGGCATGACGCGAAAACCGGCCCTTCTAGCGGCCCGCAAGACAGCGTGGATGCGCGCCCCAACGTGTTTTGGTCGGCCCGGCGGGAAGCCAGCTTGCGCCCCAACATCACCGGCACCGACGTGTTTTTGTCTTTTGTAGACCCGAACAACACCCGCAGCCTGCCGTCTGAGCCGGTGGTGTTCGCCCAACTGCTGTGCACCAACCGCCGCTTGGCCAGCCAGTTGAGGCCGCAAACGCGTTTGCGTGCTGAAAACCTGTCGTCATCGTTGGCGATCACTTGTTTGTACGAGCCGTCTGAGCAGCGCGACCCGCCGCTGTCGGGGGCCACGCTGTGGCGCTTGGTCAGCTTGTTGCGGCTGAACCATCAGTCCTTGGTGGGCGGCGACAACGGCGTGCAAACCCTGCGTGACATGCTCACTTTGTTCGCTTCAAGCAGTGCCCGAGATTTGGCGCAAATCAAAGGTGTGCGCTCGCTAGAAGCCCGCGGTGTGACGGCCCGCTTAGGCAGCGACGCATGGCGCGGCTTTTGTCGTGGCACCGAAGTTCAGCTGGACTTTGACGAGACCGCTTTTGTGGGCGGCTCTCCCTTGCTCTTGTCTGCGGTGCTGGCCCGTTTTTTTGCGCTCTACACCACCGTCAACTCATTTGTTCGCTTGACAGCCCGCCGCAACGGTGAAGACTGGAAGCGATGGGAGCCCATGTGCGGCCACCAGCACTTGCTTTGATCGAGCGGCTGTACAGCCGGCCGCAAGGCTTTAACTTGTTTCAGGCCATCAGCCTGTTGGAGCGACACGCACCCGAACGCACCGCGCTCGGAACCGGGGTGGGCCACGATGAAGCTGTTTTGCTGCGCGGCAAGATCTCACTGGCTTTCGCACCCAGCGATGTGGTCAGCATTGAGCCCACGGCCACAGCCCGGGGCCGCAGCACCCTGACCTCAGCGGCCATGAGCTTGGCCGGTGCCAACGGGCCACTGCCCCTGCCATTCACAGAAATGCTGCTGCAGCGCCGCCCCGGGCAAGACCGCTCGGCGCTGGATTTTCTAGATATTTTTCACAACCGTTGGCTGGCGTTTTTGTACCGCAGCCGCAAAAAACACTACATCGGCCTGAACTGGAGCGCCAGCCAACAAGACAGCCCCTTGGCGCGAACCATAGACGCGCTCAGCGGCTTGGGTCGTGCCGAAGGCGCGCGCGGCCCGGCCGGTGAAATCGCCCGTCTTCAGTATGCCGGGCTGCAAAACGCCGCTCCTCGCTCCATGCTCAACATGCTGACGCTTTTGTCCGACCGACTGCGCCTGCGGCTTGAGGGGCGGCAATTTGTGGGGGGGTGGCAGGCACTGGACTTGGCCGACCAACCGCCTTTGGGTCTGGCGATTTTGGGTGACCAAGCCGTGCTCGGACGCCGAGCCTGGGACGCCGCTGCGGGCATAGAGATCACCGCACTTGACGTGCCCATGGGCCGTTTGCACAGCCTGCTGCCTGGTGGGCAAGACCATGCGCTCATGGGCTGGTTGCTGCGCCGCCACGCCCAGTCCGAACTGCAAGTGCGCTTGGTGTTGCAGCCCGAGCCGCAAACGCCGGCCAGTCTGCCCGGCCTGGGAAAAGCCCGTCTGGGTTGGACCAGTTGGCTGGCGCCCCATGCCGACAAACAAACCCCTGCCAACTTGCAGCCCATTTCAACGCGGCTGACGCCCACGGCGTGCGGCTGACTGAGCAAAGAAAAAAATGGAAATCGACATTCGCACCCTGCTGGGCAAGCTCAACCCCGAATGCAAGCTGGCCATGAAGCAAGCGGCCGAACTGTGCGGCCGGCAGACCCATTTCCATGTGGACATCGAGCATTTGCTGCTGCATTTGGTGGATGACCGTTCGCCTGACATCGCCTTGATCCTGCCGCAGTTCGGCGTAGACGCGGGCCAGGTGGCTTCTCAGCTGCAGCAAAGCCTGGACCGCTTCAAGCGCGGCAATGGCCGCACGCCAGCCATGTCGCCGCATTTCGCGCCCTGGTTTCAAGAGGCTTGGCTGCTCAGCTCCATGTTATTGGGCGAGCAACAGGTGCGCTCGGGCACGCTGCTTTTGGCCTTGTTGGAAGTCGACAGCCTGCGTGGCCTGCTGCTGGAGACCGCGCCAGCCTTGCTGGAGATTCCCCGCAAAACCCTGCGCGACCAACTGCCTGCCTTGCTGGCTCAATCGGCCGAAGACGCCGGTGGCGCCAACCGTGCGGCAGTGGGACAAGCGGGCCCTGAAGAAGGTGCTGCGCCTTTCAAAATGCCATCGTTGCGCCAAGGCGGCTCAGCCACGCCGTCGCTGGATCAGTTCACCACCGACATCACGGCCCAAGCCCGCGAGGGCAAGATGGACCCGATTCGTGGGCGTGACAACGAAATCCGCCAAATCATCGACGTGTTGTTGCGCCGGCGCCAGAACAACCCCATCTTGACCGGCGAGGCGGGCGTGGGCAAAACGGCGGTGGTCGAAGGCTTTGCCCAACGCGTGGTGCGCGGCGAGGTGCCACCGGCCCTGAAAGACGTGTCGGTGCGCTCGCTGGACCTGGCCTTGCTGCAAGCCGGTGCGGGCGTCAAGGGCGAATTTGAAAATCGGCTCAAGTCGGTGATCGCCGAGGTCAAGTCTTCGGCCACGCCGGTGATTTTGTTCATTGACGAAGCCCACCAGCTCATTGGTGCCGGTGGCACCGAAGGCCAAGGCGACGCCGCCAATTTGCTCAAACCCGCCCTGGCCAGGGGCGAGCTGCGAACCATCGCTGCCACCACCTGGGCCGAATACAAAAAATACGTGGAACGCGACCCGGCCTTGGCCAGGCGCTTCCAAGTGGTGAAGATTGACGAGCCTGCCCCCGACGTGGCCATTGAGATGTTGCGCGGCATGGTCGCTATCTTGGAAAAACACCACGGCATTGAAATCTTGGACGAAGCCGTGTGCGATGCCGTCAAACTGTCTCAGCGCTACATCACTGGCCGCCAACTGCCCGACAAAGCCATCAGTGTGTTGGACACCGCTTGTGCCCGAGTGGCCGTGGGCCAAAGCGGCCTGCCCGAAGGCGTGGAGTCTTTGCAGCGCCAACAAGGAAACACCGAAAGCCGCTTGCGCGTGCTGCGCCACGAGTTGGCCACCGGCATTGACCGCGCCGAAGCGATTGCCAAAGCCGAACTGACGCTGCAAGACGTGCAAACCCGCTTGGCCACCTTGCAGGCCAAGTTGGCCCGCGAAAAAGAAGCGGTGGCCGAAATCGTTGCGCTGCGCCGCCGCATTGCCAACGGCACCGCCACAGTGAGTGATGACGACGACGAGCAAGACCCGCAACTCGTGGCCATGCAATTGCAGCGCCTCAACAAGGGCTTAGAGGCCTTGCAAGAGGACGATCCCCTGGTCACCGTGTGTGTGGACTCGGGCACGGTGGCCTCGGTCATCTCCGACTGGACCGGCATTCCCGTGGGCAAGATGATGGCCGACGAGCTGCACACCGTGCTGCATTTGCAAGACCGCATGGCTGAGCGGCTGGTGGGTCAGCCCCAAGCGCTGGATGCGATTGCCAGACGCGTGCGCACTTTCCGAGCTGATCTGGACGATCCCGGCAAACCCGTGGGTGTGTTCATGTTGGTCGGCCCCAGCGGCGTGGGTAAAACCGAGACCGCCATTGCCTTGGCCGATCTGCTGTATGGCGGCGAGCGCAACATGGTCACGGTCAACATGTCTGAGTTCCAAGAGGCGCACTCCGTCTCCAGCCTCAAGGGCGCGCCGCCAGGCTACGTGGGTTACGGGCGCGGCGGTGTGCTGACCGAAGCCGTGCGCCGCCGCCCTTACAGCGTGGTGCTGCTCGACGAAATGGAAAAAGCCCATCCAGATGTGCTGGAGCTGTTTTTCCAGGTCTTTGACAAAGGCGTCATGGACGACGGCGAAGGCGTGCAAATTGATTTTAAAAACACCCTGATTTTGCTCACCTCCAATGCCGCGCAAGACGTCATCACCGATGCTTGCGCTGAGGGTCGCCGCCCCTCCTCAGAAGAGCTGGTGGAGCGACTTCGTCCCGCCCTCCTCAAGCAATTTAGCCCGGCGTTTTTAGGCCGCTTGGTGCTGGTGCCGTATTACCCGCTGGGCGATGCGCAGATCATGGGCATCGTCAAGCTCAAGCTGGGCCGACTGGCCGAGCGCATCAGTGTGAACCATGGCGCTCATTTCACTTTTGACGATGCGGTGGTTCGGACCATCACCGAGCGCTGCACGGAAGTAGACAGCGGCGCGCGCAATGTGGACTACATCCTGACGCAATCGGTCTTGCCTGAGCTGTCCAGCCTTGTGCTCGAGCGCATGGCTTTGGACTTGCCATTCAGTGCCATTCGCATGGTTCTGGACGCCAGGGGGCGCTTTGCCTATAACTTCAGCGCGGACAACCGGGGCGCCAGCGCATGACAGCCGGTTTCGCCCAGACCAACACTTTTTTAAAGGTCAGCACCCCTTTTGGGTCTGACGAGTTGGTGCTGGACGCGATGGAAGCCACCGAGGGCATCTCGGAAATGTTCAAGCTCACGCTGCACATGCGCAGCATGAGCAGCGACTTGGACGCCACCAAAATCATCGGCAATGCTGTGACCGTCACTCTGGAAATTCCCGACGGCCCTAAGCGCTATTTCAATGGCATTGCCACGCGCTTTATTCAAAGTGGCGGAGAAGACGGCCTGGCGCATTACTCCGCCGAAGTCGTGCCCAAGCTCTGGCTGCTCACGCTCAGCAGCGACCGCGCCATCTACCAAACTAAATCCATTCCGGACATCATCAAGGCGGTGCTGGGCGACTTTGCCATCACTTTCGAGGCCAAGTTGACAGGCACGTACACCGCAGTCGACTACTGCGTACAGCACGACGAGACCGCTTTTGCTTTCATCTCGCGCTTGATGGAGAGTGCGGGCATTTTTTATTTCTTCACTTTCAAAGACGGCTCCCACACGATGGTGCTGGCCGATGCATCCACCGCTCATGTGGCTTGCGACGATGCGGCCACCGTGCGTTTTTTCCCCGAGACTGGCACCAACCACATGATTGACACCATTGCGTCATTCGAGTTGGAAAACCGACTGGTCACGCAAAAACACAGCCAGGGCGATTACGACCCCAGCAAACCCAGCACCGCGCTGGACGCCAGCGCCAGTGGCACGCTGGGCAAGGGTGAGTTGTTGGATTGGCCGGGCAAGCACGACACCGTAGACGCAGGCAAAGCGCTGGCCAAGTTGCGCGTAGAAGCGAGCCAATTGCAAGCCCAAGAGTTGCGCGGCAACGGCTATGTCTACCCCTTTGCTGCCGGCACCAAGTTCACGCTCTCAGGGCATTTCCGCACCAGCCTGAACACTTCGCATGTGCTGCGCCGCGTTCACCACATGGCCCGCAACGACCTGTACCGCAACCGCTTTGAAGCTTTTGTGGCCACGGTGCCATTTCGCCCGCAGCGCCTGACACCCTTGCCGCGGGTGGCCGGCAGCCAGACGGCCTTGGTGGTGGGGCCGGCGAACGAAGAAATTTGGACCGACAAGGACGGCCGGGTCAAGGTGCAGTTTTTTTGGGACCGCCTGGGTGTGAAAGACGAAAAAAGCTCGTGCTGGGTGCGCGTGTCGCAAAGCGCCGCAGGCAAAAGCTTTGGCACGCTCTTTATGCCCCGGGTGGGACAAGAAGTGGTGATCAGCTACATCGACGCCGACCCTGACCGTCCCCTGATCACCGGCTCTGTTTACAACGGCGAAAACGCCACGCCTGTGACGCTGCCCACCAATCAAACGCAAAGCGTCATCAAAACCCGCTCCTCACCCAAAGGCACGGCGGGCAACGAAATTCGCTTAGAAGACAAAAAAGACGCCGAAGAGTTCTACCTCCACGCCCAAAAAGACATGAAGGTGGACATTGAAAACGCCTTGACCACCACCCTCACCAAAGGCGCAGAAATTCACACCCTGACCGAAGGGGACCGCACGGTGGACGTGCAAAAGGGCAAGGAAATCCACAAGGTCAAAGGCACCCGTGCGCTGACCATCACCGGCGACGAAACGCATGACAACGAGGGCGACTTCAAGCACACCGTCAAGGGCGACTTCACGCTCAAGGTCACTGGGGACTTGCTGCTGGACATCACAGGCGGCATCACCATCAAATCGGCCAAAACCGTGTTGCTGGACGCCGGCACCACCTTAGACGCCAAGGCGGGCACCGCCCTGAGCAACCAAGCCGGCACGGCGCTGACCAACAAAGCCGGCACCGCCTTGACCAACCAAGCGGGCACAGCGCTGACCAACAAGGCCTCACTCGGTTTGGTCAATGAAGCGGGCACCACCTTGGACAACAAGGGCGCCATGATCACGCACAAGGCCTCGGCCATGCAAACCGTGGACGGCGGCGGCATGCTGACGGTCAAGGGCGGCCTGGTCAAGATCAACTGAGCTCGACCCCTAAGCACACATGGCCACCGACTTCACCACTTTGAGCCACCTCGATCAAGATCGGGGCTTGCACGATGGCTTCACGCCCGTGCAAAGTTTGGCCCCCGAGCGGCTGGACGAGCGCGACGACAAGGGCCGCCTGGTGGGTCGCACCTGGCTGCGCCAGGGCGTGCTGCACGGTCGCATGGAGCGCTTTTGGCCCAACGGCCAAACGCAGCTCAGTGCCAACTATGACGCAGGCCAACTTGACGGCCTGATGTACCAATTTGACGACCAAGGCGAGCCGCTGCAAGTGGCCGCTTATGTGCAAGGTCGTCAGCATGGCCTGACCCGGGTGTTTGTGCAGGGCCGCTGTGTGTCTGAGCAAACCTTTGTGGACGGCGTGGTCCACGGACCTGCTGTGACCTATGGCAGCGCCGGCCAGCCCAGCACCAAAATGCGTTTTGTCAAAGGCCAAATTGACGGTCCGGCCAGCTTTTTCCACGAAGGCCGTGTGGTTCGCCAAGCCAATTACCAAGCCGGCTTGCTAGAAGGCGAAGTCAGCGACTTTGACCGCGACGGCGGGCTGATTCAAGTGGCCCAGTACCGCGCCAATGTGCTGGAAGGGCCGCTGCGCCGTTACTGGCCGGGAGGCGCTTTGATGGAAGAAGTCACTTACACCAAAGGCGTGCCCGTGGGCCCCCCTTTGCGCTTGGACGCCGAGGGCCGTCAGATTGACAACAACGAAGCCCAACCTGGCCTGCTGGCGCGGCTTGAAAAACTGGTGCGGGGCTGAAGCGATGGGCCAACAAGTTTGTACCGGCGCCATGACGCAATGCACTTTTGGGGTGGCCCCGGGCACGCTCATGGTGATTCCCGTCAGCATGGTCATGGCCGGTGGTCCGCCTGCGGCCAACATCATGGACAACAAGCCCATGGCCAATGTCATGCCCTTTGGCATGTGTCAGTCCATGGGCAACCCCATGGTGGCTGCCGCGACCGCCGCTGCCATGGGCGCTTTGGTGCCCATGCCCTGCATTCCTATGACCACGGCCCCGTGGGTTCCGGGCGCCCCCACGGTGTTGCTGGGCAACATGCCTGCGCTGAGCAACAGCTCCAAGCTGATGTGCATGTGGGGCGGCGTGATCTCCATCAACGTGCCGGGCCAGTTCACCGTGATGGTGCCTTGACCTGAGCTTTCAGAACCCACCTTACACACCCCAAAATGGATTACCGATTCAACATGACCACCCGCCTGATTGCGATTGCCGTGATCAGCTTTTTGCTGCTGCTGGGGCTGCTTTTTGCACTGGGCTTTCAGATTGGTCAGCAATGGGGCGCTGAAGAAGCCACCAACCAGCACAAAGCCGCCATGCAGCATGCTCAGCAGTTCAAATTGCCTGCCGTACCTGCCGTACCGACCCTCCCTGGTGTGGCTGTTCCTGCAGCGCCAGCCGTGCCAGCCTTGGCCCCGTCCGCTGCTTTCCCCCCGCCGGCTGTACCCACTGTCGCTCCCCGTTGATGAGGCCCCGCTTGACCACCTCCATGCACCAGATCGCCACCCAAGGTTGGCCACATTTGAGGCGCCTTGGCCTGCCGAAAGAGCGCTTGCTGGCCGCGCGCAGGGTTTGCTTGCTGGCCATGCTGGGTGTGGTCTTGCCCTGTCTGCTGCTGGGGGCAGCGCCCGCAGTCCAAGCTGAGCCCGCTTTGTCGCTGTTGCCTGCAGACATGGCCCGCATCAAGCAGCGCGGCCAATTGGTCGTCGCCCTGGTGGGTGCTGATTCACCGCCCTTCTTTTACGAGCGCAATGGTGAACTGGTGGGTATCGAAGTGGATCTGGCCAAAAGCATTGCCCAGGAGCTCCAAGTCAAGATACGCTTTAACCGCGAGGCCAAGACTTTCAACGAAGTGATTGATTTGGTGGCACAGCGCCGGGCCGACCTGGGCGTGAGCACCCTGTCACGCACCCTGGCACGCGCGCAGCGTGTGCATTTTTCACAGCCATACCTCACGCTCAATAACGCGCTGGTGCTCAACCGCGTGGCATTTGCCCGTTTGGCACCGAACCAGCGCTTGGAAGACACGGTGCGCCGCTACAGCGGCAGCTTGGGCGTGACTGCCGGCTCGTCTTACGCCGAATTCGCCAAGCGTGACTTTCCCTTGGCTCAAATCAAAGAGTACGCCAACTGGCCCGCTGTGGTGGCCGCCGTGCAACAAGGCGAGGTGATCGCCGGCTATGGAGGCGAGTTTGAGATCAAGAAACAGATCAAGAATGAGCCCGGCGCTGCCCTGACCTTGCGCACGGTCACGCTCAAGGACATAAAAGACACCTGGGGCATTGCGGTGGGCGTGACCGACCCCACCCTGCTGGCTTTTGTCAACCAAGTGCTGGACCAGCGCCGCGACAAGCTGGACATCCACAAACTGATGAACACCCTGCAAGCCAAGTTATGAGTGCAACAGGACCCCAACAGCTCATCTTGAAGCCCTGGCTTGTGTTGGCCTGCCTGGCGCTGGGCATGGCCATTGGTGTGGTGCAGCCGGGCTTGGGCGCCAAGTTGGGCCTGGTGGGTGAGACTTTTGTCGGCCTGCTCCAGATGGTGGTGCTGCCCTTCATGGTGTCGGCCGTTATTTTCAGCTTGCAGAGGCTTTTTCATGAAGGTGGCAGCAAGCGTGTGTTGGGTCGATTGGTGCTGGTGTTTGCTGCGTTTTCAGTGCTCGCTGCAGCCATAGGCGTGCTGACTTTGAGCGTGATTCAGCCTGGGGCTCATTTGTCTGAAGCAGAATTGGTCAGCTTGGGGCGCATCATTGGCAGCGAGTTGTCCAACACCGATGCCGCGATGAACTTGCACGGAGACAACGCGGCCCAGCAGTCGGCCCAAACGGTGCAAGCCGTGGCTCTTAGCCTGATCCCCTCCAATATTTTTGCAGCCTTGGCGCAGGGAGACACTTTAAAGGCGCTGGTTTTTTCCCTGCTTTTCGGCATCGCCTTGGGCCACGTACCCAACCGAATTGCCCTTGGCTTGACACAGACCCTGGACACCGTCTACCAAACCTGCCAAACCATGATGCGCTGGCTGAGTTACCCCTTGCCCGTGGTGCTGGTGTGTATGAGTGCCTCGCAAATTGCAAAATCAGGGGTGGAGCCCTTTCAAGCCATGGTCAACTTCGTGGTGGCTGTGGCTGCAGCAAGCGCCTTGTGCATGACCCTCGCCGTACTGGTGATTTGGCAACGCAGTGACAGCAGTCTGAGGCAGACCCTGCATGCGCTTCGCGAACCCTTCGCCTTGGCCATTGCCACGCGCAGCGGCATGGCCTGCATGCCAGCCATGATGAACACCTTGGCCGAGCGC
>Ga0209550_10002205_pt1 | contig 18732 bp, 8 predicted proteins | sample LauGreSuBDMM15SN_2_FD_187567 | JGI IMG/M metagenome (GOLD analysis project Ga0209550, IMG submission 187567) | Freshwater lake microbial communities from Lake Michigan, USA - Su13.BD.MM15.SN (SPAdes) (version 5) | ecosystem: Environmental > Aquatic > Freshwater > Lake | place: Lake Michigan, USA...
CCCCCCCCAAAACGTGAGACGAAACTTAGCACCGAATGACGCACATCGACGGCTCACAAATTTCAGAGCGAAGTGATTTTGACGAAACCTGTGGTCCGTGTACGAGTGGCAGACTAACAACGATCTGCTTTCGTCTTTGAGGACGGGGAGGCCGATGAGCTCTTTGATCGCGCCGCTTGCGCTGCTCGCGGCGCTGGTGGACGGCGCGCCGACCCCATGCCCCAAGGGTGTCGGCGGTGCGGCCGGCTGGCTGTGCGTGTCCACCTTCAGCGTCCCGGGGCCGATTGACATCGGACCCCTCGACGTGGGAGGTGGCTACCAAGCGTTCGTGGACGTCAAGGGCCTCAAGTGCGGTGGGCTGCAGATTGGCAAGCTCGGCTCGGCTGTCACATTAGGCGTGAGGCCAGAGCTCGCGATTGGTCTGGACAATCTCATCCTAAACTGCTCCGCAACACACGTAAACCTCAAGCTCGAGCACCACGGCTTCCCGTCGCTGCCGACGGTGAGCATCGACGCATCTCTAGCGGTGGACCTCGGCCTGACGCTGGAATTTAGCCTCGCACTCACCGACGCGGGAGGGCTTCCCGCTGCGGCGGCCATCCAGGTCAGCAAGGTCGATCTGCCCAAGCTCGTCATCGACCTGGAGTTTGAGGGGGCTCTTAGGTACCTCAAAGGCGCGATCGACGCTGCGCTGGAGAGCGTGATCAAGGCCAAGGTGCCCGCCGCGCTCAAACAGGCGCTCGAGGGCCTCGGATCAACGCTCACGAGCGCGCTCGAGAAGCTTGACCACATGATCAACGACAACTTTCCATGGCCCACGCCGCTTCCGGAGCCGGCGCTGCCACCGCCGCCCACAAAGCTCGTGTCCTGGCCAGACTCGGCGGCGCTCGGGGCGATTGACTACGTGCTCAACGACGTCGTCGGCGCCTCTGGGCCGCTTGGTATCGCCGGGCTTGTGAAGCTCGCCACGGGCGGCGGCAACCTCACGCGCAGCAACCTGACCTTCGCGAGCGGCGATCGTCCGATCGCGCTGGGCAACCTCTCGCTGGTGAACATTAGCATCGCAGCGCTGAGCGCGACGCTCGAGGGGCTCGACCACGTGCGTGAGCTCTCGCTGCTCGAGCCCGACGCCCGCACGGCCCATGCGCTCGACGTGGCGCTCGCGTGGCAAGACGTGCGGCTGCGGCTGCGGCTGCGGCTGCACGTGGCGCCGGTGCCCGGCGGGCTGCTGAGCAATGATGATGACCTCGATGAGGTCGTTGAGGTGGTGCTGCGTCTCTCCGAGATGGCCTTGCGCGTGGAGCTGCTTCTGGGCGTGAACCAGACCTTCATCGAGACGCTCCAGCAGCCCAGCGCGCTCGATGGCCGATGCATGCTCCACTACGCGCTCATGCTGCCAGCTACCCACGGGCTGCCGCCCCAGACAGGCGTGCCGAGCATGGCGCTCAACGTGAGCATAGGCGACATCAACTTCCACGACTTCACGGGCTTCCCGCTGGAGGCACAGGTCGACCGGCTACTCGACAACGCGATGGCTCTCATCTTCAGCGGCTTCCCCACTCTCGTGCCGCGCCTCTCCGACTCGATCGTCGGCGGCCCGGTGCGCGATGCGCTCAATACGACGCTCGTCGAGGGACTATCGTCGCTGCTCGGAGGCAAACCCTGCCCAGCCGCTCCGCCGCCGCGCCCGCCACCGAGCCCTCCGAGGCCGCCGCCGCCGGCGCCTCCGGGCACGCTCGACTGGAAGAACTCAACGCTGCGCCGTGCGGCTGAGGGGCTCGTGGACAAGCTAGGTCCCGAGGGACTTGATGGCGTGATCGATTGGCTGCTCGACAAGCTGCCAAACTCGGGCAACGGCACGCTGCGCGTCAATGTGTCGAGGCTGCTCGGTCTCGAGCTGCCGCTCGAGCTCGAGCTAGAGCTCGATGGCCTCGACACCATCAGCGCGTTGAAGCCCCTCGAGGTGCCGCCTGCCGAGGGGTCGCCAGTGATCGCCGCGGCGGCTGCGGCGGCGGTCGAGGCTGACGACCTCTTTGGGCGCTCCTTCGCGATCGGCGCGGTGGCGGCACAAGCCGCGGGGCTGGTCTACGGGCCCGGCCCAACGCTCGGGCCGCGTGAGTCGTGGGACTCGTCGTGGGACTGGACCACGGCACAGCTCTCCTCCACGCCAGAGGGCGGTGCTTTCACTCCTGGCCTCACCGAGTTGCTCGAGGTCGCTGGTATGCCGCCCGTGCCGCCCAACGACGACCCCGCGGCGCTCGTCTCTTACGTCGCCGCCGATCTGCTCGCGATGCGGCTGGGCGTGCGCCTCAGGCCGAGCGCGCCCGGCGCGCCTCCAATTGCTTTCAACCTGAGCGTCAGTGCGAGCAACGTGAGCTTCCTCGCTCTGTGGCGCCTCGAGCTCAACCGCAGCGGCTTCGTGCACATGCCGCTGCTCTCGTGGGGTGAGCCAGACTGCCTGCTGCACCAGATCAAGCGGATCGAGATCTCGAGCCTCAGCTTGGACTCGCGGCAGCTCAACTTGAGCGTGTGGGGAAACGAGTGGGGCGCAGCTGAGCCCGACGGCATCACCGCAGAGGTGGCACCCAAAGCCGCGGCCGTGGTGCCCCAGTCGCTGCTACGCGCCATCGAGACGCGAGTCAACGTGGCGGCGTCGAGTTGGCTGGATCACGTGCCTAAGTGCCCCTATGCCCCCGAGCCTCCCTTGCGCCCCTCCAAGCCGCCGCACTACCGCGCCTGGAACGAGTCCAGGCTGCTGGGCTGGCTCAACACGACGCTCTCGCACATCACCGATGCGGATCTCAACCAGGCCGTCGACCGTGCCCTCCGCAAGTGGGCGAGCCTCCGGTGGCAGCCCTCCGCTAAGATCCACCCTTGGATCGAGGGCCCCTTCCCCAACGGCACCATCCCGTTCAGCGCGATCTCCTTACGCTTCTCCAACGAGATCATCGGCGATGTCGCCGTCTCGCTCTCGAACATCATGTTCTCGGGTCTCGACCAGCTCTACGGTCTCAAGGTGCTCGCCGTGGGCGAGGAGCCTGAGCACCCCGAGGCACTCACGAGCGGCCTCGGGCTCGGAGAGCACGGCTCGCTCGGCGTGTCCGCCAAGCTTCATCTGCGCCTCGCGGGCGTGTGGACAGGGTTCGATCTCGAGATCGAGATTCGCCAGCTGCTCATCGGGCTCGGCATGCTCGTGTACGTCGACCTGAGCGCGTACGAGATGCTCTCGCTCAGCTCGCTCACCACCCGCGGCTCGCGCTGCTTCCTGCTGCCGCTCAACGCCACGTTGCTCGACCCCGACTCGACGGGCTTCAGCTTCGACGTGCGTGGCGACGGCTTCCTCGAGCTCGGTCTACGAGCGGCGCCGCCGCCGGGCGCGCCGCCGCTGCCGCCGAGCGACGTGCCACCGCCACCGCCGCTGCCCTTCTCGCGCGTTCACTACACGAATATCCCTCCCCACTTGGGGGCGGTGATCATCGACATTCTCAACAAGCGCAAGCTCTCGCATCTCTTTGACGACGCGCACGCCTCATGCAACATCGCCCGCGGCGCCATAAACGCACCCCCGCCGCCCGCCCCGGCGCCCGCATCATCGCCGCCCATCTCGGCGGTCACCGAAGGCATCGTCGCCTTCCTTGGCATCGTCGGGTGCGTGCTGCTGATCGTGGCCACGTGCTGGTGCTTCACGCTCTTCTTCGAGTCGCCGGAGATGGAGGAGCTGCGAGTGACCGTCGAAGAGGGTCAAGCCAACGACGCGTCGCCCAAGGCGGCGCGTCGGGCAGCGGCGCACACGCGCACCGTCTCGGATGGCAGCTCTGCCCTCTCCAACGAGAGCATGCTCGCGCCGTCCTCGGGCTCCGAGACCCTCGGCGGCGGGAGCGAGGGCAGCACGCCGCCCGACTCGAGCACACCGCCGCGCACGAGCACGCCCCCCGGCAGTGATCTGCAGCCGCTGCCCGCGTGCCCCGATTCGCTCCGTGCCGCGCCCGTGGACGAGCCCGACGAGCCCATCCGTGCCAAGAAGGGGCAACCACTCGGCAGCTACCTCTTCGGCCGCCCCGCGCCGAGCTTAGACGACTGCCTCGCACAGCACGCCTGCGGCGTCGCGCGTGTGAGCTTCACGCTCGTACTGCTGCTCAACGGGGGGATGTTTCTGTGGGGCAACGTGCAGGTGGGCGCTGCGGTGCACGTGGTGCTCACGATTGCGGGGCAACCCGTGCCCATGCCCACCATCTTCGACTTCACCCTCTTCAACTCGGTCAGCGACTTTTGGAAGTCGAAGGCGTACTGGCTCGCCATCATCATCGTCATCTGCTCAGGCATTTGGACATACTTGAAGCTCATCTTGATGATGTTCCTATGGTGGGTGCCACCTCGCCGCTTCTCGCCGCGCTCGCGTGGCGCCGTGCTGCGTGTGCTGGACGCGACGGGCAAGTGGTGCCTGGTCGACAGCGCCATGCTCATCCTGCTCATGATCGCCATGCACTTCACGATCGTGATCAGCGGCAAACACGACGCGCCCGCGCTCGTCGTCGCGTCGGTCGAGACCACACCCGAGATCGGCTTTGGCCTCTTCGCTCTTGCCACGCTGCTCTCGCTCACGATGACGCACGTCCAGATGTACTATCACCGCCTCGCTCTCCATTTCACTGAGGATCGCTCTTGGGCTGCTTCATCCCGGACCGCCGCCCTCGACAACGCGCCCACCACGCTGGGCGCTGGCTCATTCGGCTCTGATCATCTCGGCGAGGCCCGCGTTCCTATTTTGGGTGGCGTTCCTACCCCCCGACGCTTGGGCGGATCGAGCCGCGCGCCGTCGTTGGAGCGCATCTGCGTGAGCCGACTGTCGTACGAGGCTTCGGGCCCGTGGCTGATCTGGAAGCGCACCGGCCCCGCGCTGCCGTTCTCGTTGTGGGTGCGTTTTGGCGTGCCCCTTGGGCTACTCGCGTGCGAGTTCCTCACGTGCGTGGCGGTCGGCATGACCAACTTCACGCTGCACGTGGTGGGCTTGATTGGCGCCTTACTCGGTAAGGACGCCAACACGGATTTCTCGCTCGTGCAGCTCGCGAGTAAGGTGGGGACGGTCTCGTCGGAGACCGCCCCGCTTGCCCTCTGGGGGCTCACGGGATTCTACGCCATCTTGTGCCTCGTGCTGCCGCTGCTCTGGATCGTGCTTGCACTCATCATCTGGCTTGTGCCGATGCGCCCGGACACGCTGCGCTCGATGCTCGTCTTCGCCGAGACGGTTTACGCGTGGGCGTCGCTAGACGTGATGCTCGTCGTGATTGCCATCTCGCTGCTCGAGATCGACCAGGTCGCCAAGTTCATCCTGGGCTCCGAGTGCGATAGCCTCAACGAGATGCTCGAGCACTATGACTCGATCGGCTCGCTGCTGCCCGGCGAAGCCTCGTGCTTCGGCGTGCAGACCACACTGAATGATGGCTTCTGGGTGTGCGTCCTCGCAGTCGTCGCTTCGCACATGTGTGGTGGCTTCGTCATGACCGCTGCGCACCAGGCCCTTGATGAGCTCGACGAGCGTGCAGGCGTACCTCGCGCGAAGGCCGTGCATTGAGGTCCGTGGCCATGCACCATAAGGAGAGGAGATTGGAGAGCAGACAATGGCACCTCACGAGAACGAGGCGGAACTGAACTGCATTGCGGAAAGGCGCGCTGGAGAACATCATCATCAACAATCATGCGGCGCGAAGGGTTCGGAAATCGCGCGGCACGAGATTTGTAACTGAACAAGCTACCCTCGCGCGGCACGGTCATGCTCATGATGTGCGTCGACGGAGGCTCGTCCCGAACGGAGCGCCCGGTTCGGGACGATGTTGGCGTCGGTCGGTCGAAGTGCTCCGAGAACGGACAACGTGGACACGGTTGCTTCTATTAATATTTTGACGAACAGACCGACCCGCGAACACGTTCAACGCAGGCGCGTGTAGTCTGTACACTGTAGAGCACTGCCACTGGCCACTGCCACTGGTATTTTTTTGTATGATGAACCCCACCGAGACAAGAAAGAAGACCGTGTCCTATGGGATAACCAGGACGGCAACAAGCACACTAATGATACGCCTCTCGAGCGCGGCGAGCATTGACCCATTGTCGGCAGAGGCGAGAGGGCCGCAGCGAGCTGCTGAGTGTGCGCAGCTGGCCGTGCGCGTCCTGGTAGTACCGTCCGTAGCTCTCGCTTTCGCAGTCGATGGGCGGTCGTGCGCGTGCCATGGGCTGCGTGGCCGTGGGGGCCGCAGTTCCGATGCCGGGGTCGCGCGCAGCGCCCAACTTTCTCTCTTCTTTCGGAGCGGGGAATTTATGCTGCAGCGATCACACGACGCCTCGCCGTTTCGTACCTCGCAGTGCATCAGCCAAGAATAAACTTGCTCGAGGACCGACCCATTGCCTGCGCGCCCGCCGCCGGCTTCGCGTTGTTCGCCGCAAACATGGCGTTGAACGAGTAGGGCTGCGCGCCCAGCTTGGATGCGGGCTGCATCCCGAAGGGCGCCGGCTGCGGCTGTGGCATGCCAAATGGCGTGGGCGGCTGCTGCGGCTGCATGACCATCGTCGGCTGCGCATACTGTGCATACTGCGAGCCCGGGTGGCTTCCGAGCGGGGTCGGGGAAGCGGCTGTTGACCCGAGCCCGCCCCTCGAGGGGGGCGCCACCGCAGTGGCGTCTTCAGGCGTGCGCCACAAGTTGCTGCCGGACTGCTGGCCACGCGAGTCGCCCGGAAACGGGTTGCCGAGCAGCCTGCGCCCGGCCTTGGGCGCGCCCGCCACGAGGGGCTCGAAGGCAGTCGACGGCGGCAAGGTCGCACGGCCTGCACTAGGCGGCGGCTGCGCGGCGCCACCGGCGGGCCAGGGCATGGGCTCAGCCTCCGGTGCGTCGTTGGGGAAGACGTCGTTCACACTGATCTTCGCCTTGCGCTTCTTCGCTTCTGCAAATAGGTTGGGCGTCTCCGGACGATCAACAGCCGGGGCGGCATACGCGTGCGGCGGCTGTTGTGGCGTCGCGGAGAGACGCATCTGTGACATCTGCATCGCCGTTTGCTGCATCGGGTCTGTGTGGCTGACAGCAAACGGCGGCGGTCTCGCAGCGGGCGTGTTGCCTCGCGGCTGGCAATAGCGCGCGATGGTCGCCGCGTCGGCATCACGGATCACCATCTGCCGCGCATTCACTTCCTCGGCCTGCTTCGCGGCGTGCCGCTTCATGACTCTGCCGACACTGCCAACGGTCCGCGTGGCTTCTTGTTCATATGAATGTTATAGTTTCTGAGGAATTCGCCGTCAAGAAATACCTCACCGAGCCTCCCTCCCTCCCTCCTCCCTCCCCTCCCTCAGGACCCTCCCCTGTAACCCCGTTTTCCCTTCCCGCCCTCCATTTTCCGCCCCGAGGACGGCGGGATGCCTGCCTCCGCTGACCAACTCGTTGCTCTCGCGCGGGCGCACGAGGAACACCTTCTCGCCTTCGTGCGTGCGCGCGACGACATCTTTCTGAACCCGAAGCGCGTCAAGGACATGCGCCTGCCTTTGCCAGAGCAGCTGGGACATTACCTGCTCTCTGAGCACCTCAGCGACCAAGAGGTTGCCGAGATCGAGCGCGCCTTGATCACAGGCGAGGTGGACGGTGACGATGATGAGGACGACGACACAGAAGATGGGCGCCTTCTTATCGAGCACTGGCGTGACGATCCGATCCAGGCATGGGCCACGGCTCTCATGGCTGAGGCGAAAGGCACTGCTGGCGACTGTGTGCTTACCCCGGATGGCCGCTGTGTCGGGCCGCTGCCCGTCAGGCAATGGCTGGAGCAGCACGTTCCTCTCGCAGTGGGCCTACTACAGCGGAGCATCGCGGCGGCGCACACGGCTGATGAGCCGCTCCCGCCGAATGTGGCCGTCTCCCAGGCCACACAGTGTGCCGGCCGCCTTGCAACACGCATCAACGATGAGCTGGCCTTGACGGCTTCGGGCAGCGCGGCGGCCCTTCGCCATCTTCTGCCGCAATTAGTACTCGTCCTCGACTTTTTGGGCGAGCTGCCCGATTGCTGGATCGTATCCGAGTCGAGGAACGAAGCCCTCGGCAGCGCATGCACTGCCGCACGCGCGCTGGCGGAAGGTCTGTCCGGTCACGCCGACGAAGATGGGCAGACGATGCTTGATGAGCTTAGATGCCTGGGATTTATCGCGGCGCGTCTCGTCGATCAGGACGCCCGCCTTTCTATGCTGCAGGCGGCCCAAGAACGGCGTCTCGGCCTCGACATCGCCCTGGATGGCGCAGAGGGATGGAACGGCGACGAGGAAGGGCTGGAGCAGCATGCTGCAGCGCTGCTCGAGATCAGCGTCGGGTTGGCGGGATGGCGAAGCTCAGCTTAGACCGGGGGCTGTCGCGAAACCCATCTAAATTCAATCCTTTCAGCTTCTAGAAAGAGTAAGACCTGCCAGCAGGCGAATTGCACCACGTTTGTTGAGCACTCTTCACTTCACACAGGCATGAGGCAGGGGACAAGACCCGGGCTCGCTCCGTTCACACGTAAGTTCACGCTTCAAGGAGAGGGCTTCCGCCCGAAGTCGTCCGTCCTACCTAGGAGCGGGACAGGCTGCGCTGATATTGTCCACCCACGAGCATGCCCGCATTGCCCCGGTCCACGACGCTATTTGACCGCCTTTCGCCCGCATCAACCTCTCGTCCAGCCTCCGGGCCAACGTCCCCTCCTGGCTCTCGACCGCCCTCTCGACCTTCCTCACGGCCGGCGTCACCACCTGCCTCACGCCCTACTTCAGCACGAGACCCGTATGCCTACATCAACAACGTCACTCGTGTTATTTGCCGTGTGCGCCCACCTAATAGCAATGAAGATAACCACATCCGCTGCGAGCCTCACGTTGGCGGGTATTTGGAGGTGCACAAGCCTTCCAAGGAGGAGTCCAAATTTGGCGTGGTGCTAGGGCCCAGTTGCACGCAGCACGAGGTGTACCTGTCCTGCGGCGTGCCGATGATCGAATCTGCACTCAAGGGCCGCGACTCGCTGCTCTTCGCTTACGGCCAGACGGGTGCGGGAAAGACCTTCTCCATGTATGGCGCAGAGGGCGGCAAGAACCCCTCCAAGCTCGACGGTGTGGTGCCAGCAACTGTCTCCGAGCTATTCCGGCGGACCATGGCCATCGAGAAGGACACGGTGGGCATGGTCAAGTTTGCTCTCTTCGCGACTCTCGTCGAGATCCAGGGGAAGAACATTTACGACCTGCTCGCGCCCTCGGACAAGGAGGGCAACCAGCCGCAGTGCGGATTGTTAGGCAGCAGCTTGCTTGGCAACAGGATCGAACGCATCTACAGCAGCCGCTCGCTCACTCACACCATTGAGCGCGGCATGGCCACACGCACAACGGCAGCCAATCTGATGCACGAGCACTCGTCGCGCTCGCACTGCTTCCTTCAGCTCATCCTCGAGCGGAGCCAGTCCAAGCGCGGCGCGACGCGCGAGCAAATAAAGGACGGCCTCGCCGAGTCCGAAAAGACGACGTCCAATTTTTACATGATTGACCTGGCTGGCAGCGAGACATTCCGGTATCAAGACGATCAGCCTCTGCGCGGCATCAACGCGGGCCTCGTCGCGCTCGGCCGCGTGCTGATGGCCATGAGTGACAAGGCAGCCCACGTGCCCTACCGAGATTCGGTGGTGACTCAGCTCCTCTCTAGCGTGCTCGGTGGCGAAAAGCCGTGCCTGACCGAGATGTTATGCTGCATCTCGCCAAACTCGGCGTTCGCGCATGAGACCAAATGCACGCTCGAGTACGCGCGACGCACTGCACGCCTTGAGGAGAGCAACAACGACGCCTTGCTCGAGGGCGACGCCTTTGAGGAGACGGTAGTGACGGAGGAGCACAAGGCGATCGCCGCCGCGAGCCCGATGGCTAATGACCAATTCGACGAGGACGACGACATGAACCGGCGCGCCGAGACGGTACAGATCCGGATGGGCTCCGTCTTTGCGCGTACGTGCGGCGACCCGGCCAACCCACTCATGCTCTACGTGCACGGTGCCGGCCAGACGTCGATGGCCTGGAACAGCCTCGTGACCAACCTGTCCATCGCGAAGCGGGAGAGCCATGCGAACGCACTGCTCGGGCGCAAGGGAGTCCTCAAGGAGATGAAGGGCGAGCCCAACCAGGACGCAAAGGGGGAAGCTAAGGGTGGCAAGGCCAAGGGCACCGCTGCGAGCGGCAGCAGCGGAGCGGGCGACAAGGCGGCGGGTGCGGCGGAGGGCGGGGTTGAGGGCAAGAGGGGCAAGGAAGGCAGGGGCAAGGACGTTGTGGCAAACGATGAGGGCGCTGAGGGCCGCGATGAGGACGACTACGACGACCGCTTCGCCGTGCTGCGAGGCAAGCTGGCGAAGGCTCTGCTCCGGCGACAGCGCGAGCTCGCGCAGACGCTTTGCTCCTTGTGTAAATCGCCACTGTTGCGGCCGACAAGGCTTGTGGCCTGCCGGCACGTGCTCTGCGCCCTTTGTGTCGAGCGCTCCATCCTGTACCACCGAGTCTGCCCCGTGTGCGCCACGCCCAATGGCGCGCCCGAGTGCGACAGCGAGCACGACAAGGCGATGTGCGTGCGTATGGAGACGCTCCGTGACGAGCCGCTGATGGTCACCGCTTGGCGCGCACGCCTCGACGAGCACGAAGCGGAACGGCGCAGCAGCTTGCGGCTCGTGATCGAATTTGGCTCGACGCTCGCGGGTGCTGGAGACTCGACGCCGCGCCAACGCACCAAGGCGAGCATCTTCGTCGGGCTGCTCAGGGCCAAAGGTGGCACGCTCGTCCATCGTGGCTGCGACTGTACGCAGCAACTCGACGACGCGCCAAACTCGATCATTGCCGAGGTGGTGCTCAATTACAACCCCGAGTCGACCGACGACGCGGACAGCACTGTGGCGCTCACGCAGCCTTCGAAGGTGAGTGATCAGCGCGTCGACTACATATTCACGCGCCCGATGCGCCGAGGCGCGACCGTGCACATTCGAGTGCACTGGGGCGCCGAAATAGGCGTGGCGCCGCTTCAGATCATCCACAAGCTTGGTCGTGAGACGCTTGGTCGTGAGACCTCGGGTGTGTTTGCTCGTCACATCGTCGTTCAGCTGCCATCGGAGCTGCCGGTTAGGCGCGACAAGGAGCTCGGCCACGCCGCCCCGGTCACGTACGCGGAGCGGCGCGGCCAGGAGTTATCGGGATGGGTATCGTACCTCGGGCGCGAGCACTCCAAACTGGTCGGCACGAGCGCCCGCGTCACCGTTGGTGCCGCCGCGCCGCCACTAGGGGCCAAAAATGCGAACCTCATTGTGGCGCCCACCGAGATGGCCGCCACTCGGCTTGCAGTGTCAGGGGTTGACGCTACGAAAGCAGCCAGCCGGAGCATTGGCTCAATCGGCGAGGCGCAGATCAAGCTGGCGCTGGCGGCGAGTGTCGGCGCACCGCTCACTTCCGCTGCAGCGGCAGCGGCTGCGGTCGCCGCAGGGGAAGCGCTGCCGTTGGTGCACGCAGCCAAACGGGCACATTCTCGTGCCGCCGCTGTGCCCGACGATCCTTTGGCACGGGTAGGGGCAGCACCACCACCGAGCACATTTGCTTCTGTCGCAGCTGTGAACGGCGGCGGAGGCAGTGGCTGCGTCGGTGGCGGCAGCATCGCAGGCGCTGGGCAGAGCGCCAGCATGACTGCAGCTCGATCACGATCGAGCTGCGGTCCGAAGACGATCAGCGCAGTGCCCAAGAGCCAGAGTGCGTCCCTGCCTGCTCCTGCTCTGCCCGAGGCCGCCCGTCTGCTCGCACCGAGCGCTGCAGTGGGCGGTGCACGGCAGCAGCCGCAGCCACAACCGCAGCCGCAGCATCGGCCACTATCTGGAACATGGCCTCCGCCTTCGCCGCCATCGCCGACATCGCTGCCATCGCCGCTATCACCGCCATCACCACCTTCGCCGCTTTCGCCGCCCGATGCGAGTCACAGCCGCAGCCGCAGCCGTAGCCGCAGCCCAGACCGCATCAACCCACCATCGCCGCCGCCTGATCCCGTTGTTACGTCCGAGCCCAGTGCCACCACCATACTGCCAGGACCTGCCACATTACCGCCTAGCGGGGGGGCTACTGCTGCGCCTGCAAGCCCGAAGACGAGTAGCTCGCGCCCGCCGCTATCACGCCCACCATCACCTCGTGCAGGTCGCACCTCCAACCGAACCAAACAGCGCCCACCCGTATCCGGGCAGAGCTCAGCACGTCGTCACTCGGCGTCACCACGAGCACCGCCACGCAGCGGCAGCGGCAGCGGCAACGGTAGCGCGGGCCGTAGTGCATCCGCAGCTGCAGCGCGGGCCCCGCAGCCCCCGCAGCCCCCACAGGCACCAGCGCCGCCGCCACCCTTATCATCAGCTTTGGCTGCGCCTCCTATCGTACCTTCGTTGGTGATGGCAGCAGGGGCACCTCTTCGCGTGCCGCCCTCGATCGACTTGGCGCCCAAGGAGAAGACCCCCACACTGCTGCTGCAATCGGCTTCGAAAGGGGCCGACCACGTGGTGAGTGCGCTGTACGGGCAGATGGTTGAGCTCGTTGGCCCTGAGGCGCCTGCGGGCCCACGGAGGGCTTTCCTCGAGGAGCTCAACACTGGTAAGGGGTGCGACGAGCCCATCGACTTCTTTCACGTGGCAATCGACCTTCCGGGCTTTGGTGCCTCGCGGGCCAGCTTGCAGGCGCGTCGCAAGGCCGAAGATCCGATCGCCACCTCCGACTTCCTGGCGGACGTCATCAAAAGTTGTGGCAAACACTTTGCATACTGCGTGCTTGCTTCCGCCGAGGGCGCAGCCGCTGTCTTCGAGGCGCTCGTCGAGCAGCCTAACCTATGCTCTTTCCTGTGCGTGGTCGAGCCGCAGGTGCGCGACACCGAGGCGCTCCACGGCATCTTTCAGCCGGCGCTCCTTGCCATCGAAGGCAAGGCCAAGGAGGTGGCGCTAGCATCCAAGATGACTGAGGCGCTCATCCACGCGAAGACCGTCGAGTACACCAAGCTCCGACAGCCCAAGTACCTTGAGAAGGAGCTTGCTCGTGACATTGTCGACTTCCTGCGCAACCGCCACTGGCGTGGCCACCTCAGCGGCCATGGGCACAGCAAGAAGCGCCCCCTTCTTACGCGGCTGGTGGGGGGCTTCAAGATGTGGAAGGGGGAGCGTGCGTTCGACGAGCACGAGGCGGTTGAGGGAGCGCCGTCCGCCACCAAGGTGGCGAACCATGCCGCCGCCCCCGAGCCACCGGCGCCTGCAGGTCCAGCTCCACCTGTCGTCAGCTTCGCAGAGCCTGGGCCCAGCATCTTCATTAGGAAATCGAAATGAGGCCGCGTGCCTACCTGCCTGCTGGCTGTTTGGCCTTGCGGCTTCGCGGTCTTGCGGCTTTTTGAAGTGTTACGGTGTGCATTTATATACAGGACACGACGCGTGAAACGTCGAAGGCGCGCAGATGCTGCCGGCAAAGCGGTTTAAGAAATAGTAACTCGTTACATACACTCTCTGTCGAGTCTATCCAGGCCGTCGCGGACTCGCGGTGCGTCTCGTTGTCTACAGCGGTGCTTCTCGTGGTCTCGATTCGCATGCCGGCCGTGCACGCACGGCGGCATACGACACAGCCTTCTTCTAACAGCGGGCAGTGCTCCGACTGTGCATCGTGCATGCAGGTCCGCACCGCCTCCCGAACTAGCCCCACTTCTTCCACTCCTGGCCGTCAGGCGCGGAGCGATCCTTTTCGTAATCTTTTTCGGCAACCTCCTTCCAGTTGGTCGAGAGCACAGTGCCACCCGAGGTCTGGAATGATTTGTTCATCGCGCGGCGCGTCGTCTCGTCAGAGCGGCCGTAGATGTCGCGGAAGAGCTTATTGAGCGCCTCCTCGCCCTCGGGCTTCTCGTCCTCTTCCTCCTTCTTGAGCTTGGACTCGACGGCGTCCCAGTCCTTGCTGCTCCCCGAATACACCTTCTTGGAGGCCGGCTTGAGCGCTTCATCCGCCACCGCTGGCTCGGCGTTGAGTGCCCCCGCAATCACCTCCGCGTCGCCCGAGCCCTCTAGGGTCTCCCACTTGCCCATTGTGTGCTTCTTCAGCTTGAGCTCGATCTTGGAGGCGCCGACGCTATACTTGCTCTGGTCGGGCACGATCTTGTGGAACAGGCTGAAGGTGTGAATATACTCGGCGCCGCTCTCGAGCTTGATGGACACGTCGACCTCCGCCTCGTGGAAGTCCACCTGCACCCTCTCTGGCGATACGTTGCGTGCGAGCACGGAGACGACCACCTCACTCTGAGTCTGGTACCACTCGTGCCGGATCTTGCTCGGGTCGGAGGTGGGAGCGGGCGCGGCGGGTGCCGCGGAGGGCGCGGGAGCGGCTGGGTTGGCCGTCGTCGACGGCGGGGCGGGCGCGAGCGGCACGGGTGTCGGCGGCGCCTTCTCAAGTGCAATCTCGGCGTCGCACTTGCGCATCCACCGTTTCAGCTCGCGGCCGTCGCCGCTGAGCTCGAGCGCCTTGGCAAACGCGGCGCGTGCCGCCTCGTACTCGCCCAGCGCGAACGATGCCTGCCCCTTGCGCTGGAAGGCCTTGGGTGTCGCAAGCAGCTTGACAGAGAGCGTCGCGTCGGAGACGGCCTCGGTGTAGCGCTTGAGGCGCAGGTGCGCCGCCGCGCGCTTGGAGAAGGCGTCGGCATCCTCAGGGTTGGCCGCGATCGCCTTGCTGTAGTGGCTGATCGCCGTCTCGTACTCCTCGTCGACGAATGCAGCGTTCCCGAACTCCATGACGCGCGATTTCGGCTTCTAGAAAATTGAGAAGGTCCGACCCGACGCGTGACGGTGTGAACGTGAACACGACAGACACGATAACCGTGATCGTTGCGAAGCACTCAATTTGCAGGGGTACGATCATGTTATTCTTCACAGATTAGGGCGCTGTGAAGAGACGTCATCGGCCGCGACCGTAGGCCATGCGGCGCGGCGGCGCGCGCGCGCGCACGCACGCACACACGCTTGCGAGCCCTACGCGACATCCCCGTCCGCTGACGTGTACCTTGCCCGATCGTTGCGCAGCAGTCTTCCTAGTCGCCGCCTCGTTCCCCGCCATGTTCCGCAACCAGTACGATACCGACTGCATCACATGGTCACCCGCGGGGCGCATCCACCAGATCGAGTATGCTATGGAGGCAGTTAAACAGGGCAGCGCGGCGATTGGGCTGCGCTCGAACGCATTTGCCCTCGTCGCCACGCTTAAGCGCTCTTCAAGCGAGCTCTCCTCATACCAGAAGAAGATTTTCAAGATCGATGACAACATGGGCATTGGCATTGCGGGCCTCGTCGCCGATGCGCGCGTGATTGCCAAGTACATGCGCACCGAGTGCATCAACCACCGCTACGTGTACGACGCGCCGATGCAGGTGGGCCGGCTCGTCGTTCAGGTCGCCGACAAGTCGCAGATCGGCACGCAGCAGGTCGGCCGTCGGCCGTACGGCGTGGGCTTGCTCGTCGTTGGCTCGGACGGAACGGGGCCGCACCTGTTCGAGACGCAGCCGTCGGGGCAGTACTTTGAGTACAAGGCGATGGCCATCGGCGCGCGCTCGCAGGCGGGGCGCACCTACCTCGAGAAGCACTTTGAGGAATTCCCCGAGCTCGGACTCGACGACCTCATCAAGCACGCGCTGCTCGCCCTGCGGGAGACCCTGAGCACAGGCCAGGAGCTCACGGCCGCCAACGTTGCCGTCGGCTACTGCGGCCTGCAGGGAGGGTTCACCATCCTCGAGGACGAGACGATTGCGCCGTACGTCGACGCAGTCAAGGGCACCCCGGGCGGGCCCCCAATGGAGGAGGCTGCCCCTGAGGAGGCGCCGCCTGCCGAGGCGCCCGGCGAGGGCGCCATGGACACGGAATAGCCTGCGCATCCGCCGAGTCCACGTTGTACCTTACGATGGCCGATGGCCGAGGCGGCAGGTCGGCGTCTTGCCAGCAGCGGAGCCGACGCTTGTGGCTTGAACCACGCGAACGTTTTCATCGGGGATCGCGCGATGAGCGCGTGGGGTGAGGAGGAGGAGTCTCGCACGGTGATGCCTGTTTTGGTGTTTTGCTATCTCTTTAGATCATTGTGCGGTGCGTACTACATGTTGAGCAATTGTTTCTTCAAGTCTCTCTCTCACCTGAGGTCGATCAAGCAGAAGCACGGTGCACGGACGGTTATCCGCTCGCCCGGACGTCCGCGCCGCGAGCGTTGCCTTTGCGCCGCGCGACCGGCAAGGATCCGGTAATATGCACCAGATCATGCACGGTGGTCGGTGTGGCAGGACGGTCGCTCGGCGGTCGGCGCGTGTACGCGCGCCGACCGCCGAGCGCAGGCGTTACCACGCGTCAGGGTCGTCACCGTACCTCGAACCTACCTCGAACCCCGTTCCCTCGCTCAGCTGCAGCCATGCCTTCGGAATCTACCTCTCGTGAGAGGAAGCAGGGCAGACCAGCGGCCATCGGGGGCAGCTGTCGGTGCGTGGCCCTGCCAGGCGTGATGAGGCGGCCAACCAGCGGGCACACGAAGCCGTGGCCGCAGCGGGGCGAGCACGGGCAGCGTGCGTGCACCTTGACGAGATCCTCGGGGTCCTCGAGCACGTACTTGGGTAAGCCGACGGGCGCCCCTCCCGTGAGCCGCCCGGGTTCGAGCTGGCGCAGGACGGCCGCCTTGGCCCCTTCGAAGGCCCGGCGCACGCCGCGGGGCCGCGCCCCGCTCTCAGCTAGGCCGCGCGCGAGGGCGCTACCAAAGACGGCCGCCGCGCCCGAGTGACTCGACGACTGCCAGCAGACAACGTGCTGCACGGAGGTGCACCGGCGCAGGATGGCGTCCGCGAGCGGCAATGTCTTGCATCCGTTGAGCACGACGAGCCTCAGGTGCGCATTGGAGCGCGAGGTGAGCGCCGCGGCTAGCGTCGAGACAAGCGCCTCGTGTGAGATGGCCTGTAGCCCGTTGGCGCAGCGCCCATTGTCGCCCACGAAGAGTGGCATCCTCTCTCCGCGCACCATCGCGTCGCCGTGGCCGAGGAAAAACCACGTGTTATGTCCGGGCAGCGCCGCCGCGAGCGCATCTACGCTCGGATCGTCGAGGCGCGTGGTCGCGTGGGTGGGGAAGGCGTCCTGGATCGCGCGCGCCTCAGCAGGCACCTCGACCAGTGGGCGCACTAGGCCCGCCACGTTGGCGTACGAGCAGGCCGTGATCAGCACTGTTGGACTCTTGAGCGTCGGCGGCCGCACCAGCTGGCGCGAGTGGAGCACAGACGAGAGCGAGGGGCTCGAGCGAGAGGAGGGATGCGAACAGTTCGAGCAGTGCGAATCACAGCGCGAGAAGAGCGGACTCGAGCCCCGGCTGGATGGCTGCAGGATGAGAGGCGGCAGTGCGGGCGGCCCTCCGAGCCTAAGAGACGCCTCGTCCTCGTCGTGAGCTGCGCGTCCGTCGACGCTCGTCGATTGCTCGGAATGGTCACCGTCGCCGTCTTCGAGGTCCTCGCCACCAGCGTCCTCTTCGCTTGTGCAGCCCGACGGAGCGTCGACGCCGCCCTCGTCAGTCAGCAGCGGCTCGCGCAAAGGGTGCGAGAGTCGCATCTTGGCGCACAACCGACCCATGTGGGCCACTGCCGCCGGGGGCGCGCGCATCCGCAAGCCAAGCGCGCTCATGACGCTGTCGTACGGCAGGTCGCCTTCAACGGGCGCCGCAAGCACAGAACATGCGTCGTACGGCGAGGCTTGTCCACCGGCACTGCCGTGCAGCCAGGGCGCTCTGGTCGGGCCGGACATCGTGCCAGATAAGCCCGTAGGGTGCACTGGAGTTGGGATCACAGTCGATGACGGGACTGCCGCTATCCCGACCTCAACTGCAGCCGTAGTGCCGGCTGCGGGCATCGAGAGCGCATGCACTGGCCGATGCGTGAGCACCCTAGAGAATGACTCGCTCACCTCGGGTCCAATGTGAGACGGGCGGAGGGCTGGCACAAACAGCGCGCTCCCCGTTATGCTCGCGCTTGCATCGGGCGCAAGCAACGCGGCCGATTGAGCGCTTGAGGCGTTTGCAGCCGACTCAGTTCGCGGCCGGCGCGAGCGTGGGGCGTGCATTGGGAGGCCGGCGTCGGAAGCGCTTCGGCGGCGTCTTGCCGTGCATGTCGGAATGATGTGAAGACCGGTGTGCCGATCCTCAAGGATGCATCCCCAGGTCCCACAGCAATCGTAGCCGTCAGGCTGTGTTGGGCGTGAGGTGAGCTCTGCTTGTATCGGTGGTCGACCGTGCTCGGCCTGCGGATCGCGCGTGTCAGCCTCATCGCAAAAGCAATAATAGCCCGATGACGTCGGGGTGCGAACACGCCCAGAGATGACACCGATGCTTAGGTGCACTTGACGAGGTGAATCAGATTCGAGGCTCTGCGGATCCCGATGAATGAGTCTCACGCTTGGGCAGGAAGGTGGTGGCCGTGCACGTCGTCGGGCAACGGGCGGTAGACAACGTATTGGGCCGGAAAGTGGCCGCAACTGACCACCGTGCACGAATAGCCACTCATCCCAGCGCGCGGACCACCCAACGTAGTGCACATAGAGCTTCCGAGAGTCACCCTCGCCACTTTCGGCGAGCACGACGGCTTCGCACCAAAGTTGGCGCACGTCATACGCCTCAAGATGGGTGCCAACTGTCCAATCTGCCGGGTCTTTGACGAT
>Ga0209550_10002207_pt1 | contig 18728 bp, 17 predicted proteins | sample LauGreSuBDMM15SN_2_FD_187567 | JGI IMG/M metagenome (GOLD analysis project Ga0209550, IMG submission 187567) | Freshwater lake microbial communities from Lake Michigan, USA - Su13.BD.MM15.SN (SPAdes) (version 5) | ecosystem: Environmental > Aquatic > Freshwater > Lake | place: Lake Michigan...
ATCAACTTTCTTTGCCGATCCCGCGAGCGCAACTCGATCGTTCTGTCGGTCTCCGACGATGCACGATCTGCAACATCGGGATGATTTTCACTCTCGTTTTGAAGATGAACCAACGTCTCCTTGGCCTCCTTCAAAATCTCCTCTTTCCAAACCAGCAATTTTTTGCGGAAATAATCTCTCTGACGATCGCTCATGAAGGGTTCGTCTTCAGAGGGACGGTACGTGACTTCAAGTGTCTCTGACATTGGATCCTTCACGCGTCATTGCCATTGTTCCCCCAAACAGGAACGAGGCCTCTATAGCCTTGGGAAACGCGCCACGCAATAATTCTTCGCACCGATCATCTTCGAAACGGGCTTTTTATCCAAAAAGGGCGGGACAGCAACGGCAACTGGCCGCGCTTGGCCAGTTTAACGACCACACGAACATCGACGGCATCAAGTAAATCAGCGACATTCTCGGGGACATCGTCCTCCCACTTCTCCGTAAGCAACGAAGCAAGATCATCCAGATGGCGTGCATCGCTCTGCCCCGAAAGCAGCGACACCTTGAACTCGTTCAATTTGTCCACCATCGTCAGTCCACGCCGCACCAAACGTTTTCGTTGGGCAACAGGCTGATCAATCACGCTGTGCAAGGCCAGCACGGCATCGAGCGGAACTGCCGAGAAAACCGACGAAACCTTTGCATTCCGAGCAACGGAAGCCGATTGCTTCGGCACCTGAAAAATGGCGCCCGATCGACCGGCATCTTCGCACTCCGTTCAACCACCGCGTGGATCCTCAGGTATTCGGAACAAAACTACCTTGCCGTTTCCGTCCGAGACGCCGCTTAAACTCTCGGTCTCGAACCTCAACACGATCAAACTTCCGGGCGGAAAATGGTCGCCTATGTCTTTGCGCGCCTTGCTGCTCTTGGCCAATCGAACCGCTATCTCATGCAAAGCAGGATTATGCCCCACAACACAAACGCACCCCATCATGTCATCCATCTCATGGATGATCGTAAGAATATCGTCAGAATTGGCATGATACAGCGCCGGCATCACTGTTTCATGGATCGGCGGCAATTCCCGTTGCGCCTCGTTCCACGTCATGCGCGTTCGCAACGCAGGCGAAACAAGCGCAATATCCGGCACAATCCCCGCCTCTTTCAAGAGAGTTCCCGCAGCTAAGCTGTCCCGCTTACCCTTCTCGGTGAGCGGGCGCTCAAAATCGGGAACCGCACCATGCGGCACCGCCTTGCCATGACGAAGGAGAATAAGTGTGCGCATCAGGATGAAACTAGTCATTCTCGCTTTGCGACGCAAGGATCACACCATCAAATCCGCACACCTCATATTGATTTTGCCGCTACAATACCTATCTCCTGAATGTTCGACACCGACCAACCGAGAAAGCCGCTTGATGGCACCCCGCTTCCGTTCCTTCAATTTCGCTCGCAAAGCATCTTCGCCATCCGTCTGGGCATATGCGCTCTTCATGCTGCTCGGCGGCATCATGGCAGCAACCTTCCTGTTTCTGGGCTCGATCCTTCTCATGATCCTGACCCCGATCGTCATCATCGCCGCCCTTATCCTGCGTTGGCGGCTGAAGCGCTTTTTACGCACTGCTGCCAGCAATCAGGATAAATCCGTGATTGATGCCGAATACACAGTCATCGAGGAACGCCGCCGCCCTTAAGCGAATGCGGCGTTACTGGCGCTCACTTGTTGGATGCTTCCGGCCTGATCACCATCACAGAACACGGCGCGTGACGCACAATCGTTGTCGCGTTTGACCCCAACAAATAGGTCGCCATGGCCGGCCGGTGCGAACCGATCACAATCAGATCCGCCTTGTGCTTTTCAACTTCCGCCAACACTTCATTGTAAACCGATCCCATGCGAATTTCGCTCGTCACGCGGCTCTTGTCGGAAAGCGGCAGCGACGCGATCAAGGCCGCCATCTTCGTCTCGCACTCGGCGTGTTGCTCTTCGTCAAAGGCTGGCGGCACATACTCCATGAACGTGACCGGAAGAATTGATCGAACATAAACAAAGTGCAGCGGCGCCGACGTCACAGCCGCGAGCGCAACCGCCTTGTCGATCGCCAGTTTCGAGACATCCATCTCCGCGAGATCGACAGGCACAACAATCGATTTGAACATGATCCGTTTCCCTGACAAGGAGCACAATGCCCCTAATCATTAAATGCCGGGAATGGACTAAAGTTCCTTGATCTGGATCATTCTTGACGGTCAAGTTGACGCAGCGCCGACACCAAGCTTCTTCTGCAGGCTTGAGGATGACGTTGTGTACTGGAAGGTCAGCCTTTTGTCCGGGTAAACATACCGATGTGCGCGATGCGCCGCCAGCGCCGCCTCGTGAAAGCCAGAGAGGATCAGCTTCAATTTTCCAGCGTAGGTGTTGATATCACCAATCGCGAAAATACCCGGTGTCGAGGTTTCAAATTTTTCCGTATCCGCCGGGATCAGGTTTTCATTCAGGTTCAACCCCCACGACGCAATCGGGCCCAATTTCATCGTCAGTCCGAAGAAGGGTAACATCGTGTCACATTCGACACGGAATTCGGCATCTTGCGCATCACGGCAAATCGCCGCCGAGAGCGCGCCGCCCTCACCCTCAAGACCGGTGACCTGCCCGATCTTCAAATCCATCGCGCCCGACGCCACGAGGCTGCGCATCTGCTCCACACTGTGCGGCGCTGCCCGAAAATCGTCTCGCCGATGCATCAGCGTCACCCGCTTCGCAATCGGCTGCAAATTCAATGTCCAGTCGAGCGCTGAATCACCCCCGCCCACAATCAGAATGTTTCGCCCGCGAAATTGCTCCATTTTTCGGACAGCATAAAACACACTCGTCCCCTCATACGCATCAATCCCCGGGATAGGCGGCCGTTTCGGCTGGAATGATCCGCCCCCCGCCGCGATGATGATCACTTTCGCTTCAAATTCCGTACCTGCATCCGTATTGACGCGAAAAAGCGGTGCCTCGGGCGTCCCGATCGCCGTCACGCTGTCCACCATTTCCGAGAGATGAAATTCGGGTGAAAACGGCTCGATCTGCTTCATCAGATTGTCGACAAGCCCCTGGCCCGTCACCATCGGAAAGCCCGGAATATCGTAAATCGGCTTTTCGGGGTATAATTCCGCGCATTGCCCGCCAATTTTCGGCAAAATATCGACAAGATGAGCCCTGATATCGAGCAATCCCAATTCAAACACGGCAAAAAGGCCGACCGGCCCCGCGCCGATAATCAACGCATCTGTCTTGACCACATCATTCATCGAATTTTCCTGAAAAAACAAAAGACCCGGTCGCGGCAATCCGATCAACATACCGCCATATCATTCCGGCGTAAAATCAGGCTTGCCGCTCCGGAGTACGAAGCACCAAACCGTCCAGCGCATCGGAAACCCGCAATTGGCATGAAAGACGCGAAACAGGCCGCACATCATATGCAAAATCGAGCATATCCTCTTCCATCGACGTCGGCTTCCCGACAATATCCGTCCATGCATCATCGACATAGACATGACACGTCGCACACGCGCATGCGCCGCCACATTCCGCCTCTATTCCGGGAATACCGTTCTTGATCGCGGCTTCCATGACGGTTGATCCATTTTCCGCCTGAACCTCGCGGGCAGTGCCGGAAAAATCAATAAAAGTAAGCTGGGCCATTCAAACGTCCAAAGTGGGAAATGGAAATACAGAACCGTCTCTTTAGACGAAAAAATCCGAAATGACGAGTGACATGAGGAAGCAGTCTCAGGATTTTTCAGCGATGACAAATTCGCGCTCAGGTTCAAAACAACTGCCGGCTGCCCGCTATTGATAAGTGTCGTTAAGGATGTTTTCGATCTCTTTGTGTCTCCGGGTAGCAATATTCTTTCTGAGTCGTTAAATTGCCAAGGTTATAGGTTAACGTCGATATGATTGACAGAATATCGATCAAATAATTCTGTTTGTTAACAACGAACTAATCAGGTTTGTTATTAAAAAACACGAAGAAAGAGATACCTGATGGCGACGCAAAAGAAAGTGAACGACCCGACCGCAGCCGCTTTATCGGCGATTGAGGAAGCGTTGACGCAATCAATCCATGGCGATGCAAAGCCGGAAGACGTCGTTCAGGAAACTCCTCCCGACACCGCGGAATCCTCCGTGCGGATGCCGTCGACAGAACTCGCCCAGTCGTTTGGCACAACCACCCGTGATCAGGCAAAGCCTTCCCGTTTCCGGCAGGATAAGACACAATCGTCCAATGCGTCGCCCGAAAAGGCCGATACCGGAAAAACGCTGCCCGGCCAACCGGCAAATGATGACCGCCGCGCGGTCGGTGAAATTCTCCAATTGTTGCAAGCACGCCAATCCCGCGCCCCCTACTCTTACGCGCTTACCGGCTCGATCGCCTGGTTCGTTCTGGTCGCCATCGTCTTGTCATTCCAGTTTGAGTTCAATCATAGTCTGATCGTCGAGACACTTCTGACGACTTCGCCCGTCATAACCGCCGTTATGGCTTTGGCGCTGTGCCTGCCCGCCCTTGTCATGTTCGGGATCGCCAGTGCGGCGATGCGGGCCCGCGAAATGCGGGTGGTCGCCCAATCAATGACGCAAGTAGCCCTTCGGCTGGCGGAGCCCACAGACTCCGCCGTCGACTCCGTCGTCAGCCTCTCGCAGGCCATTCGCCGCGAAGTGGCAGCAATGGGCGATGGTGTTGAGCGTGCGGTCGCGCGCGCCAGCGAACTTGAAACCATGGTTCACAATGAAATCTCGACCCTTGAGCGCGCCTACGGACAGAACGAGGTGCGTATTCGTGCCCTGATCGACGAATTGGTCCTCCAGCGCGAGGCGATCTCGGCGAATGCGGACCAAATCCGCGCCTCGATCTCGACGTCACATGACCTATTGAACAGAGATCTCGAAGCCGCGTCACGCACATTGTCGACACTCGTTGACAATGCAGGCCATCAAGTGGCGAGCGTCATCGGCGCCAAAGCCGAGCAAATAAGCACGACATTCAACCTGTCCAGCGATCGCGTCATCAGTGAATTGGGCTCCCGCAGCACGGAATTTCTCTCTCAGCTCTCAACCACCCAGCATCAGATCAATCTCCGCCTGAACGACACAAGCGAACATATTAATCGTGTGTTGAACGAGAGCTCGCAGACAGTGACCTCGGCGCTCAATCAGACGGGTTCGTCCGTCGTCGGCGAAATATCGGCGCGCGGCAACGAAGTTGCGAACTCCATCCGCGCCACAAGTGCGACATTGAACGAGGGACTGGCTGACGGGATCAACCGGATCAGCACAACATTAATGGCTGAGGCCGACGGCCTCGTGGATCGCATCGGCGTCGCCGCTCGTGATCTGCACAAGACGCTTGAGACGCGCACGAGCGATCTTGAGCGCGGCATCGACGAGTCATCGAACCGCCTCGCCTCGATCCTTGATGAACGTCTGTCCTCGACGCGGGACACATTCACACAATCAACCGACCGTATGGTCTCCATCCTCTCCGACAATGTCGACCGGATGCGCAATGAGATGCAGTCGGAAGCTCAGAATTGGCAATCGGATCTGTCGCGCAAAACACAGGAATTGCTCTATTCGCAAACCGAGCGCCTAAACGCCTTGATGGATGACAGCACTGGCTCGTTCGTCGAAACGATGAATCGCAGCGTTCAAGATATCGAAGTGAAGCTGACAACCCGCTTCTCGACCATTGAGACGGCGATGCGCGAGGGCGCCACCAACATCGACACGAATTTCATGAGCCATATCGGCGCTCTCGATTCGCGGTTCGATAATCTGCGCGTCCTGATCGACGATACATTGACAGATCGCGTCAACGCGATGAATGAAACACTCCGCTACGGTACGGATTTCATCAATGACAGCCTGACCCAGCAGCTCGGAGCCATGGAGACGACCCTGGATCGGACCTCGACCCAGATCAACACCCAACTGAACGAGCGCGTCGCGGCAATCAATACCGTTTTTGAGACAGGCACCAGCTTCATCCAGCGCAGCCTCGTGGATCAGTTGTCACAGATTCAGGAGCGCCTCGGGTCCTTCCATGGCGAGATCAACCAGTCGCTGGCACAACGCGCCTCGACAATCGGCGAAACGCTTCAGACCGGCTCGAAATCCATCGAGAATACACTCTCAAGCCACATTTCCTCGCTCACAAATACGCTGGGCTCCGCCACTGGGCAGCTTGATAACATCCTCGCCTCCCGCTTTGATACGATCAACGCGACCATCGAAAAGGGTGCGGATAGCATTGATATGAGCCTCGCGCGGAATGTAGAGGCCATGGAGACGACCCTCAGCACTTACAGCGCGCAGATTGACCAGACGCTCGGCAACCGCATCTCGGCAATCGACACGACAATGCGCAGCGGCGCGTCAAACCTCGATCAAAATCTGACGGCCTATATCGGGAAAATTGAGACAACCTTCGAACAGAGCGGCGCCAAAATTAGCGACCAGCTGAACAGCCGTTTGGCGTCCCTCGAAGACTCCATCATCGTCAACGGTGGCGCCCTCAACCAGAAACTTGGCGATCAGATCAATCACCTCGAAGAAGCAGTCATTGTTCGTGGCGGTGAAATCAGCGCTGCGCTATCGTATAATCTCGATGCGTTCGGCCAGTTGTTCGAGGGTCGCGGCGCAGAACTCGCAAACCGGATCGATGCAAAAACCGACGAATTCACCTCCTCGATCGAAATGAAACTCGGTCAGGTCGCCCATCTCTTCTCGACAGAAGGCCGCGCTTTGGCGGATCGTCTCACCGAGCAGGCACGCGGCGCGGCAGAAATCGTCGAATTGAAACTCAGTGCCATTGAAGAGCGCACCCGCGTCAAGAGCGAGGAGGTCGTCGAGCGCATCGAGGTCACAATCAACCAGATCGACGAACGTCTCGATCAGCGCTCGCGGGTCCTCACTGAAAGCCTCGACCAGAAGAGCGCTGACATCGCGAGCATAATCTCGCAGGGCAGCCATGAATTGACAACTGCGATGGATCACAAAACGGTAGTTCTGGCAGAGACAATGAAAGGCCGTGCCGAGAGCGTCACCCTCGATCTCGCCATCAGGGCATCGGAAATCAACGAACTCCTCGGAGAGCGCGCCAATCAGATTGCCGGTATGCTCGAAGGGAATGTTCACAATTTTGAAGAACGCGTCGTCAACCGCCTCGAGCATGTCAGCACGTCGCTCGAAAGCCAAACCCGCGGCGTCGTCAACGTCATGGAGACGGCCTCCGGCCAAATCACGGCATCGTTCGGAAGCAAAATCGCCGAAATCTCGGAACTTTTTGACTCAAAAGGCGCGTCAGTCATCCATCGCCTCCAAGATCAAGGCACCTCGATTGCGGGCCTCATTGTCCAGTCGGGCGACGAAGCTGCTCAGGCAATCGCAGGCACCACGGCGCAAATCCAGTCTGAAACCCTGCTCTCGCTCGGCCGCCTCGCGGAATCGAGCCGCATGGTTCAGTCCATCGTCAACAGCGCGACAGAGAACCTCTCCAAACTCGATGAAGGGCTCTCTGCCCGTCTGGTGTTGCTCGATAATGCCGGCAAATCGGCGGCAGAGCAGACGGAGCAGTCCTCTACCCTCCTTTCGCAGCAGATTGAAGCGCTGCGGCTGATTTCCGAGACAGGCCTTGGTGAAACCTCCGCTCTGCTTGGCCAGCTTGATGAGCGCGCAAAAATCGTGACCACTGCAACGCGCGAGCACGCCCGCCTGCTTGAAGAAGCAACTCAGTCACTTGGCAATGTTGAAAGCCAATTGACGAACGGTCTGCGTGATCGTCAGGCCTCCTTCGAGGCAATGACAGAAATGCTGTCAAGCCGCACCCACCAGATTGAATTGTTGGCATCGTCATTCGCCGACTCGATCAACGTGGCCCTTCAGTCCGCCGAGGAACGCGCCGAACGGATCGGCCAATTCATCGCCGAGGCCTCAGAAGCCACGAGCAGCGCGTTCACCCGCCAGGCGGATTTGGTTGAGCAAGGTACGTCATCGGAGCGCGACCGGACCGCTGCTCTTCTGCGTGAAGTCTATCAACAAGCAATCAGCGAAATGGAGGATGTCCTCGGCCGTCTCACCTCGCGTTTTGACGAGACAACCTCCCATATTCGGCTTGCAACCTCCCAGATTGCCGAAGAAGTCGAAGCCGCAAGAAACGAGATCAGCAAAGGCATCACCGAATTACCTCGTGAAACCCAGGAACAGGCGTCTGCGATGCGCCGCGTTGTTGGCGACCAGATCAAGGCCCTCAATGAGCTTTCCGCACTTGTGGTCTCATCGGGCCGCGCTGCGGATATGGCCCGTTCGGCTGAGCGCCCGGTTGCCCCTGTTGCCCCGGTTGCCCCTGTCTCCCGTCCGGTTGCAGCTGCGCCGCAAGTGATGAGCCCGCCGCGTCGCGAGAGCGTTGAGTCGACACCTGTTGAACCGTTGATCCCTCGGGCTCCTTCATTCCTGTCTCGTGCGACTCCTGTGCCACAGGAGCAGATCGAAGCGCCACGATTACCGCCAAAGCAGCCGGCTCCAGCCAGCGAGCCCCGTCAGGCGGAACCAGCCACGTCACAGCGCCAACCAGGCAATGGCTGGCTGTCGGATCTGCTTGATCGCGCATCGCGCGACTATGAACCGAAGCAGGGCAAGCGAAGCATTGACGCACCGGAACAGCCGGAAGAATCTGCGCCACTCCGGTCATCCCCTCCAGTGTCTGCACCATCAGCACCACCTTCACGCATGACGGCACCGTCAATGAGCATGCCGCTCGCTGCAGAACCGCGTTCGTTGACGAAGGATCCGGTCGGGCAATTGCTCATCGAGATCAAGCTCTTGGTCAATCCGACCGCCGTAGGGCAGTTATGGGATCGCTTCCTCGCAGGTGAGGCAAAAGTGACGTCCCGTAGCCTATACACGATGTTTGGTGAGCGCCGTTTCAATGAAGCCCGGCAGAATTATCAGCGTGACGTCACCTTCCGCGATGCGGTCGATTCGTATCTCAGCCGTTTTGAGCAAATCCTCAGCGAAGCAACGGTCGATGATTCGGATGGATCAATCACGCGGAAAATCCTGACCTCGGAAGAAGGCAAGGTTTACACCTTGCTCTCGCACTCGGCCGGACGGATCGAGTAATAAAGCATCCGCCGATCCGGGCTTGGTCCGGATCGGCGGTTAAAAAATCTAAGTCAACGTACCGATGCAGACCAGCGCGCCACGTCATCGCTTATAATGGTCAGCAAGGTGTCAAACCCTTCCCTGACCGCCGCCCCTTCAATGGTGCTGATCGTTTGTTGCCCGCGAAACGTCCGCGCACCAATGACTTTTCCGTCGCTCGATTGAACGAGCTTCACGCCAATCTGGATATCCACCGTCGGCGTATCGGCTGTATTCACCTGAAACGCGGTCAGTTCCGAACTCACCACATAATCCGCTGAAATCCCGCTTCCTGTCCGAATCGCCGGACGACCCTTCTCTTCAAAAGCGCGGATCAAACGAGCCTGCACCAATGCCGGCACTCTGTCCGTCCATTGCACACCTGCGAGTGCCGTAATCGAACCGTCATCCCCTCGCACCAGAATACGATCAGTGTTCAGGATCTGAAGCATGAACGGCTCCCCGACTGCCATCACGGGGGCTCCCGAAAGCGGCTGACTGCGCGTTGCGGCTGCACCAAGATCATAGATTCTCACGGATTGCGGCGAAACACACCCCGTCGTCAGAACGGAAAGAAGCACAAGCGACGCGAGTTGGCATCCAAAACGCGCTCGGGTGCGATGCTCAAGGTTTGTCATGATAGTCCGGTATTGTGGGTGTCGCGCCAAAAAGCAGCTTCTGCGGGTTGCGCTCGAAATCCCTCAGGCTCCGGTTGATTTCGTTCAGCGTCTTGCGGCCATCAATCACCAAACCTTCAAGCTCGCGAAGCCCCTTCCCCGTTGTCTGGTCAAAGCCCTTGACGGCCTCCTCTGACCGACGATCGAGATTGTCAGCCAGCAACCGAACCGATTTTGCCGCCTCGGCAAAATTGACAATCGTTTCCTTCAGCGGGCCGGAATTGACAAGATCATCTGCGCCTTTCAGCAAACTATCGAGGCGGGCCGCCGTCTCGTCCAGCCGATCGATCATCCCACGCGCCTGGGCCGAAAGCGCGGCAATATTCTGCGCCGCTTCCCTGCCTTCCGAGATCAATGTCGTTACCGCGCCGGAATTGTCAGCAAGTGTTCGCGAAAACGTCTCCACATTGCTGATCGTGCTCTTGATCGCCTCTGCATTGGTTGCAAAAAGGGTCTCTGCCGCTTCGAGCACCTGATCAGCCCGCCGTGACAAACGCTGCGCGCTTTCGATCAAATCCTGATAATCGGATCGTTCCGCAATAATCGTTGGCGGGTTGGAGAAATCTTCAACAACAAGTCTTTCAGAGTCCGGACGCCCGCCAGTCATTTGGACAGACGCCACGCCCGTCAAACCTTGAAACTCGAGCCGCGCACGCGTGTCTTTGTTGATCGGTGTCATTTCATTGACCGAAACATACGCGATCACTGTGCTTGGATCACTCGGGTTGAGAGCAATCGACGTCACCTCGCCAATTTTCAACCCGTTATACAACACGGCAGCACCCCGCGAGAGCCCTGAAACAGATCCCGAAAACAGAATACGATACGGCACCAGCGCCGTGGTGTCCCGCCCCGCAGCCCACAGCACAAACAAGACTCCTCCCGCCATCATCAGAAGCGTGAATATTCCGATCAGGACGTAGTTCGCCCGTGTCTCCATCGCGACTCAATCGTCTCCTAAGGTTCCTGCATCATACTTTGGGCACGCTTGCCATGAAAATAGCTCTGGATCCACGGATCTTTAGATTTCAACATCACAGTGAGATCGCCCTCGGCAATAATCTCGCCATTGCCGATCGCAGCAATCCTGTCGCACACGGAAAACAGACTTCCCAAATCATGGGTCACCATGAAAACCGTCAAACCAAGCGTCCGTTGCAAGGTCGCGATCAATTCGTCGAACTCCCCTGCCCCGATCGGATCAAGCCCGGATGTCGGCTCATCAAGAAACACAATCTCCGGATCAAGCGCCAAAGCGCGCGCCAAAGCAACCCGCTTGACCATACCGCCTGAAAGTTCGGATGGCATTTTTGATCCCGTTTCGGGTTTCAATCCCACCATTTCCAGCTTCAAACAGGCCAACTCGTCCATCAATCCTTGAGACAAATGCAGATATTCCCGCATCGGCACCTGGATATTCTGCAACACCGTCAGCGATGAAAACAGCGCTCCGTGCTGGAACAACACGCCCCAACGGCGTTCAAGCATACTGCGTTCAAGCGGCGTCAATTGGTCAAGCGTCTGGTTGAACGCGGTGATCGTTCCGCTCCGCTTCGGCACAAGCCCAAGAATCGTTCGCATCAAAACGGATTTGCCCGATCCCGAAGCACCGACAAACCCCAGAATTTCGCCCCTGAAAACATCAAGGCATAACTTGTTCATCACAGTTCGCTGACCAAAGCCCACAACCAGATCGCGCACGGAAATGATCACCTCGGCGTGTCCGCCCGCAGCATCCACCGCTTTCAATCGAGATCCGTGATCAGGGTGGGCCATCACGGTAATCCTTAATACTTGATCGCTGCAAAGAACATGGCGAACAAGCCGTCAACAACAATGACCATAAAAATCGATTTCACGACCGAATCTGTCACCCGACGTCCCAGCGACTCTGCGGAACCCTTCACACCGAGCCCTTCAACACATGAAATCAGACCAATCACCAGTGCCATAAACGGTGCCTTGATCAAGCCGACCATGACCGTGTTGACCTTGACCGCATCGGACAACCTCTCGATGAAGACGTCCGGGCTTACGCCGCCATAGACCCAGCTGACAACCCCGCCCCCGAATAGCGCCGATATATTGGCAATGAATGTAAGAATGGGCAATCCGATGATCAGCGCCAAAATCCGAGGCACCACAAGCACCTCGATGGGATCAAGCCCCATCACTCTCAATGCGTCGATTTCCTCGCGCATGTTCATGGAGCCAATTTCCGCAGTATAGGCCGAACCTGACCGCCCTGCGACCATGATCGACGTCAGCAGAACCCCCAATTCCCGCAAAACAAGAATGCCGATGAGATCGACGGCAAATGCCGCAGCACCAAAACGGCTCAGCTGGAAAATGCCCTGCTGCGCAACAATCGCTCCAACGAGAAAAGAGATCAGCATGATGATCGGCACGCCGCGAAGCGAGACATTCTCGATCTGTGCCACCAATGTGGTCACCCGAAACCTGCGGGGATGCCTGATCACCCGCCCGATTGATGCAACCACTTGCCCGAGAAACGCAACGCCGTCGCGAACATCCCGACCCGCCAGCACCATACTCTCGCCGGTATCCGCCAACATACCGGTCACGATCCCGCCGCTAACAGGTCGCCCGTCATCAAATGCACGATAGGCGGCTTCTCTGAGTAAAATCTCTTGCGCCTCTCTCACACCCTTCAGGGTGATCCGCGCGTCGCGCGCCGCACACATGTGCAGCAACCGGTTGATCACCCACGCACCCAGCGTATCGAGCCGCTCAACCCCCGACATGTCCAATTCGGATGGACCAGCCGGAATGGTTCGGGCCAATTCATCCGCAATCTTTTCGACGGCATCGCCCTGTGTCGCACTCCAGGATCCGCGCAAAACAATTTGCGCGCCGGAACGTTCTTGAAGAACCGCAAATGACGGCGCAACAGTCATGGAAACTGCCTCGGAAATTTTCTGATGTGTTCCTGCTTGCGTAACACGCGCCGCCTACATCAACCAAGGTCGTGTTTCCACAATCAACATCAAACATAGGCGCTGACGGAATAAACATCAATTAATCGCCCCGATGGTAACGATCCATTGACCAACGGTCAGTATAATCAGGCAAGGTCGAGTTGTTTCTTGGCCATGTAGCGTGTTGCGTAGCTGTAATGAGTAGCGTTGATGGATAAGTTTTCTCAGTCGAAGCGGGACATCGAGCACGATTTCGAGAGCATCGAAAGTGCCGTTCTGGAAACACCCCGCGGGCGATGGTTCCTTGCCGAATATGCCCGCCGCGCCCATCAATCGGAAAACGAGTTCCTCCTGCTGTCGATCCGGCGCCTCGAAAATCTTCTGAACCAAAAAGCGACGAGCCCTGAAGCGCATGACATTCTCATGAGTTGCGCAAAAGTACTCGATATTGTGGAGTCGATCACCCAAACTATCGCCATTGATCACCATGCCCTGAACCCCGCAGATCATCCGCTTCGGGGAATTTCGCTTGAGGCTGGGGATATCACAACCGAAATATCCCTCGCCGCCGACATGATCCGCGATCTGGCGGATGCGTTGAAGGGAAAAAGCCCCGCTCCTGATCTTGCCGAGAAGATTGCGACGCAAGCCTCGTTGATCATCGATCTGGGGGCAAAGCAGTCACAGGTCATAAAGCGCGTCAATGCGATTATCGAAATGCAGCGCATCGTCGAAGACAATCTCTCGCGGTTGATTGAGAGTGCGTTGGCCGAAGTGCCTGCCGGCAATGATAATCTTTCACTGCCATCAGCTTAGGCTCCTCATCACCTGATACTCATTTTTCGGGTTGTCCTTGTGCCGACACCCGACTCTCCCCATGATGCGGTTTGATTGAATGGGGAGCTATGCGTCATGGATTTGGGAATTGCCGGTCGAACTGCCATCATCTGCGCATCAAGCCGTGGCCTTGGCCGCGCCTGTGCGATATCGCTCGCCGAAGCAGGCTGTTCCGTCATCATCAATGGCCGGAATGAAGAGAAACTGGCCGCGACAGCCGATGAAATCCGTGAAAAAACCGGCGTTCAAGTAACTGCTATCGCAGGCGATGTGTCCTCGCGCGACATTCAGGACAAATTACTCGCCGCCTGCCCTGCACCCGATATTCTCGTCAATAATAATGGCGGCCCGCCCCCCACCGATTTCCGCAAGCTGGATCGTTCCTCGATCCTCGAAGGCGTTGCGCAAAACATGGTCACCCCGATCGAACTCATCCAGCGCGTGATTGACGGCATGGTCGAGCGCCGCTTCGGCCGCATCATCAACATCACCTCCGCCTCGGTCCTTACCCCGATCACCGGGCTCGACCTCTCATCCGGTGCACGCGCGGGCCTCACATCCTTCCTCGCCGGCGTCGCGCGCGACGTCGCTTATGCCAATGTCACGATCAATGCGATCTTGCCCGGCATGTTCGATACGGATCGCATTCGCGGCAATATCGAACGGATGGCCACGTTGAAAAATCTCGACACTGAAACCATCCGCCAGGAACGCATCAATTCGGTGCCCGCCAAGCGCTTCGGCGAAGCGGAGGAATTCGGCAAAGTCGCCGCCTTCCTTGCAAGCGCTCATGCAGGTTACATCACCGGCCAAAACATTTTGATCGATGGCGGGGCTTTCCGGTCTGCCTTCTAGCAGACCACCCCCTAACGGATTTTCGCTTTGAACACGCTGCTCGGTATCACGCTCAAGATCGTGTCGACCTTTGCCTTCCTCGCAATGGCAACACTGATCAAACTCGCGAGCGAAGACATGCCGATTGGCGAACTCATGTTCTTCCGCGCCTTTTTCGCCATGATCCCGCTTGGCATCTGGCTGAGGATGCGCGGCGAACTCGCAGGCGCGTTCCGCACAAAAAACATTACCGGCCACGCGATCCGCAGCCTCTCCGGCTCCGGCGGCATGTATTTCGGCTTTATGGCCCTCGCGCTTCTCCCGCTCCCTGACGCGACCGCCATCGGCTATCTCGCACCGCTAATTGCCACAATTCTCGCGGCCCTCTTGTTGAAGGAAATTGTCCGTCCCTATCGCTGGGCCGCCGTCGCCGCCGGCTTTTGCGGCATGTTCCTGATGACGCTTCCGCATTTCTCGAACGGCTCCGCCGCCCATCTCCTCAGTCCCGGCCCTGCCCTCGGCGCACTCGCCGGGTTATTCGCGGCCTGTTGCAACGGCTTCTCCTCGATCCAGATCAGAAAACTCGCGCAAGTTGAGAAAACCGGAACAATTGTCTTCTATTTCTCGCTCATCACCAGTCTCATCGGCCTTCTGACCTCGATTGCCGTCTGGCGCACGCCCACCCCGCACGAGGCAACACTTCTGATCTTGGCCGGCATTTGTGGCGGCATCGGCCAGATATTGATCACATCGAGCTATCGCTTTGCCGATGCGTCCGTTGTCGTCTCCTTCGAATACACCACCCTCGTCTGGGCAGTAGCCATCGGCTTTCTGGTTTTTGGTGATGTCCCCCAACCAATCGTCTTCCTCGGCGCACTCGTCGTGATCGCTTCCGGCCTCTATGTTATCTTCCGCGAACGCCAGATCAGCCGCAACGCCCGGCGTGACGCTGAAGCTGCGGTCGAACCCCATCTCTGAAGGGTGATTCCGTCATGAAACTGTGCAATTGATCGTGCAAAGAACCAAAGTTATCGCGCGCCCCATCCCAGACATAATGACGTCATGACCCCTCACATCACACTCTCCCCCCTCCGCCGAGCACTTCTCACCCTCGGGGTGACGCAGGTGATCAATTGGGGCGCGCTCTATTATACGCTCGCCATGATCGGCCCGCGGATTTCCGCTGAAACCGGATGGTCGCCCACCTTTGTCTCGTCCGGCTTTACAGTCGCCATGATCACCATGGGGCTTGTCTCGCCTTTTGCCGGAAAGACCGTCGACCAGCATGGCGGCGCATGGGTCATGGCCATCGGATCTGTGATCGGTGCCCTCGGCCTCGCCCTTCTCGGCCTCGCTCATACGCCAGCAGTCTATCTCCTCGCCTGGGCGATCATCGGCCTCGCCATGGGCACCTGCCTGTATGATTCAGCCTTTGCCAGCCTCTCCCAAGTCGCGGGAAACCAGACGCGGAAAGCCATTTCCCTACTCACTCTGGTCGCAGGCTTCGCCTCCACGGTTTTCTGGCCCCTCACTCTCTTCGCCTTGAGCTATTTTGACTGGCGAACTGTCATGCTCGCTTACGCCGCAACAATCCTGATCGTCTGCGCGCCGCTCCACCTCGTTGGTCTCCGCAAGCACCGCCCGTCACCGGAGCAAAGTGCGGCACCCGAAACACCACCTGCAGAGATTCCCCCTCATAGCCCTCCGGCAATCCCCGAAAAAACCGCCCTCATTCTGTTTGCCCTCGTGCTTGCCGGGCATGGCTTCGTCGCCAACGCCATGTCGGTGCATTTCATTTCGCTTTTCAGTGGCCTCGGCGTATCCGAGCATGATGCCGTACTCGCCGGTGCACTGATCGGGCCGGGACAGGTCGGCGCGCGTCTCGTCGAACTTCTCTTCGGTCGACGCCTGAATCCGCTCTTCCTCGGCCTCGTTGCGGTAATCCTTTTGCCGATATCGTTCGTTATACCGCTCGCTTTTGGTGCCTCCGCAGGTGTCGCCATGACCTTCGGCCTTGTCTATGGCGCCTCGAACGGCCTCATGACCATCGCCCGCGGGATCGTCCCGCATGCGCTCTTTGGTCCTGTTGGGTATGGCCGCCGTCTCGGTCTGATCTCTGCCCCCACAATGATCGTCAAAGCCGCTTCGCCTGCGATTTTCGCGTGGATAATGCACGTAACCGGCCCGAATGGCGCAATGATCGGCGCTGTCATCCTCGGCATCTTCGCAAGCATCGCGATGATCACGCTCGCTTTGCTCGCCTTCAGAGCCGCCAGAACACCCCCTGCTCCGTAATTTGCCTCCCTCCCGCGGGACTTGCCAATCCGCTCTCTTGATGAAAAGGTGCGTCCGGCATTACAAACGCCCATCCGCTCTATAAGACGGGTGTGGACGCGTCGCTGCGGGAGAACAAAATGGGCATTGAAGGCAAGGACAAGGTCAAGGTCATTGATACGGGCGCGCACGCGCTGTCCGGTCAACTTGGCAAAACAATCCAGCGTCTGCGCAAGGCCTATAATCTGTCCTTGTCGGAACTCGCCGAACAATCCGGCGTCGCAAAATCCATCATCAGCCAAATCGAGCGCAACGAGACCAATCCAACCCTCGCAACCATCTGGCGTCTCTCACAAGCGCTTGATGTTTCCATCGAACGCGTACTGTCCGTCTCGGGCGACGAACCTTTCATCGACAAAACCTCGAAAGGCGATACCCCGATTCTGACCTCTGACGATGGCAAGGTCCGCCTCGGCATTATCGGCTGGATCAAAACGGTCGAATGGCTGCAATGGTACGATGTCAACGCGGATCCCGGCGGCGTCCTCGACTCGGATGCCCACCAACGCGGTTCCGTCGAGTGTCTCTCTGTGATTGAAGGCGAATTCGAAGTCGAAGTCGCAGGCGTCATCCAGCACGCCAAAGCCGGCGAAACCCTCCGCTACCGCTGCGATCGCGCCCATACCGTGCGCAACGTATCAACAAAACCCGCCCACGCCACCATGGTCTGCATTCTCAAAGCCGCAGTGATGGAATAAATATAGTTCGGTCATATCGGAGCGGATAGGGTTGCATTATGTAGCGTATTGCGCTACATCCTTTCTTGTCATGGGTCGTTAGATGATTGGATCGTGGAAGAGCAAAACGGCGCAGGCCATTTTTCTTGGCCGGGACCCCGGCAAAGGGTTTCCGGCTGATCTTGTTGCAGTAACCCGCCGCCGATTGGCGCGGTTGGATGAAGCGACACAAATTGAAGACTTGGCATCCCCGCCGGGACATCGGCTCCACCGTTTATCAGGCGAGAGGTCGAACCAATGGTCGATTAGCGTCAATATGCAATGGCGAATCTGCTTTGAATGGACGGAAACGGGACCAATGAACGTAGAAATTGTTGATTATCATTAGGAGTAGCCCAATGCCCAAGCACGACTACACCCGTTTCGAAACCCCTCTGCCCCATCCAGGCGAGCATTTGCGGGAAGACTATCTGCCTGAATATGGCTTGACGCCGGGCGCTCTCGCAAAAGCGATGGGCCTGAAGGACCGGACGCGCATTGAGCGCATTGTCCGCGAGCAGCAGCCAATCACGCCGGACACAGCCCTTCGCTTGGCAAAGGTTTTCGGAACATCCGCCGCATTTTGGACCGGTTTGCAGTCCTCACACGATCTTTCCGTCGCCGCGATCCGGGCGCGAGACGAATTGGCCGCCATTCAACCGCTCGCCCACATCTGAGCCGATTGTCGGCTCGCAGGTCTTTGGCAAGAAATCAATTGGTAAACGATCAAAAAAAGCGGGCCAATTGGCCCGCTTTTCTAATCTCTCATCTTGGGAAAAATTATTCCGCTGCCATCCGGCTTGCCGAGTGGATCGTCTCGAACACCCGATGCGGGGTCGCAGGCATATTGATGTGACGGATGCCATAGCCACGATCCAGCGCATCCACCAGCGCATTCATCACCGCCGGGCAAGAACCGATCGAACCTGCTTCGCCCGCACCCTTGATCCCGAGAGGATTGGTTGTTGACGGCACATTCTTGGTCTCGAAATGGAAGTTCGGCAGATCATCCGCGCGCGGCAATGTATAATCCATCAGGCTGGCTGTGATCAGCTGGCCGTCCTTGTCATACACCGTCCGCTCATGCAGCGCCTGGCCAATGCCTTGCGCAACACCGCCATGCACCTGACCGGCCAACAACATCGGATTGACCGCCACACCGAAATCATCACAAATCGTGTAACGCACAACCGTCGTCACGCCCGTATCC
>Ga0209550_10002209_pt1 | contig 18725 bp, 20 predicted proteins | sample LauGreSuBDMM15SN_2_FD_187567 | JGI IMG/M metagenome (GOLD analysis project Ga0209550, IMG submission 187567) | Freshwater lake microbial communities from Lake Michigan, USA - Su13.BD.MM15.SN (SPAdes) (version 5) | ecosystem: Environmental > Aquatic > Freshwater > Lake | place: Lake Michigan...
TACTCGATCGAGAACCCGGCGGCCTATTTGCAAAGCAATTTGGTTGGCTTTGGAGCAGTCCTGGAGGGTTGCCGCCACCAGGGGGTTGGCCATTTGGTTTACGCCTCCAGCAGCTCGGTGTATGGCGGCAACCGCCAGCTGCCGTTTGCGGAGCACCATGCGGTGAACCATCCGGTGAGCCTCTATGCGGCCACCAAGAAGGCCAATGAGTTGATGGCCCACACCTACAGCCATCTCTACGGCCTGCCGGCCACGGGGCTGCGTTTTTTCACCGTCTATGGCCCCTGGGGCCGGCCGGACATGGCGCCGATGCTGTTTGCAGACGCGATCCTGGCGGGGCGGCCGATCCGGGTCTTCAACCAGGGCCAGATGCAGCGGGATTTCACCTACATCGCTGATGTGGTGGAGGGAGTGCTGCGCTGCCTCGATCGGCCCGCCACGGCCAATCCCGATTTCGATCCCCTAGAACCCGATCCCGCCACAGCCGCCGCACCCCACCGGCTCTTCAACCTGGGCAATGCCCAGCCCGTGGCCCTGTTGCGCTTCATCGAGCTGCTCGAGCACTCCCTCGGGCGCCAGGCGATCAAGGAGTTTCTGCCAATGCAGCCCGGCGATGTGGTGGCCACCGCCGCCGACACCACTCGTTTGCAGGATTGGGTCGGCTTTGCCCCCTCCACCCCCCTAGAGGTGGGCGTCGAGCGATTTGCCCGCTGGTATTTGGACTACACCCGGGCCTGAGGCCTCAATCGAAATAGCGCTTGCCGGCTTCTGTCACCCGGCGATGGCGGCGGGCTTCGCGGCGGGTGAATTCGCTCACCGTGGGGTTGGCCACGCTCGGATCCACGTGGGCCACCTGCTCCCACAGGTCCCGCGGCGCCCAGCGCACCGTGTGCTCCGTCTTGTCGAGCTTGGTGACGTGGCACCAGCGGCTGCTGCCGCAGCTGGGGCAGAACAGCTCTTCGAGCCATTCGTTGCTGAGCACCAGCACCGGGTAGGCATTCAGCACCAGCTTGGCCCGTTTTTCGGACATGCCCCGCTGCTTGAGCTGTTCAACGGTGAGCAGGTGCAGAAAGTATTTGCGGCCGTTGCCCTCGATTTGCTTATCCGGGTGGGAAGGGCAAAAAAGCTCCCGCCGCTTCGGGCGTTGCCGGCGGCGGGAGCTTTTAGAAGGCTGTTGATCGCAATCAACAGTTTGAATCGGTTGTTCGCTGGTCACTGACTTAGGGCTCTGTCCTGAAGGCTGGATCTAGTGAGTTAATCGAGATCGTTTGCAATTCAGAAAGGGAGCCTGCGATCAGGCCGAACCCACGCCCACATAGGAGCCGTAGAAGAACAGGCCGACCACAAAGATCACGGCCATGCCACCGGCAGTCGCCACCAGCCAGAGGGGCAGCACCCCTTCGGTCCAGCGGGACTTCCAGGCCACGGCGGGCCGGCCATCGGGAAGGCGATCGGGGATCCGGCCGTCAGGCAGGCTCGATTTCTTGCCGCTCATCGTGAATCCTCCCGATCAGTTGAAAAAGTAGCTGGAAAACAAGATGCCGATGGTGAACACAAACAGCAGGCCTAAATAAAGGCTGGTGCGGTTCAGTTCAACCGGCAGGTTGTTGGGGTTGGGGGTGCGTTGCATGACCTTGGGCCTTAGCGGCGGGAGAACTGCATGGCGGCCAGGGCACCCAGGAAAAACACCGTGGGAATGCCTAGGGCATGGAGCGACAACCACCGGACCGTGAAGATCGGGTAGTTGCGCGGCGTGGTGGAGGCGGGGGATTGGGTCATGGCTTATTTCAGGCGCAAATCAAGCGTGCTCTTGCCTTCAAAGCGCTGACTCACGACTGGAGCCTTGCTCTCCTGGGCCTGGAAATAGGCGTCAGGGCGAGGGGTCCCAAAGGCGTCGTAAGCAAGCCCAGTGGAAACAAACAGGAACCCGGCCAGGAAGATCGAGGGCAGGGTCACGGCATGAATCACCCAGTAGCGGATGCTCGTGATGATTTCGAAGAACGGACGTTCTCCTGTGGAGCCGGCAGCCATAGCAGCAAGCGTTCAACTGATTAATCCTAAGGGCCTGGTGGCTGCCGCCGGGTCTGGGCCGGCGGCTTGGTTACACAGGGACGCAGTTGGCCCGCTCGCCAGGCCTTAGCCGACCCAGCGCAGCAGGTGGCCCCGCTCGCCCAGCACAAAACCCTTGCCGTCCGGCAGGAAGGCGATGCGGTTGAAGTTGGTGCCCTGGGTCTCGCCCACCGGATCCTTCTGCCAGCTCTTGCCGGCGTCCGTGCTCACCAGCAGGGTGCCGCTGCCGCCGGCGGTCCAGATGGCGCCGCTGGGATCCCAGGCCATGTCCAAGTAGCCGAAGCCGTTGGTGATCGGGATCACCGGCTTGGTCCAGTCATCCAGGTTGCTGGCATCGCTGTTGAAGCGCATCTGGGCGCCCCGGGTCACCATCCAGTAGGTGCCATCGGGCTGGAAGCCCATGGCCTGTACCCGCTGGCTGCTAATCCGTTGGTGGGGCTGCCAGATCGCCTGGCCCGGCTGCCAGGTGGCAAAGAAGTTGCCCAGGCCCGACACGCTCACGTACTGGCCGTCAGCGTTGCGGCGCAGGTCGCGCACGGCGCCGGCCGCATCGCTCACGGTGGCTTGCCAGCTGGTGCCGCCATCCTCGGTTTGGTAGATGGCGCCCACGTTGGTGGCCAGCTCGGCGCTGCCGCTGCCCAGGGCCGTGATCAGGTACGGCTCGCCGGGCAGCTTGGTGTCGAGGAACAGGCGGGTCCAGCTCTGGCCGGCGTCGGTGCTGTGCAGCAGCAGGCCCGGCTGGCCGGCGATCCAGCCCTCAGAACCGCGAAAATCAATGCTGATCAGGCGGAAGTTTTCTTCAGGAGGCAGGTCCAGGGCCCGTTCCTGCCAGCTGGCGCCGCCATCGCTGGTTTCCAGGATCAGGCGGTTGCTGCCCACCAAAAAGCCGTGGGAGTCGGTATCGAAGGCCAAATCCAGCGGGTTGGCCCGGTTCTCCAGGGCCACCGGCTGCCAGGGGCTGGCGCTGGCGACCGGCAGGCCTAAGGAAACGCAACCGCTGGTCCCCAGGGCCAGGCCCAAGGTCAGCACCAGGGAAAGGACCAGGGAGGCGAGACGAGTCGCGGGCATCGGCGCAGGCATCAACGCAGGGAATAGAGGGACAGGAAAAAGGCGAAAGCCAGGGCGAAGCCGCCGAAGATCAGCACGTTCTTCTGGCCGGGCGTCAGCTGGTTCACGCCTAGGCCGAAGCGGAGGTTCTCCTCAAAGCCGCTGGGTTTGTTGCGGGGGCCGATGTCCTTGAAGGCGGCCACCTTGCTGCGGCACACCGGGCAGCGGAAGCTGAGCGGATCGAGCTCGAGAAACGGCGTGCCGGCAGCAATCGCCAGCTTTTTCACCCCCTCGGCAGGGTCGTAAACGAAACCGCAGCTGCGGCACTCGAAGCGGTGCTCGGAGAAGTCTGGGGCCAGCTCCAGCTCGGCCACCGGCTCCGGTTCCTGCTGGTCCAGGCCGGGGGGACTGGCCTCTTGATCCGTGATCTCGTCGCTCACCGACCCCTCCGCGCTTGCGCTAACTCTAATCAAGCTGGGGCGGAGGCCGTTTCGCAGGCCTGCAGGCCGGTCGGTGTCCGGCTGCCCATCGGCGCCCGGGGCGGGGGCCCAGGCCTCGCTTGCGGGTGTCAGACTGGCCTCCAGGTTGGACTGGGCTGCCTTTGTTCGTTCTTGACGGCTACGACGCCTTTTTGGGCTTCCTGCTGATCGCGGCGGCCGTGCCCGTGCTGGCGCTGGTCACCAACAAGCTGGTGGCCCCCAAGTCCCGCAGCGGCGAACGGGACCTCACCTACGAATCCGGCATGGAGCCGATCGGCGGTGCCTGGATCCAGTTCAACATCCGCTACTACATGTTTGCCCTGGTCTTCGTCATCTTCGACGTGGAGACCGTTTTCCTCTATCCCTGGGCCGTGGCCTTCCATCGCCTCGGCCTGCTCGCCTTCATCGAAGCCCTGGTGTTCATCACCATCCTGGTGGTGGCCCTGGCCTACGCCTGGCGCAAGGGCGCCCTCGAGTGGAGCTGAACCCCTAGAGCCATGACCCTCACCCCCACCAGCCCCGCCGGTTCCCCCAGCTCCTTGAGCACGGCCGAACCCGCCTCGATTGCCGCCCTACGCGACCTGCGGGCCTCCACCTGCAACCCCGTCGGTGCCCCCACGGTCACGGCCGAGCTGTCCGAGAACATCATTCTCACCAGCCTCGACGACCTGCACAACTGGGCCCGGCTCAGCAGCCTCTGGCCCCTGCTCTACGGCACGGCCTGCTGCTTCATCGAGTTCGCCGCCCTGCTCGGCTCCCGCTTCGACTTCGACCGCTTCGGCCTGGTGCCCCGCTCCAGCCCGCGCCAGGCCGACCTGCTGATCGTGGCCGGCACCGTGACCATGAAGATGGCCCCGGCCATGGTGCGGCTCTATGAGCAGATGCCCGAGCCCAAGTACGTGATCGCCATGGGCGCCTGCACGATCACCGGCGGCATGTTCTCCGCCGACTCGACCACGGCCGTGCGTGGCGTTGACAAGCTGATCCCGGTGGACCTCTACATGCCCGGCTGCCCGCCCCGGCCCGAGGCGATTTTTGATGCGGTGATCAAGCTGCGCAAAAAGGTCGGCAACGAATCCCTGGCCGAACGGGGCAACCTGCTGCCCACCCACCGCTATTGCACGGTGCCCCACCAGCTCAAGGCGGTGGAGCCCGTGGTGACGGGGGCCTACCTGCGCGCTGAAACCCAGCAGGCTGCCTTTGCCGCGGCGGCGGGCCTGCCCCTAGACCTCAGCCAGCCGGCGTCCGAGCCCGTCCCCCTGCCGGCCCAAACCCTGCCCCTGCAAGCCGCCCCCCGCCAAGGTCAAGCCGATGCCTGAGCCCACCAACCCTGAAGCGGGCGCCCTTGCTGGCACCACTGCCGCCGGCACCGCTGCTGCCGGGTCCACCGCAGAGGCCATCACTGTTGCCGAGCCTGGGCCGGTGAGCCGTTGGCTCAGCGCCCAGGGGTTTGGGCACCAAGGGCTCGAGCCCGACCACCTCGGCATCGAGACCCTGGCTGTGGAACCCCTGTTCCTACCCGTGATCGTTGCCGCCCTCAAGGCCAGTGGCTTTGATTACCTGCAATGCCAAGGCGGCTACGACGAGGGGCCCGGCGGCCGGCTGGTGAGCTTCTACGAGCTGGTGAAACTGGCCGTTCTGGCCGACCAGATCGCCCTGGCCAGTGATCCCGCCGGCACCTGCAACGCCCTGCCCGCCACGGCCCGGCCCGAGCAGGTGCGGCTCAAGGTGTTCCTCGAGCGCGATGGCGACCTCACGATCCCCAGCCTCTATGGGCTCTTCCGCGGCGCCGACTGGCAGGAGCGCGAAACCTTCGACATGTACGGCATCCACTACGCCGGCCATCCCCATCCCAAGCGCCTGCTGATGCCCGAGGACTGGAAGGGCTACCCCCTGCGCAAGGACTACGTGCAGCCCGATTTCTACGAGCTTCAGGACGCCTACTAGAACTTCTGGCGTTTGTCGCGGCAGTGGCGGCGGTAGAAGCGCATCACGGCCAGGGCGACGCTGCGGGGGTCGTGGCGCAGGGTGGCGCTGGGCCGGGCCCCCTGCAGGGGCGCCAGCATCACGTCGTAGCCATCGGCCTTGAGTTGGCGGGTGCCGCATAGCACCGGTTCAGCTCCGCGCAGGCGGTAGTTCTCGACCAGGGGGCCATGGGCCAGCACTTCCTGGGCCAGCACGGCCGTGAACAGGCGTTCGCCCACCCCCAGGCTGGCCAGCTGGGCCTCAATCGCCCGCAGGTGGCCCTGCACATCGAGGCCGTCGGTTTCGCCCGGCTGGGTCATCAGGTTGCAGATGTAGAGCCGGGGCGCCTTGCTGCGCCGGATCGCCTCCACCAGCTCGGGCACCAGCAGGTTCGGCAGTAGCGACGTGTAGAGGCTGCCCGGACCCAGCAGGATCAAATCGGCGTGGGCAATCGCTTCCAGGGCCCGGGGCAGGGCCGGCGGCCGCTCCGGGATGCAGCCGAGGCGCACGATCGGGCTCCTGGCCTGGCCGATGCGGGATTCGCCTTCGATCCGCTCGCCGTTTTCCAGTTCGGCCCAGAGGCGCACATCGGCGTTGGTGGCCGGCACCACCTGGCCCTGCACCGCCAACACCCGGCTACTGGCCGTGATCGCCGATTCCAGGCTGCCGGTGATTGCCGAGAGGGCCGAGAGGAAGAGGTTGCCGAAGCTGTGGCCCTCCAGGCCGCTGCCGGCCTTGAAGCGGTATTGGAACAGGCGCGTGAGCAGCGGTTCTTCGGTGGAGAGGGCCGCCAGGCAGTTGCGGATGTCGCCTGGGGGTTGCACGCCCAGTTCGCGCCGCAGCACGCCACTGCTGCCGCCGTCATCGGCGACCGTGACGATGGCCGTGAGGTTGCTGCTGTAGCGCTTCAGGCCCGAGAGCAGGGTCGAGAGGCCGGTGCCGCCACCGATGGCGACGATGTTGGGGCCGCGGTTGAGCTTGCCCTGGGCCAGCAGGGCATCGACGAGCACCGTGTCCTTTTCGGGTGCCAGGGCCTGCTGGATCGAACTGAAGCTGCGGCTCTGGCCCAGCCAGATCAGGCCGCCGCCCACCACCAGCACCACCGGGCCGGTGATGCCGCGGGGCATCACCGTGGTGATGTTTTTGAGCAGCCAGTTGATCGATTCCAGGCTCCAGTAGATCGGCTTGAGATCGAGCCACACGGCGCCGCCGAGTAGGGCCAGCAGCAGGCCCAGGCCCGAGGTCACCACCCAGCGCTTCACCACCAGCCCGGGCTGCAGCCAGCGCACCGCCCGCCTCGAGCGGCTCATCAGATCCCGTTGGCGCAGGTCGCCGCGGCCGATCCAGCCGGGCCGGCTGCTACGCCGCCGGGGCGGCCGACTGGAGGCGGGCAGGCCCATCTAGGTAGGTAAGTGTTCAAACTGTACGGATGACGGGTCAAGATGGCCCCATGGATCAGAACCGCGCTGCTGAGGTTGCTGGCGCTGGCGCAGCTCTTGGAGCCGTTGCCGCTCCACCTGTGGCCGAGCTGGTGGGGCTCTCGATGGCCTGGGGGGAGCGGCTGGTGCTCGACCAAGTGGATCTCACCCTCCACCCCGGCGAGCGCCTGGCGGTGGTGGGCCCGTCTGGGGCGGGCAAATCGACGATCCTGCGCATCCTGGCCGGCCTGCAGTTGCCCACCAGCGGCAAGCTGCGCATCCATGGCGTGCCCCAGACCTATTTGCGCTTGGACCAGCGCCAGCCCCCCGATGTGCGGCTGGTGTTCCAGAACCCGGCCCTACTGGCCTCGCTCACGGTCTGCGAAAACGTTGGCTTTTTGCTCTATCGCCACGGCCAGCTGCGCGACCGGGAGGTGCGCGACCGGGTGAGCCGTTGCTTAGAGGCCGTGGGCCTTTACGGCGTCGAAGATCTGCTGCCCGGCGAACTCAGCGGCGGCATGCAGAAACGGGTCAGTTTTGCCCGCGCCCTGATCGAAGATCCCAGCCAGCCGCCCGGCCAGGTGCCGCTGCTGCTCTTCGATGAACCCACGGCCGGCCTTGATCCGGTGGCCTGCACCCGCATCGAGGACCTGATCGTGCGCACCGGCGATGTGGTCGGTGGCTCCAGCGTGGTGGTGAGCCATGTGATGAGCACGATCCTGCGCTCCGCCCAGCGGGTGGCGCTCCTCTACGACGGCCGCTTGCAGTGGCTGGGAAGCGTCTCCCATTTCGAGCACACCGATAATCCTTATGTGACCCAGTTCCGGAGCGGTAGCCTGAGCGGCCCCATGCAGCCGGCGGAGCTCTGAAGTCATGCGCCGCAGTGTGCGAGAGGCAATTGTTGGCTTCACCCTGTTGGCGGCTGTCAGCGGCGGAGCCGGCCTGTGGTTCTGGATCAAGGGCATCTCCCTGGCCAGCCGCCAGTGGACGATCCAGGTGCGCTTCGCCGACGCCGCCGGCCTGGCCGACCGCTCGTCGGTGACCTACCGGGGCGTGCTCGTGGGCCGGGTCAGCTCGATCCGGGCCACGGCCTCGGCCGTGATCGCCGAGCTGGAGATCACCAACCCCGATTTGGTCTTGTCCCGGCCGGTGCTGGCCCAGGTGCAATCGGCCTCCCTGCTGGGCGGCGATTCCGAGGTGGCCCTACTGAGTGCCGGAGCGGCTCCGGCCGCTAGCGAACCAGGTCCCCTGGCCCAGGCCTGCGCCCCCAGCCGCATTGTCTGCAACGGCGGCAGCGTGGAGGGCAACACCGCCCCAACCATGGCCAGCGTTACATCAACGCTCCAGGCCCTGCTCGATCAGGCCAACAACGAAAAGCTGATTGCCAAGGTGGTGTCCACCACCGAAAGCTTTGAGGTGACGGCCAAGGAGGCCAACCGCTTCATGGCTAGCAGCAAGGGGCTGGTGAGCGACCTCACCGCCGCCGTGCGCAAGGCCGACCCCACCCTCACCAACCTCAACAAGGCCACGGCCGACGCCGCCAAGGCCACGGCCCACCTCACCAGCATCGTGGCCGCCCTCGATAACCCCAAAACGATCGGCGATCTCAAGGCCACAGCAGCCAACGCCAAAACGCTCACGGCCCGTTGGGATGCGGTCGGTGGTGACGTCAACAAGCTGTCGTCCGATCCCAGCTTCATGGATGGGGTGCGCAGCGTGACGATCGGCCTGGGCAAGTTCTTCGATGAGCTCTATCCCGGCCAAACGGCTGCAGCCAGGCAGAAAGCCGCCAAGGAGCAGGCCCCCCAGGCCAAACCGGCCCGCCCTTAACTGCCGAGAGCACGCCCCTAGAGCTCGGACACGGCCTGCATCGCAATCGCCGCGATCGCCTGGTCGCTGGCCTTGGGCAGCTGCACGTAGCGGCCGCCGGCGGCCTCGGCCAGGTCCTTGCCCATGCCGCTGCCGATGAATTTGCGCTCGGTGTCGATCACCAGCAACTTGATGCCCAGGGCCCGGTAGCGCGAGGCCACCTGCTTCACCTCCTCCTTGAGGTCCACGGGCTCTTCGCCCTCGAGCAGGGGCTGGCCCAGGGAGCGCGACAGGGGCACATTGCCGCGCCCATCGGTGATCGCCACCACCACCACCTGGCTGAGATCGCCCGTGGCCAGGGCGTTGGCCCCCACCCGGGCCGCCTGGCTGAGGCCGTGGGCCAGGGGCGAGCCGCCGCCGCAGGGCATGGTTTCGAGCCGCCGCCGCGCCGCCGTGATCGAGCGGGTGGGCGGTAGCAACACCTCGGCCTGCTCGCCGCGGAAGGGGATCAGGGCGACTTCGTCGCGGTTTTCGTAGGCCTCGGTGAGCAGGCGGATCACGGCGCCCTTGGCGCTTTGCATGCGGTTGAGGGCCATCGAGCCGCTGGCATCCACCAGGAAGATCACTAGGGCGCCGGCCTTGCGTTGCAGTTGCTTGGCCCGCAGGTCGCCCTCCTCCACGATCACCAAGCGATCGGGTTGGCGCAGGCGCCGGGCCTTTTGGTACGGGGCCGCCGCCCGCAGGGTGGCATCCACGGCAATGCGCTTCACCGGCCCCCGGGGCAGCATCGGCTTCACGTAGCGGCCGCGCGAATCGCTGAACACCACCGCCCGGCTGCCGCTGCCGCCGCCCTTGCTTTTGGCGGCCGAGAACAGCAGCAGGTCGGGGTCGATCGCCGTGGCCTCGGGATCGAGCAGGAATTCCTCCGGGATCGAGGGCGGCGGCGCGTCTTCGGGGTTGTCGTCTTCGGGTTCCTCCTGCTCGGAGTCGTCCTCGGGCTCGTTCTGGTCGGGTTCGTCCGGTTGGTCGGGCTCCTCGGGGGCCTGGTCGCCCTGGGGGGGTGGCGGCGGTGGCGGTTCAAGCGGTTGGTCTGGATCGGGGGGCGGCAGTTGGCGGGCCCGGGGTGCGATCACCAGGCGCACGGCCACTTGCAGGTCGTCGGCTTCGACCCGGTCGCGGCCACTGAGGGCCGCATGGGCGCGGGCGACCCGCACCGCGTAGAGCTCGGAGCGGTGCCCCTCCACGCCGCCGCGCAGAGCTTCCTTCACCAAATAGCCGATTTGCTCGCGGCTGATCTGCACATCCGGCAGCCATTGGCGCGCCAGCAGCAGCTGGGTGGCCAGGCCATCGGTTTCCTCCTGCCACTGGGCCCTAAAGGCGCCACTCGATTCGCCGTGGGCCAGGGCCGAGCGGGTGATCTCCACCCGTTGGCCCAGTTCCAGCACCTGGTTGGCCGAGAGGGCCATGGCAAAGCGATCGAGCAGGTGGTCGCGCACGGCCCCCTCCTCGGGGTTGTAGGTGGCGATCAGCAGGCAGCGGCAGGGGTGGGAGAGGCTCAGCCCCTCGCGCTCGATGCGGTTGTCGCCGGAGCCCACCGCCGCCAGCAGCAGGTTGGTGATGCCGTCATCGAGCAGGTTGAGCTCGTCGACGTAAAGCACGCCCCGGTGGGCTTCGGCCAGCAGGCCCGGCTGGAAGATCGCCTGGCCGCTGGCCAGCGAGGCCGTGACATCGACCGAGCCCACCAGCCGGTCTTCGGTGATGCCCAGGGGCACCTGGATGAAGGGGGCCGGGATCACCTTGGTGGGCAGCAGGGCGCTGGCATCGGCGCCACTGGGGTCGCCGCCCAGCTCGCTGATGCGGGTCCGGGTGGCGGCGTCCCAGTCGCTGGGGCGCTGGGGATCGATGTTGAGGGCGGTGGGGTGCTGGGGGCCGCTGGTGCCAGCAGCGCCCGGCTCGCCCAGGTCGATCACATCAATGGGGGGGAGCAGGGCATGCAGACCCCGGGCCAGCACCGATTTCCCCGTGCCGCGGCCGCCGGCGATCACCACGCCGCCCAGGCCGGGATCCACGGCCGCCAGCAGCAGGGCCAATTTCAAGGTGCCGTGGCCGGTGATGGCGGCCAGCGGAAAGGCCCGGGCCGCGGCAGCCGCGGCACTGGACGCCGCCCTCGCGGCGGCGGGGGTTCCGCTTGCAACCATGGAGAAGCCCGGGCCCAGACACGTGATCGCCAGTCTCGCTGATCAGCCCTGGGCCACCAGCCTGGCGATCGCCCTAGGCGCCAACCTGGGCGATCCCCAGGCCACCCTGGAGGCCGTGCGCCCCTTACTGCAGGCGCTCCTGGAGGGGCTGCTGGAGGAGCGGGGCCCCCAGCCCGATGACCAACGCAGAGCGATCCGCCTGCGCTGGTCGCCCCTGTTTCGCACCGAGCCGGTGGGCGGCCCCCCCGGCCAGCCCGCCTATCTCAATGGGGTACTGCTGGTGGAGGGGGTGGCGGCCCTGGAGCCCAGGCCCCTGCAGTTGCTGCAGGGCTTGCAGGCCCTGGAAGCCCAGTTCGGCCGCCAGCGCCTGGAGGCCTGGGGGCCCCGCACCCTCGATCTCGACCTGCTCTGGTGGGGCGATCAGGTCGTGCAGGCGCCTGAGCTGGAGTTGCCCCATCCGCGCCTGCAGCAGCGCAGTTTTGTGCTGGCGCCCCTGGCGGCGATCGATCCCCTGCTGGTGCCGCCGGGCCCTGGGGCTGCCGGTGCCCGTAGCCCAAGCCCAAGCCCAAGCCAGGACTGCGGCGCCCTGCTGGCGGCCCTGCTGCCCCGCTTGCGCGAGGCGGCGCCCCAGCGGCTCCCGGGCCGCGCTGGCTGGCCGGAGTGAGTCAAGCTGGCGGCAGTTTTGGCCTGCCCATGGCGCCCCTGCCGCCCCCCGAGCCCGCGCGCCTGCTGGAAACCACGGCCGCCCTCGATGCCCGCAAGATCCGCTTCGAGCTCAACCGGATCGTGTTGCCGATCGGCCTAGAGGCCACCTTTGGCCTGATCCGCCATCCCGGCGCTTCTCTGGCCGTGCCCGTGCTCGACGACGGCCGGGTGGTGCTGCTGCGCCAGTACCGCTTCGCCGTGGCCAGCCGCATCCTCGAGTTCCCAGCCGGCACCCTCGATGAGGGCGAGGATCCGCTCAGCACGATGAAACGGGAACTGCAGGAAGAAGCCGGCTACAGCGCCAGCCGCTGGGATCCCCTGGGGGTGATGCTGCCCTGTCCCGGCTACTCCGATGAGGTGATCCACCTTTTCCTGGCCCGGGACCTGAGCCTGCTGGCCGACCAGCCCGCCGGCGACGACGACGAGGACCTGGAGGTGCTGCTGATGACCCCCGCCGACCTCGATGCCGCCCTGGCCAGTGGCGATGAGGCCCTCGATGGCAAGAGCGTGACCGCCTGGTTCCGGGCCCGCCAACTGCTGGGGTTCTGAGCTGATGGCCCCCGACCGCTGGCTGTTCTGGCATCGCCGCGACCTGCGCCTGGGTGACAACCTGGGCCTGGCTGCCGCCGCCGCCGCCACCCCGGCCCTCACCGGCGTCTACCTGTTTGACCCGGAGTGGTTGGCATCGGCGGACCTGGCGCCGGCCCGGCTCTGGTTTCTGTGTGAAAGCCTGCGGGAGCTGCAGCAGCGCTGGCGCCAGGCGGGCAGTGAGCTGCTGCTGGTGCGGGGCCGCCCGGTGGACGTGCTGCCGAGCCTGGCCGAGGCCTGCGGCGCCGCGGTGGTGACCTGGAACCGGGACGTGGAGCCGGCGGCCCGCCAGCGGGATCGCCAGGTGGCATCCGCCCTGCAGGCCAGCGGCCGGCGGGTGCTGGTCGATTGGGACCAGTTGCTGGTGCCGCCCGAGGAGATCCGCACCGGCTCGGGCGAGCCCTACCGGGTTTATGGGCCGTTTTTGCGCAACTGGCGCGGCCAGGTCACGGCCCGAGATGCCGCTGGCCTGCTCACCCCCGCGGCGGCGCCCCAGGGGCTGGTGGGGTTAGACCGCGCCGCCCTGGGGCCAGAGGCCCAGGCCCTGTGGCAGCACCTGCCCCTGCTAGCGGCCGTACCCACGGCCGGCGAGCTCGGCCATCCCTTTGACGGCGCCGACCTCTGTCCCTGCCGCCCTGGGGAACGGGCGGCAGCCGCCCAGCTGGAGGCCTTCGCCGATGGCGGCGCCTCCGGTTCGGGCCATGGCGCGGCCCTGTTTGCCTACGAACCGGGCCGCAACATCCCCAGTGAGGCCGGCACCTCGGCCCTCAGTGCCGCCCTCAGCCTCGGCTGCCTCAGCCCGCGCCAGGCCTGGCTGGCCTCCGAAGCGGCCCGGCTCACGGCCCGCAGCGACGAGGCCCTGGCTTCGATCACGGTTTGGCAGCAGGAGCTGGCCTGGCGCGAGTTTTACCAGCACGCCCTCTTCCATTTCCCCGAGTTGGCCGAGGGCCCCTACCGGCCCCAGTGGCGCCAGTTCCCCTGGGATAACAACCGCCCCTGGTTTGAGGCCTGGCGCTTGGGCCTCACCGGCATGCCGTTCGTGGATGCGGCCATGCGCCAGCTCAATGCCAGCGGCTGGATGCACAACCGCTGCCGCATGGTGGTGGCCTCGTTTTTGGTCAAGGACCTGATCTGCGATTGGCGCTGGGGCGAAACCGCCTTCATGCAGCGGCTGGTCGATGGCGACCTGGCGGCCAACAACGGCGGCTGGCAATGGAGCGCCAGCAGTGGCATGGATCCCAAGCCGCTGCGCATCTTCAATCCCGCCACCCAGGCCGGCCGCTTTGATGGCGAGGCCACCTACATCCGCAGCTGGCTGCCGGAGCTGGCCCATGTGGCCACGGCCGACCTGATCAGTGGCGAGATCGCTCCCCTTGAGCGGGGCGATTACCCGGCCCCCCTGGTGGACCATCGCCTGCAGCAGGCCCGCTTCAAGGCCCTCTACGCCGGCCTGCCAAAGCCTTAGGGGTGCCTGTTGATTCAGGCGGCGACGCTGGCGCAGGCCTGGCTCTGCACCTTGCCGGCCAGGGCGCTGAGCACCTCAATCACCCGTTGCTGCTGCTCGGCGGCCAGTTCCGGGAAGATCGGCAGGCTGAGCACCTCGGCGCAGAGCTGCTCGGTGCGGGGCAGGGAGCCCGGTGCGTAGCCGAGGTCGGCGTAGGCCGGTTGGCGGTGGATCGGAATCGGGTAATAAATGATCGTGGTCACACCAGCGGCCTGGAGCTCCTGCTTGAGCCAGTCGCGGCAGCTGGCCTCGGGCAGGCCGTAGTTGGCGCTATCGGCGGCGGGGGTGCAGCTGCCTGCGCAGGCACTGGCGCCAGGGCAGCGGGGCACCCGCACGACAAATTGGTTCCAGCTGTGGCCCGCCGGGCCCACCTCCGGCAGGTGGATCTCCAGCCGGCTGCCGAGGGCCTGGTGGTAGGTCTGGGCCAGGCCGCGGCGGCGCTCCACCCAGCTGGGCAGGTGGGGCAGCTTCACCCGCAGCACGGCGGCCTGGATCGCATCGAGGCGGCTGTTGTAACCCAGCGATGTGTGCAGGTAGCGGCGCGGCATGCCGTGCACCGCCAGCTCACGGATGCGGGCGGCCAGCTCCGGGTTGTTGCAGGTGACGGCGCCGCCATCGCCGGCGCCACCGAGGTTTTTGGTGGGGAAGAAGCTGAAGCAGCCGACATCGCCCCAGCTGCCCACGGGGCGGCCCGCCCAGCTGGCGCCGGTGGCCTGGGCGCAGTCCTCCACCACCTGGAGGCCATGGGCCGCGGCGATGGCGCAAACCCGTTCCATGTCCACCGGGCGGCCGAACAGGTGCACGGGCAGCAGGGCCTTGGTGGCGGGCGTGATCGCCGCCTCGAGCTGGTCGAGATCGATCAGGTAGGAGCTCTCCTCCACGTCCACGAACACCGGCGTGGCGCCCACGGCGCTGATCGCTTCGGCCGTGGCAAAGAAGCTGAAGGAGCAGGTGATCACCTCATCACCCGGGCCGATGCCCAGGCCGCGCAGGGCCAGGATCAGGGCGTCGGTGCCGCTGTTACAGCCGATTGCGAAGGCCGTGCCCACACTGGTGGCAAACTCGCTTTCAAAGGCAGCGATCACGCCGCCACCGATGTATTGGCCGCTGCGCAACACCTGGAGCACGGCCTGGTCCAACTCCTCCCCGAGGTGTTGGAGCTGCTCGGTGAGGCTGAAAGGGGGCACCTGCATGAGGACAACCTTAAGCCCCCCATCCCGCCAATCCCCCTGGGCCACTCCGATTGGGGCGCCATCGTGACGTCATCGCTGCCCCCGATCGGACTGCTGAGGATGGACCACCGCTCTGGCGCCCCTAGCCATTCCCCCGGGCCAGGCCCCCGTCCGCTTGCGGGGAATGGGGCCGTTCGCTTCAGCGTCTTGGCTTTGGCCGCCCTGATCGTTGGACTCACGGCTTGTGTGCCGGCCCAGCAGCGGCCCAGCTGGCGGATCTATCCGCTGCAGCGCAACCAGCCCCACGACGGCCTGGCGGTGCTGAACCAGCCCGATGGCTACGGCCTGCACCTCTGGCTCGAGACCGACACCAGCGAAAACGGTGTCTGCCGGCCCCGCTGGGTGATCGATGGGGCCCGCCTGTTCAACGGCAACGGCAGCGCCCCCTTCAGCTCGGGCTTGGCCACCCGCCAGGAATTTTTTAACGCCGTGGCCCGCCGCGATGTGGTCCGGGCCCTGCGCCGCGAGCTGGAGGCCCTCTGCCAGGCCCGGGCGCCCCGCAGCAGCTGGCAGTGGCTGGAGCCGCCCCTGAATCCGGCGGCCGTCCAACGGGGCACCCTGCCGGCCCGCGACTCGGCCCTGTTGCAAACCTTTGAGGATCCCGAGGCCCGCGCGGCGGCGGCCCGGGAGCTGGAGTCCCAAGGGGCGGCGCCAGCGCCCCAGTGAGGGGTGGCAAGGCCTGGGCGAGAATGCCCCCCAATTGATCCCATCCCATGCTCCTCGATCTGCGCGGCAAGAAGGCCCTGGTCACGGGCATCGCCAACAACCGCTCGATCGCCTGGGGCATCGCCCAGCAGCTGGCGGCCGCCGGCGCCGAGCTGGGCGTCACCTACCTGCCCGATGAGAAGGGGCGTTTTGAGGGCAAGGTGCGCGAGCTCACGGCGCCCCTCAATCCCACCCTGTTTGAGCCCCTCAACGTGCAGGATCCCGCCCAGATCGAGGCGGTGTTTGGGCAGGTGAAGCAGCAGTGGGGCTCGATCGATGTGCTGGTGCACTGCCTGGCCTTCGCCGGCAAGGAGGAGCTGATCGGCGATTACTCCGCCATCAGCCCCGAGGGCTTCGGCCGGGCCCTGGAGGTGAGCGCCTATTCCCTGGCGCCCCTCTGCCGCTACGCCAAGCCCCTGTTCAACCCCGGCGCCAGCGTGATCACGCTCAGCTACCTGGGCGCCGAGCGGGCGATCCCCAATTACAACGTCATGGGCGTGGCCAAGGCGGCCCTAGAGGCCTCGGTGCGCTACCTCTCGGCCGAACTGGGCCCCGAGAAGCAGGTGCGCGTGAATGCCATCAGCGCCGGCCCGATCCGCACCCTGGCCAGCTCCGCCATCGGCGGCATCCTCGACATGATCCACAACGTCGAAGAGAAGGCCCCCCTGCGCCGCACCGTCACCCAGGACGAAGTAGGCGCCACCGCCGCCTTCCTGGCCAGCCCCCTGGCCTCCGGCATCACCGGCCAGGTGATCTATGTGGATGCGGGCTATTGCATCACGGGGATGTGATTCCCAGGCCCTGGGCGTCCCTAGGGCGTGCCGGCGCCGGGGCCTTTCGGCATGATTGGTTCAGGACATAGCGGTTCAAGGCCCATGGGCATCGGTGAAGACCGGATTGGTGAGGTCCATCGCGTCACGGGCGAAACCAATGTGCGCGTGCGGCTCAACCTCGATGGCAGCGGCCGCTGCCAGGTGGCCACCGGCGTGCCCTTCCTCGACCACATGCTCCACCAGCTCTCCAGCCACGGCCTGGTCGACCTGGAGATCAGCGCCGCCGGTGACACCCACATCGACGACCACCACAGCAACGAGGACGTGGGCATCGCCGTGGGCCAGGCCCTGGCCCAGGCCCTGGGCGATCGCCGCGGCATCCACCGCTTCGGCCACTTTGTGGCGCCCCTCGATGAGGCCCTGGTGCAGGTGGCGCTCGATTGCTCCGGCCGGCCCCACCTCAGCTACAGCCTGGTGATCCCGGCCCAGAAGATCGGCAGCTACGACACCGAGCTGGTCAAGGAGTTCTTTGGGGCGGTGGTGAACAACTCCGGCCTCACCCTGCACATCCGCCAGCTCGCAGGCGTCAACTCCCACCACATTGTTGAGGCCTGCTTCAAGGCCTTTGCCCGGGCCCTGCGCCTGGCCGTGGAGCGCGATCCCCGCCGGGCCGGGGCGGTGCCAAGTAGCAAGGGCGTGTTGGAGCGGGCGGGGAGCTGAGCTCACCTGCTTCCGAGCGCTTGGGTTTTAGGCGTGATCGAGCCCAACGGCCGGGGCGGAAGTCGATCCCAGGGCCGGGGCAACCGCTTCACACTCCGTTACGGGATGATGGGGCGACGCCGAGAGCCTTGCCATGACCGCTGCCCCGAGCCGAGCCCCTAGCCCCGAGGGCAGTAGCGCCGCTGAAGCCAGCTTGGCCCCCGCTGGGGCGGCGGCCTACGACCGGGCCGATTGGTCCAGCGCCTTCCGCAATGTGGGCGTGGAGCTCAGCGCCGTGCCGTTGGTCGCCGCCCGGGGCACGATCCCCAGCGAGCTGGCGGGCACCCTCTATCGCAATGGCCCCGGCCGGCTCGAGCGCGGCGGCCACTGGGTGCACCACCCCTTTGATGGCGACGGCATGATCGCGGCCCTGCGCTTTGACGCCGGCTCGCTCCAGCTCAGCAACCGCTTCGTGCGCACGGAGGGTTGGCTGGCGGAAGAGGCGGCGGACAAGGTCTTGTATCGCGGCGTCTTCGGCACCCAGAAGCCCGGCGGCCCGATCGCCAACGCCTTTGACCTGCGCCTCAAGAACATCGCCAACACCCAGGTGGTGCGGCTGGGCGACCAGCTCCTGGCCCTCTGGGAGGCCAGTTCCCCCCATGCCCTCGATCCCGACACGCTCGAAACCAAGGGCATCACCCTGCTCGATGGCGTGCTCAAGCCCGATGAGGCCTTCAGCGCCCACCCCCGCCTCGATCCCGGCCACCACGGTGAGCCCCGGCTGGTGACCTTCGGCGTCAAGGCCGGCCCCACCAGCACGGTGCGGCTGATGGAGTTCGCCACCACAGGCGACCAGGCCGGCCAGCTCCTGGCCGACGACTCCTACAGCTTCAAGGGCTTTGCCTTCCTGCACGATTTCGCCATCACCCCCAACTGGGCGGTGTTTCTCCAAAACGCCGTGGCCTTCAACCCCCTGGGCTTCGTGCTCGGCCAGAAGGGGGCGGCCCAGTGCCTTAGTTCCAAGCCCGGCCAGCAGGGCCAGTTCTGGCTGGTGCCCCGCGCCAGTGGTGCTTTTGCTGGCCAGAAACCACGCCTGATCAAGGCGCCGGAAGGCTTTGTCTTCCACCACCTCAATGCCTTTGAAGATGCCAGCGGCGAAGTGGTGGTGGATTCGATCTTCTACGCCGATTTCCCCTCGATCGGCCCAGACGTCGACTTCCGCACGATCGATTTCGACAGCCTGCCGGAAGGCCAGCTCAAGCGCTGCCGCATCGACCTCAACACCGCCAGCGTCAGCTTGGAGCTGCTGGAGCCGCGCTGCTGCGAGTTCGCCATGGTTAACCCGGCCCACCAGGGCCTGGCGGCCCGCTATGGCTGGATGGCGGTGGCCGAGCGCGAGCACGGCAACGATCCCCTGCAGGCGATCGAAAAATTTGACCTGCTCAGCGGCGAACGGCTGGTTTGGAGCGCCTCGCCCCGGGGCTTTGTCAATGAGCCGGTGATGGCGCCCTACCCCCAGGCCGCCGGGGCCGC
>Ga0209550_10002210_pt1 | contig 18723 bp, 10 predicted proteins | sample LauGreSuBDMM15SN_2_FD_187567 | JGI IMG/M metagenome (GOLD analysis project Ga0209550, IMG submission 187567) | Freshwater lake microbial communities from Lake Michigan, USA - Su13.BD.MM15.SN (SPAdes) (version 5) | ecosystem: Environmental > Aquatic > Freshwater > Lake | place: Lake Michigan...
GTGGCTGCTGTCACACGTGGGCTGCGCAACTCACTCGTCATCGAGTTGTGGCAAGGGCCGTGCAATCTGAGGGACCGTTATTCCTGAAAAAACTCCCGTTATTGAATTTTCCGACAACGGCGTCGGGGAACGGGGAAGAAAAAGAATGTACAACCGAACCCACGGGGTACTAGTGTAGGACCCACTGTATACCACGCATCATACTTGGATCTCCGGAGCCCTCGGCTCACTCCACACTCGGAACCCTTGCATGCCCCGCGTCTACGAGGTCCAGCTCGTAGATCTGGCTCCTCCCGGTAAGGCTGAAGGCTGAAAGGTGTTCTGCAAGCGACGTCTGGGACCCCATCCGGTAGCCAGGACGGCGCTTTCGCGTCCCTCCGCGTCCCTCTCTCTTTTGCGACGCCGGCCGAGGACTGTCGAGCGGAGTAGCGGCGCACGCCTCTCCGACAGCCGACAAGGCAGGCGAGCCCTTGCGATGGACTCGGTTATGCGCCTCCTCGAATCGCTCGGCATGCCGCAGTACGCCGCTGCGATGGAGAGAGCCGGGTACGATGACGTGAGCCTCCTCCGTACGCTCAGTCCTGGAGAGCTGGATGAGATGGCGCAGGAGGTTGGCATGCTGAGTGGCCACCGCTTGAAGATGAAAAAGGCGTTGGCCCCTGCCGACCACGCGCTTCCACCGAGTCCGGGGTTCCATGAAGCGATAGCCCATGCGGGGACGGCTCTGGAATGGTCGCCGCAAGCGTTGGAAGTGCTGGCAGCACTGCAAGCCTATAATATGGCGCTGCAAGAGGCACTGAAGGCAGCGAACGTGCCGCTGCCAGTCTTGCGGGCTCCTACCACTGCGGGTGGGCGCGGTGGGCGCGGCGGCCGTGGCGGCCGTGGCGGCCGTGGTGGAGCTCCCGGACCCTCAGCAGCGCACGCAGTGACCGACCTGCCAGCGGACCTGACGAAGGCTGCAGCCCTCACTTCATCGCCAGCGTCGATAGGCGCCGTCGAGGGCGCGATAGCCGAGCCGTCGCTCTCGGAGGCGCGAAAGAAAGCAGCTGTGCTGACGAAGGTGGAACAAAGGCTTGCATCGAAGCGGGAGGAAGAGACAGCGGCACGCGTGGCTGCCGAGAAGCTGTGCGCGGAAGAGCAGCTCGCGGTGCGTGAGGCGGCGGAGGAGGAGAGGCGACAGCTGGGGCGATGGGAGGACGCGATGACGGCGATCCGAGCAATTGAAGGTATGCGAGGCCACTGCGCCCTGCCTGATAAGCCTTGCAGATGCGCCTGCCTACGAATGCCCACGGCCTGCCCACGCACCGTCCCCTCCCATGCACCGTCCCCTCGAGCACCGTCCCCTCGCTCGCCATCTCTCTGTTACGTCGCGTGCTTCGCTCCCCCCCCCTCGCTTGCCGCACGGTGCTCGCAGCGGGTGGCGACAACCCAGCGGACGTGCTTGCCGCCGCGGGCGACCTACCGCCGTCGAAGGACATGCCTCACGCACAGTACTCGCGCCTCGTCGCTCTGCTGACGCCGCCGCACATGCCGCCGATCGGCCAGCGAGCGGCCATCGCGCTGACGGCCGTCGAGAATGCGTACAGCATCGTGCGTGATCCGGAGGCCAGGCAGAAGTTGGCAGGCAAAAGGACGCCTTTGAAAGAGGCAGGCAAGAGTCCAGCTGCCGCCGAGATCGCCCCGCTCACAAGCCGAAACCTGCGCAGGCATGATCCGAGCAAGAGCAGTAGCACGGCACGGGACGACGATGCCACTTCGGAGAGAAGTCATCTGAGCGCAGGTGCCGTGAGCATGGCAACGTCGGCGAGTATTGCCGCCTCGGCGATCACGTTGCAGAGCAACGACCACAGCCGTATGCGCATGGGGCAGAGGGAGGTCGACAAGCGTGAGCTGCAGGTGGCCATCAAACTTTTGGGCAAGGGCGCGACCGAGGAGCCGACGTTGGGGCCAAATAAAGAGCTACGCAAGAAGATCAAGTACAACGACCTTGTCTTCATCACGGATGAGACGCGCAAGATCCTCATCACAGTCCTGCCCCGACGCTGGTATGAAGCCTTTTCGCCGCCTGAGCAGAGGAAGGTGGAGCTCCAGTGGTGGTTCTACCCCGAGGCACGGGAAGCGAGTAGTAAACGCAACGTGTCTCTGACGGACTCGGAGCCGCCGCGATGGGCCGAGCAGGAAGGGGCGCCGAAGCTTCAATATGTGTACGGACATCGGCTCAGCGACGGCTCATGGATGGAGCTGTGGAATGATGGAGCGGGCAGGCTCATGAATGCCGACGAGCAAGCTGCGGTGATTTCGGAAAGGGAAGCTACAATAGCAGCCGAAAGGGAAGCTATAGTGGCAGCCGAAAGCGAAGCTACAGTAGCAGCCGAGAGAGAAGGAGTGCAATCGGCCGCTGTCGCTGCATCAGCGCCACCATCAGCTGCGTCCTCTACTCCTGGGAGCGCGATCAGGTCGCACGCCCCACCTGCTGCAATGGCGCTGCCAGCACCGACGCCGGCCAACCCCGACATCAATGGCGCTGCTTCAATGGCGCCTACGAACCACGACATCGATGCAAGAGTACGCGAACAAGTTCGGCTCCAGCTCGCTGCTAAACGAGAGGCGAGAAAGCAGCAGGCGGGGATCATCGGCGGCAGCCACCACCAGCAGAACTTGACGTCCGTGCTGCCTACGAACGCTGGAGTACCGCGCCAGCGACCTAAGTTGGCTACTACTATTGTGTTGCCAGACACCGACCTGCCGTTGAGCGCTGCAGCAACGTGGGCAGATGAGCTATCAAAAACGGCGGAGCTCCAAGACGGGCAGCTGCAACGGACAGGCGTGATGTCGCAGTCTCTGGATTATCGAGCATTGCTGGAGCTGCTGCAGTCGTCCGAGACCTTCCCTCGTGAGACCGAGCAGAGCCCTGAGAAGCGCATGAAGAAGCTCGACGCTCTCGTGAAGAGGGTCACACAGTCCAACGAGGATTCGGGGCTCGCCGAGCTCTCGATGCACATTGCTATCGAGTTGCAGGTGCGCTCATGTCGCCTGGCATTTCCTGTCGTCACCGATCTCCTCGCACGCCACGGGTGCGCGGACGTTAATGAAGCGATGCAACAATTACTTCGCTGTCGCCTGCATGATGCACCTGAGCGGATGTACGTCGAGAGATGGCTGGAGCCCACGGAGACCAATCCTTGGCTTTCTGCATACGCTCTTTACGATGGCCGAGTGCCATTTCGTGCCATCGAGCAGCTCGTCGAGCAGTGCTGTGACGAGAAGCGCATCCAGCCACCTGGGGGGGTGCAGCGAACGCCCATTCAGGCGCTACGCGAGGTACTGAGCTACCAGCTTCAGCAAGCAGGCTGCCTTCTGGATGCCGACATCGCTGCCGGTTTGCGCACATGCCTCTCCTTGGGCGGAGGGCTCGACGCTCTCGTCGAGCTGCTGCGCGTGCCAGTACGTTCGCACCCCTCACACCCTCCTCCCTTGGTCGAACTCGTCCTCTGATGATTGATGACATTCGATACGAGCTGATCATAGGCCACGTTTGATGGCTCGTCTCCTGATGATTGGCCATGATCGATCTCCGCTTCGACAGAGGATGGCGTCGAGTCATCATACACCTGGGCATTTTGTCGCACGCCTACGGCTCGCCGGCTTCAACGCCCGACTTGGCGAGGTGACTACGCAAGATTTTACCGTGCACGTAACGGGGGAGACTGGCGCCCGTCACGGCGCCCCTGCTGACTCGTCTGCGGTAATCAGCAATCTACTGCAGGACGACGCCCCGACCGCACAGCTGCGCATTCAGCTGGAGCGGCTGATGACGCTAAAGGACGCTACTGCGATAGAGCTGGAGCAGCTCCGCAAACGGAAGGCGGACTGTCAGCAGGAAGAAGCAGATGCTAAGCGGCGATCCGAGGCTGAGATCGAGCAGCTCTTGCTCAGCCTTAATGAGGGCGAGGACCCCGCGGCCGAAGGCTTCCGCCAGCGCGCCGAGGTGGAGAAGAAGATCCTTGAGGCCGTCGCACCTGCTGACGTGTTCGATGACGTCGTGGAAGCGGCGTCCAAGCGGCTGAGTGGGCTCGAGCGAGAAGTCCAATCCAAACGGAAGCGGCTGCCCACCGACAAGGCATGCGATCAGGTCGCGCCTGGCGTCTATCGGCTGCCGTTGCGATGCACGCCGATGCGCAAGCTGCTGACGGCGGTCAAGACAACGCAGGAAATCAAAGTCACCAAGCTGCGCACTCTTGCTCTCGGGGCAGAGGTTGAAGTCTCAGGCAGCGGGGATGGTCTCTTGGTGCGCTGCCTAAAGAGGGGCGGCGCTGGCCAGTTGGCAGGCCTGCAGGTTGGCGACGTTATCCAAGCCGTCAGCATCCCAAAGGAGAAGAAAAAGTCGAGGACGCCCCAAGAAATGGCCACATTTTTGGCGCCCGCTGACTTCTGTCTGGTGCATTTCTTCGACCACGGGCAGCGCAGCGGGGCAATTACGCTCGACCGCAAAGCAAGCGCATCACTCGAGGACCTTTCTGATGCATTCATACGCCACTGCAAGAAGGCAGGGCTTGAGACAAAGGGCGCACTGGTCCCACACGTCAGTGGGCTGAAGTGGAGCAAGATAGGCGATGTACCACATACCCAAAAAGATAGGACTAAAGTGGAGAAAGACCTTGGCAAAAAGTTGGAACCGGGGGAAGCTAAGGTTCTGGAGCAAGAGCTGACGAGAAAGCTCGAATTCACTGCAGTCGAATGGAACGCTTTCCGTGTCAAAAACCTGCGCGCCGACAGCTTCGTCAAGTCGGGCAACTCCTACTTCAGACCAGTTGCTGTGCCAGTGCTCTCAGCCGAGTACCGCGACCGTCTATTTGAAGATTTTGGGCTCAAGGTTTCTAAGATTGTGCTGCAGCCTACAGAGACGCAACGGCGCGAGTACGATTCCAAGCTCACAGCCGAGCTGCGCGACGTCGAAGCCGAGCTGCGCGACGTCGATCATCTCAGGCAAAAGCAAGAGGAGTTTGGTGCGGAAGACAAGAGTAAGTCCCCAAAGATTGATGTCGAAATCGCAAGTAAAGACAAGCCTAAGGTGAAGCTCGCGAAGCTCAAAACCGAATTGGAAGAACTGGAAATAAACAGAGGTGATTGTCTCGAGAAATGTGAAGTGCAGCAGCTTGCGCTGGCAGGTATCAAGATTGGGCTCTTAGATCTGGAGCAGCGTCTCGTACATCGCGATATAGAAATCCAGCAGGAGATAAATCGCGATATACGACATTCTATGGAAATCCAGCAGGAGATGGAAGAAATCCAGCGTCAACGGTTGGAAAAGACGATCGCGAGACAAGTAAAGGACCTTGCCGTGCAGCAGAATAAGCTGGCAGGTATCGAGATTAAGCTCTTAGAGCTGGAGCAGCGTCTCGTGCATCGCGATATAGAAATCCAGCAGGAGACACAGAGCTTAGCGAGAAGAGCTAGCGAGAAGCTTAGCGAGAAGCGTCAACGGTTGGAAAAGGAGATCGCGAGAAAAGTAAAGAACCTTGCCGGCGAATCCGTGTGGCTCGTTGACGGCGTAAGAGTCGGCACCGAGAACCACGAGATCAACGGGCGCGTATTGAAGCGCATTGGTCTCGGTCGGTTCGATGACTCGGAGGATGAAGACGAGGCGGCTGAGGAGCAGGGCAGCAGCTCTTTTTGGGCGCATGTTGATGTTGACGTTGCGGCAAAGGCAAGGGAAGCTGTAAAGAAAGGAGGCAAGAAGAGCACGTTTGCCGTCGCAAAGAGCGGTTTTGAGGACATGGGCAGCGCCTTGGTTAAAGGACACGTGACCTCCGGACTGGCAGCCGGTGCCGCAGGGCTTGTTGTGGGAGCCATTGGTGGTGTCCACGCCGCAGCTAGTGCCGCGACCTCCATCATAGCCGCGGGCGTCTCTGCCCTGCAAGCTGTGAAGCAGAATGTGAATGACGTCAACGAGGCGAGGAGGAAGAAGGAGAAGAAGCACGAGGAGAGGCGAGCCGACCGTATCGCTGCGGAGAGGCATGAATTGGTACTTGAGATTCGCCGACCGGGTCTCATGCAGCTGGCTGTCGAGCAGGAGAATCTTGCAGTGATGTTGAAGCTGTCTGAGGCTATCGGTGGCGCCGGCGCCGGGGTGATTCATGTCGAGCCGGTGGTGCTCAGCGCAGCATTTGATCGCGCGCTACGGTCCACAAATCCCGAAGCCATTCCGATCTTCGAGCACCTGTGTGCACTTTGCCAGCCTTCGGAGCTCCTGGCGTGGATGATGGGAACTCGCACCACAGCCCAGATCGAGAACGCCTTCCGTCAGGGTGGGCAGACTGCGCTCGATGCGCAAAACGGCCTTGCCGCGGTACTCGCGGATCTCGACATTCCTCTTGATGACACCATGAAGCGCCGAAATCCAGACCTGTGCAGTGTAGCCGAGCTCGAGCAGATCATCGAGAATGGTGTGTGCGAACACCCTCTTGCCATATCCTCGATTTATCTGAGCACACCTGAGCATGCCTCCCGTCCCTTCTCGCTCACTTGGCTTCTCTCTGTGCGATGCCGCAGTTGAGGAGCATCGTCGGCCACAATCACCTCTGCTGCGTGCAATGGCACACGACCGAGCAGCACGACCGCCAGCTGAGCCACGCTTGGTTCCTGTGCTCACTCGCAGCCTTGCTGGGAAGCTCGGCTCCGAGCCGGATGAGCTGCTACCATCCCGTTCGCTCACACCACTGCACCTTTGCGCTGCACTGGACACGTCCCCACATGATTGGTTGAAGTTGGGCTTCCGAGGCGATTACACCAAGGGCGACTCAATCCACTGCACCCCGCTTGAGCTTGCCGTCTACCGCCGCAGTGAACTCGCGATCCGTTTGATGTTGGGACAGTTGGACGCATCGCAGCAACGCTTACAGGCCTCTAGGCTTCTGATCCGGGCTTCAGAGATCCTGGACGTATCGGGCATGCAATTGCTACTCGGACTGGGCGCAGATGCGTCTGCAAAGGACGAGCGCCAGCTTAGTGCGCTGGAAGTCTTTATTCAGCGTGGGGCGCCGCGAAAACTGCAGGTGTCTTTCAAAGTGCCGTTGGTCTCCGACGTGGACTTCTGCCGCATGGTTGATCAGTTGATCCAGAACGGCGCCAGCACACACTGCGATACTGTGGGGACTGTGGGGAGCGAGATGGCTGCAGGAGCGACGGTCTCGTGCATGCACCATATGCTGGCGCATGTGCCGTGGATGTGCTGGCCTGCAAGCTTGCAGCGGGCACTGGAAGTTCAACTCGAGACAGGTGCAACAGAAAGCTTTTGCAACGCCGGAGTGCACGCGCTGGCCGCGTGCCCCTCTGATGTGACCATACGTGTTATGCGCCTACTTCTCGAGGCGGGCGCCTCTGCGAGAGCGCAGCTCTACGGCTCGAAGCAGAGCGCTCTGCACATACTGGCAGCTGGAGGTGCTTACCTGCCTGAACAGGTTGGCCCGGCGACTCGGCAGCTGCCCGATCAGGAAGCACAGGCACAGCACCGGACCCAGATGGCGCAGCTCTTGCTCCAACACGGTGCCATGGTGCAGCAACGTGACAGCTTCAACAACCTGCCAATGCACCTCGCGTGTAAGTCCGACTCGGTGGACATGGTGCAATTCCTCTGTGGTGCAGGGTCTGGGTTTGAAGCGCCATGGACAAATCACCACCAGTTGGCGCCTTTGGATGTGGCGCCTGCCAACGGCAGGGCGAGTGAACTTCTTTTGCAGCGCAAGGCGGATCTACAGAGAGCGCGGGACGATCGAGCGGCGCAGTTGAGTAACGAGATCCTTCCCAGCTCGATCGATGTGATGCTGGATGTGAGCCTCGACGAACTGCTCGGATGCACCAAAAGTCAAGGGGAGGCGACCAATCGACATTCCTCACTTGAGCCTGTGGCGTCACAGGTTGCGAACAAGAGCACAGCGATTGGCGGCGACGCATCCTCAGATGGCAAGTTGCACGCCGAGATCCAGAACTCATCATCACCGACAACCACTCCGAACGAGGGTGAAGCGCCCTTGCCACATGCGAAACTGAAGCTCGTGCACCGCACAGAGGGCCGAGACTTGTGTGGTCGGCTGCGATTCGAAGGGCAACGCTTCAGTGTGTGCGTCACCCGCCACGTGCTTGGTCAGCTTCGGCTTCTCGACCAGGCCAAAATCAGGACTGCAATGCGCCTTCTTCATCGACTGGCAGGAGATGACGTGCCGGAATCCACTGCCAGGCTGGACATCGGCCGTGGTGTGCCGCTCTTCGCCAGCGGTCTCAATGAGAAGAGGCGAGACGCAATCTGGATCATTTGGGAACGAGACGAGCCGCTGAAGGGTGAGCCGAGTGAGCGGCTCAGCTTCTATGAAGCGACCCACGCTGTTCGCATCTGGTCGGTGGAGACTACGGCGAGCCACCAAGACGAAGTGGCTGGGTATGTCGCTCGAGCATGGAGGATCGGGGCGGGCGCAGCCGAGGTCGCGCGAAATCAAGCGCAAACCCATGCAGCGTATCCCATGGGCACCACGGCGACGGTCGACACACCGAGCGACACATGGTACCCGCGGCACGCTGATGACAATGGTGTGCTGCAGGTGCCGTACATCATCAAGTGGTACCGCATCTGCGACCAACTGGTCCACTACCTGCTCGTTCTCATGCCCGAAGCTGGGGATGCCCTCCAAGCGGACTTCCAGCTGCCGATGCTGCTCGATGAGAACGAGCAGAAGCTCTCAGCCTTTGCCGACGGGTATGGTGGCTCCCGTCTGTTGGTCGGCCGCTCGGGCACTGGGAAGACATCCATCGCACTCGACATTCTGCTCAAGCTGCACACGGCCAACTGCACCGTAGCACCAAGCCCAGAAGCTTACAAGGACCACAAGGATACAATCTTCGTATGCAAGAGCAAGAAGCTGTGCGTCTCCGTCTCGAAGCAATTTGATGAACTCGTGCGCGTCTGGGGGTGTGATGGCCAAGCCAACACTGTCGCCATCGCAGAGGCCTTTGTGCATGGCCACAAGCTGGAACATCCGCTGTTCATCAGCTCGAGCGAGCTGTACACGTTGCTGGATCGCACGCTTGCTCGCGCAGGCAGCCGCAGCTTCTTCGCTGACAGCTCGGAGGCCAGCGCCTTTGTGCGCGAGCTCAGCGGCACGGGCGACTTGCTGGAGGCTCTGGATCGCGAGGACCTGCCGGTAGCACAGGAGAGGGACGCCGCACCGACAACGAGGCGAGGTGCGGCGAGAAGCGATCAGCAGCGCCGTCTGCTCACGTACGAGCGATTCTGCCGACTGGCCGACAAGTCGCGCAGCTTTACACGCGAGCTCCAGGCCGTGGGCAAGAGTGCTGTGTACCGCGAGATCTTCAGTTACATCAAGGGCAGCGCTGAGGCCATGGAGACCGATTTTGGCTTTCTCAACGAGAACCAATACCTTGCTCGACCGCACAAGGCATCGTCGCTACCAGAGGCTTTGCGTCCGGCGGTCTATCGCTTCTTCGCCGAGTACAAATCCAAGCTAAGCGAGCTCAGGCTGTACGACCTTCCCGACCTTGTCTTCCATCTCTTTCGCGCCCGACGCAACGGCAAGCTCCCATGCACACCGATCCAGCGCGTCGTGGTCGACGAGGTCCAGGACTTGCTCCTTGCCGAGGTCAAGTTGCTCATCGAGCTCGCGGGCGACAAGAACGGTCTGTTCCTCTGCGGCGACACGGCGCAGACCATCTCGCGCGGTGTGGGCTTCCGCTTTGCCGACGTCAAGGCGCTGTTCCACGGGCTGGATCCCTCAGCCGCCACGCCCGCACTGGAGCACTTGTCGCTCAACTACCGCACGCACACGGGCATCGTCAACTGTGCCGCCGCGGTCGTCCAATTGCTGCACGAGCGCTTCCCAACCGCTGTGGACAAGCTGCCCTCGGAGCGTGGCCACTTCTACGGCCCACCTCCCGCGCTCCTGCACGAGACGGACCCGAACGCTCTCGTGGAGACGATGCTCGCCGCCGGCGATGTAGGCTTGACGGAGATGGGCGCTAACCAGGTGGTCATCGTGCGCTCGGAAGCTTGCAAGGATCGACTGCCAGTGGAGTTGCGTGCTGGCTTGAGCCTCACCGTCGAGGAGAGCAAAGGGCTCGAGTTCGACGACGTCTGCGTGTACAATTTCGTCTCTGAGTCGCCCGCGGGGCGCGACTCGGCGGGGCGCGAGCTTTGGCTCGTGCTGAGTGGCGCTGTCGAGTTCGACAAGCACCGGCACCTGCTGCTCGAAGAGGAGCTCAAGGCTCTCTACGTGGCGCTCACCAGGGCGCGCAAGCGCTGCTTCATCTTCGATCGTGACGTTGAGGCGCGCACGCCTCTCTTTGAGACCCTTGCCGCCCGTGGCGTCGCCGAAAAGGGCGCCGAGCAGCAGCTGAGCGTGCGGGCCACCGCGGCGAGCCGCAGCACAGACAGGGACTGGCAACTGCGCGGCGAGAACCTCTACGCCAACAAGCTGTTCGCCCATGCTGAGAAGTGCTTCTTGAAAGGCCACGCCCGTTCACGCGCCCTGGAGGCGGGCCACCACCGGCTGCTCAACGAGGGGGCATCCCTACAGGGTCAGGAGCGTGCGGCGTGCTATCGTATGGCTGCGATGGCGCTCATACTGCACGCCAAGGGGCATCCCTCGGCCTCTGAGCAGTCGGCATCGGCTGAGCGCGCGGCCAAGATATTCTGCGCTGCAGGCCGTCACGCCAAGGAAGGGAATCGCGGCAGCCATTACCGAGATGCGGGCCGCGTGCTGCGGGAAGCTCTTGGCCGGCCGCGCGCCGCGGCCGCGTGCTTCGTCATGGCGGCGTGCGACGCGCCCAGCCAGCCACATGCGTGGGATGCCGCCCTCGAGGCGCTGCTCGAGGGCGTCTCCGACCACGCCGGTGACGAGGTGCTGGAAGCCCTGCAATGGCTGGAGCAGAATGCGAGCAGGGCATCCAGCAGCAAGAAGGACAAGCACCGAGAGGATCTCGTGATGCACATCACGAGGGTGCGCGACAGCTTCGAAGCAGAGCTCTGCGAGATGGGCGTCTGAACCGCCCTCGTTGATCGACATGCGTACGTCGCCGAGGCGTCGTGCGCCGATCTGCGGATTGCAGTGCGGAGCCATCACTCGGCGTTACTCGAGTGTACAATCTAGGGTCCCTACGAGCATGACCTACACGCTACAACTGTACTGTGACCCTGCTGTACAAGTACACATGTCGTGTTCTGAGATGTACGCTTACGGCTTTAGTTTAGAGTACGTGCTGTAGTCACTCGAAAGGAACTAAACAGAATCGGCGCGGTTAGTGAGCTCGGACAAACTCGCCGTGAAGATCTTCTTGTGCGAGCGCGAGCGAGTGCGGGCGTCCGGCGCGGTCTACGTGGGTGTTCACACCGCGTTTGCGCAACGAAGGGGTCGGGGACTTTGCGAGCGTCCGGGGCGTTGGGGCTTGCTCGTGGTACAATGTCATAGTACATCGTGTTTACATCGTGTTAGTGTAACGACGGATTGACATCTCGTACAGTACGGCTGAATCACGTCAGCCATTCAGCATTGACTACTAACCACTGCTTCTCAGCTTCTGTCCATTACACGTGCATGTCCTCTCGCACCCAATCGTACATGTAGCAACACACGCTTCTTGGCAACCCCGCCATCTCGAGGTCAGGATGGACCACCGCCATCTCGCCGCGGTATGGGATGATGGCACCATGGTGTATTCGAAAGGATGCGGTGCGGAAGTTGTGCTGCTGCAGGTAGAAGGCCGCATAGCGGATGCGTTCAAGGTCCATCGTCTGCTCCATGCGATGCGCCACCCAAAAGTGCAGTTCCATGGAGATGGATAGGATCTTCGGCCCTTGCTCGCCCAGACAATACAGGTCCTCAAACGTCTTGAACTCGCACCCTTCACAGTCCAGCTTAAGAGCGGTTATGCGCTGCCCGCGTTGATGACCCATGCGCGCCATGATCTCGGGTAATGACAGGAGCTCGCCAAACACCCGACCGTACTGCCCTAGGGAACTCGCCTCCATCGACTCGCGAGAGTCCCTCGAGCGTAGCCCCCATGGGTAAAAGGTAACGTTAGGCTTCCAGCTGGTGCTGTGATTGACCGTGGGGTCAAATGCGAAGACTTGGCATCCTTGGGCCGCATAAAAGTCGGTGAATTCATCTGCGTGCTGCACGCCAAAGCTGTACACAATGCAAGGACCACCAGATGTGCTGAGAGCTCGAGCAAGTACGTCTGGCTGATAGCTCCACTCACTGGCTCTCCGACCCTCTCGAGCAAAGTGCGCTGGAATGGGCTCAGATCGGATCGTGCTCCGCGGTACGATGGAGTTGTTTGCGATGGCATGCGCAGTGACCATGGGAGTCGGGCATGTGAGCCGCCAGTTCATGTAGTCGGCATGGTAGGTAGCTCTGCGCGGCAACGGCTGCGTGCACAGTTTGTGCACCCTGTCGGTGCAGCTCGACTGCTCACGCGACTGGGCCAGGAGGAACGCGCAGAGCATTTTCCCCGGCCCTTCGAACAATATTTGTACTTCTCCCGTGGAGCTTTTGCTGAGGCCGCAACGAACCGCGCACCGAACCGAACCTGAAAAAACGTCGTTGCATGTTTAATATTGAAACGGTGGGTGTCGAATTATAAACATTGGCTGTGAAAAATGCTCAGGATTTCCTTAGACCGTGCGTCCACATGCGCGCATGCACGCTCACAGCCCCCTCGCCCACTCTGGTCGCAAGCGCACTTCGCCCCGTTGTGCCGCGCTCAGCTCGTCGAGCAGCCGGCCACGATCGCGCGGCAAGTTACCTTTGAGTGGTAGGTAGTTAGAGGCGTGGTCGCTCCGGAAGATGGTGCCTCGGCTGCCCGTGGGCGGCACCAGCCCCTCGAGCGCCTCGAGGAGCCCTCGCTGCTCACCGAGGAGCTCGCTCGGCGAGAGTGGCTCGAAGGGGCCATGACCCGCCGCCTCGAAGCCCGAGGCGTGGCGATCGAGGCCCAGAGGGAAGCTGACGACGAGGGTGGAGAGGTAGTGGGGCGGCGCCTCGAGGATGAGCTGTGCGGAGCCGCGCACGTGCTGCGCTGAGAGAGCCCGCCCGCCGAGCCCGTGAAGGATCATCACCGACGTCTTGAGCCCGGCGGCCTGCAGCTTACGAAGCGCCTCGACCGAGCTCTCGCGCGTCTCGCCCTTTTGCACGCAGCGCAGCACCTCGTCGTCGCCGCTCTCGCAGCCAACGTACAAGGTCCGCAGGCCGAGCGCGCACAGCGACGCGAGATCCTCAACAGATTTGGACCGCACGTTACGAGGCAGACAGTAGGATGAGACACGGGACACTGTGGGCAGGCTCTCGCGAATGAGCTCCAGGATGCTGCGCAGCCTGGCGGTGGGCTGGCCCATGGCATCGCCGTCGGCTAGAAAGACTCGCCGAACTGGCGCGCCATATGCCGAAGCCAACTCCGAAGCCAGGCGCAGATCTGATGCAATCTCCTCGAGCGGCTTCTGGCGGTAGCTTTGCTGCGGCTGCGTGTACATGTCGCAAAAGCTGCACTTGTTCCATGAGCACCCGACGGTCACCTGGAGGATGAGCGAGTCTGCCTCCGCCGGCGGCCGGAAAACCGGCTGAACATACGGCAGCGGAAGGAAGGAAGGACAATGGAATAGTGCCAAGGTGACGAACATGAAATCAGGATTGCGCCTGTCATTCCGTATCCTAATGATCGACGCTCGCGGCGCGCGCCGTGGAAAGAGGGCTGTTCACACCGTTTGCGCTACGAAGGGGACGGGGAACTTGCGAGCGATCGGGCGGCGACGGGACTATGGCGGCGGTGAAGGAGAAGGCGGCGCTGCGCGAGCTGGCGCGTCTGCACGACAACTCATTCCTGGGCTCGAACGCGCAGTCCAAGAAGGCCTCGGTTGACCCGACGCTGCCGCAGCGCCTGCGCACCCTCTTCCACGGTGAGGGTGGTGCGCTCGAGGAGGCCGGTTGTGGCGGCGGTCGGCGGCTCGTGCCCGTGTACTGTGATCCACCAATATACGTGGTGCCTAACTTTCTGACGGCACGCGAGCTCGACCACTTTGACGACCTGCTCACGCGCCGCCGCGCCGCCTTCAAGCAGTCGCACACCGACGGCGATGGCGAGAGGCTCATCTCGAAGGAGCGCACATCGATCTCGCTCGCGCTGCCCAAGAGCGGCGACGCGGTGCTGCGCGCCATCGAGGCGCGCGCGGCCGAGCTCGTCGGTCTGCCCTCGGACCACGTCGAGCCGCTCCAGATCGTGCACTACAGCCGCGGCGCCCGCTTCGACATGCACCACGACCTCGCGCCCATCCGCATCCGCGGTGAGGGTGACGCTGAGGAGGGTGGCGCTGAGAGCAGCAGCAGCAGCAGCAACAGCAACAGCAACAGCAGGGACGGCGTCGACGCCGTCGTCGTCGGCGGTGGCCGTGGCGGCAGCAGCTGCAAAGGTGGCGCCAAGGGCAGCAGCGCCGGCGGCGACGGCGACGGTGGCGGCGTCAGCCGCAGCGGGAGCAGCGGGAGCAGCAGCAGCAGCAGCAGCAGCAGCAGCAGCGGTGGCGGCAGCGGCGACCAAGGCTTAGGCCGCGCGCCGTGCGCTCAGGCCCCGAGCACTCGCCGTCTCGGCGACGAGGCGTTGGCCGCGCTCAGCGCCAAGGACGTAACCGTCGAGTTGACCGACGGGCCTCGGCGGCTGGCGACGCTCTTCTTGTACCTGAACACCCTCCCGGAGGGCATCGGGCACACCGAGTTCCCACTGCTACCTGCCGAATTAGGCGGGCACACCGAGCTCCGGCGCCGTGGCGGCGGCGGCGGACCCTTCTCGGTGCGCCCGCGGTGCGGCACAGCCCTGCTCTTCTGCAACGTGGACGCCTCGGGCGCCCCCGACGTGCGCCTGTGCCATCGCGCTTGCCCCGTGCCCGACGGCCATATCAAGTTTGGGGTCAACGTCTGGGTACGCGCCACGCACGCTCCCTGCCATGCCTCTCCCCCCAGCCCGCCAGCTGTCGGCCCTTCCTCTGTCTTGGGCCCAGCGGGCGATGCGATGCCAGGTCATCGTCCCGTTGGTCTCATGAGGGCCCAGATCTCGGCGCTTCTCACGGTTGGCGTTGTCGCCCTATCGCACGCTGACTCGGTATAAGACCCCGACATCCCGCCTCCCATGCCGACGGCCCCACTTTCTTGTCCCCCGCGGGTGCTCCCATCGCCTTTGCGGGGGTCTACCTTGGGGCCTAGATCGCCGGCACTTACTAAGGCTTTGCGTCGCGTCTCTATCGCACGTCGAGTCGGCACAAGCAGCCTTCATTCCGCCTTGCCCCACGTGTGCCCCCCTCGGGGCCACTCCCTCGGGGGCGCGTCGGCCCACCTCTCCCTCTCTCCCTCTCTCCCTCTCTCTCTCTCTCTTTGGCCATCACTGAGCCCGCCCCCTCGCGCCCCTTGTCCCCCTTCTCCCCCCCCGGCAGCTGAGCGACGTCTCGCAGCAGGCTCATGTGCTCGAGGCGGCGCCCATGTCCAAGGGCGCTCAGCGCTCGGGCGCTCAGCATGGCAAGGGGATCCTCGCACCACTCCTGTTCACCGATCCCGACGACCTGCCGCCGCCGCCTGCCGCCGCTCTCCTCGGCGTCGCCTTCCGCAAGGCCTTTGGTCGTCAAGGGACTTTCGTGGGCACGGTGGTGGCCCACGACAGCGCGCTCGGCTACCACCTCGAGTACGAGGATGGCGACGAGGAGGACGTTGGCCTGGATGAGCTCGTGCGCCTGCCACTCGCCAGCCCGGACGCCCTCGTCGGCCGGCGCGTGTCCAAGCACTTTGCTGGACACGGGCGCTTCGAGGGGCGCGTGGCGGCGTATGAAGGTGCGCGCGGCTTCGAGCTGCACTATGAGGATGGCGACCTGGAGCATGTGGACGCCGCCGAGCTGCTGCGGCTGCTGCTGCCGGCGCTCAAGCCGCGAAAGCGCAAGCGCGCCGGTGGCAGCGCCGCGCCCGCCGAATGATACTGTCATGGTACGAGGATAGCTACAATCTACAGACTACACCCGGCGGTAGAGTAGATCAGGATTAGTAGTACAATTATCTGGGCAGTGAGCTCCAGTCGTACAATGTCGCGATTAGGCACTGTATATAGTGAGTAGGTAGTGAGTACGTAGTCTGTTGAATATTCGATTAAGCCGAGCTTATCGGCTATAAGCTTAGGTATTAGGAAGCTTATAGCTAACGCAAACGCTTTAAGGGCACAAAATCAGCTATTAACCGAACGTCTCTCAGCGACTCGAAGATCTTCATGTCGATCTTGTACCTATAGCCTCTTGCGGTTCGTGCGCGTGTCGGGCTTGGTGAGCCAGAGGGTGGCACGCCCGAGGAGAAGCGCCGCCCCGCCGATGAGCAGCATCGGCACGAGCGGCAGCGGCTGATGTGTGCGCACCGTTCGGACGTGACAGCAGCCGAGTGCCGCCTCGAGGCCCTCGACCTCATCCAGCGCACGCGCGCTCGCGAGCGCGGCCAGGCGCACGAAGTCCCCAGCGCTGTCGTGGGCGCCCTCGAGGTCGGCGTGGCCGAGGGCGGCCTGCGTAGCATTGCGCGCGGCCTCGGGGCTCTGCAGATGTGCATAGAGCTCGAGAACCGCGTGATGGGCGATGGGGGAGGAGAGTCGCAGATGCCCGGCACGGAGCTGATCCATCAAGCGCCCCTCCATCAAGCGTCCATTATGAGTTTCGTCTGCGCGCAACGCCGCCGCCTTGGCCACCGCCATCGCCCCGGCCGCAGCCTCGGCGGCGAGCGCCGTCAATTCCGGCGCGTCTAGCTCCGTGCCGGCTGCATGCAAGTACCGGGCGCTCAGGCTCTCGAGCGCGCGAGTCGCCCCGCGCACCAGGCGGAGGCCAGTAGCCACGCGGCAGAACACCACGTGACGACGCGCCGAGTCGACCATCACCTGTGGCAACCCCGCCGTCCGTGCAAATGGTCCGAACGGATGGCGACCCGCGGCCCAGCTGAAGTCACGGGCGGGTGCACCGCCCGCCCGCACGCTCTCAAATGGAGCGATGAGGGCGCCGAGGGCGGAGGCGAGGCCTGCGAGGGCGGCGGCCGTTGGATTTCGAAGCGAGACTGTGTGCATTTGCGCGCGGATCGAGAGGGGCGAAGCCGGCATCGCGTGGGGGGGGGCGCGTCCGTCGCCGTCGCCGTCGCCGCCGTTGTAGCGGTGTAGTAAGGGACGGCGAGGTGGGAGGAGTTCGTCTGTAGGACGAGGACAGCCTCGGAGGAGGCATGCACGACCGATCCATGGTCGAGGAGCAACTCCGAATGCATGCCAAGCAACGAGAGCACGTACACCGGAAGCACGCGGTAGGGACGCACGCCGCCGACCGCCGCGCCGGCGTTGGCGTCGGCCAGGGCGTCGGCCAAGGGTTCGAGTCGCAGGAGAGAGGAGCTGAGCGGGTGCGTCATCGCAGCGGCGTCCAGGTACGTGCGGCTCGCGCTCGCCGACGCCCGCCCGCCGCGCCCGCTGTCTCGTGCCGTCGGTGCGTCGAAGAGAGAGGCACGGCTGAGCGCCACCGCGAGCGTTGGGTGTGCATGCAACTCGTGGGTGGACGGGAGGAGGCGCAGCGTCTGGCCGGGGAGCAACAGGCGCTCGAGCTGCGCCTCGAGGCGAGTGAGATCGAGAGAGTGCTCATGCCCCGGCTTCAGTGGGTCGAACAGGTTGTGATTGCGCAGCGCGATCAGCGGCACGCGCAGCTCGGTCGCAAAGTCAGGCAGCGTGCACGTGCGCAGGTCGGGGGCAAGGACTTGGCGCGCCGCCCCGGTGAGCAGCGCGGCGAGGCGGCCGATGAGCTGCGAGTGTGCGGACGTCGTCACTTGCGGTACGGCACCCACCGTTAGCGCGCCCTCAGACGCATCGGTCGCTCCGTATGCGCATGGGTTTGCTGCGAGGTCGAGGACGAGGAATCGGCCACTCGAGAGCCACAGCTGCGTGGGCACGCCGGCCGCACCCGCCTCCACGACCGATGCGCCCGCGCCGTCGGTGTAGTGATACCCAAATGCGCTGATCGCCTCGTCTGGGAGTCCTGCGGCTCGCCGAGCCGAGGCGGTTAGCGCGCTCTGCAAGGCGGCACGCTGCGGATTAAGCACAAGGATGCTGTAGGCAGCGGGCCCGGCCGTGGTCCCGCTCGCCGGCGCGTGCTCAAAGTATGACGCGTGGATGCGCTCCAGGTGCGGCTCGATGTCACCCATCGGTACCTCGAAGTGACCGGGCGGCGAGGCCGCCGCCGGGCGCATCGCCGCGGCGAGCGCCTTGGTGAGCGCAGGAAGACCCGTCTTGAGCTGCACGACGTTGTACGTGAACTCGTACGTCACGTCCGCTGGCGTGCTATCCGAGCCGCACAGCGGCTGGCGCCGCGGGAGCAGCTGAGAGAGCAGCCGGTGCAGTTCCCCAGCGTCGAGTTCCAAGCCGCTGGCGCCATCGCCCGCAAAGCCCATCAAGCCGATGTTGACCTCGAGCGGCACGCGTATGCCATCCGCACGCACGATCGCTCCAAGCACCGCTAGGAGTGCAATCGACAGCCATCGGCGCGCAAGTGGTGGACCTCGCGCAATCCGATTCCCGCGAGGAAGCATGCTACCTCGCGATGGCCCTGGACGAGCACGGCCTCACGCCCCGCCGTGAACTTTTCGAGTTTGGTTTGCAGGGTCGCGCAAGCCGCATGCAAACGGTGGGAAT
>Ga0209550_10002211_pt1 | contig 18717 bp, 24 predicted proteins | sample LauGreSuBDMM15SN_2_FD_187567 | JGI IMG/M metagenome (GOLD analysis project Ga0209550, IMG submission 187567) | Freshwater lake microbial communities from Lake Michigan, USA - Su13.BD.MM15.SN (SPAdes) (version 5) | ecosystem: Environmental > Aquatic > Freshwater > Lake | place: Lake Michigan...
ACTATAATATTTAAATACTAATAATGAGTTTATTTATAAAAACTATATTTTTTTTATTGCTATTTAATTCAATTAAAACTATTCATATTAAATCATTTATACATAAACAAAATAATTATTTGCAAGAATATTTCAAAAATATATTTAAAAATTTTAATAACAGTGATGAAATTAAATATTTTTTATTAACAACTGTTTGTTAAAATTATATCAAATAAAGAGCAACGTTAAAAAAAAATTATTTAATATATTATATAATAATAAATATGACTTCAATAGGTGGAACACATTTTATTATTGATTTATATGAAATTAATTCTGAAAAATTATCTAGTATTAATGAAAATACCTATATTAATTTTGATAAATATGTTAAAGATGCATTAAATGAAGCAAAAATAAATTTATTATCACAAGTTGTTCATCATTTTAAAGGAGAATATTTTGGTTCATTTACATCATTATATTTACTAGCTGAATCTCATTTAAGTATACATACATGGCCAGAATATAGATATATAGCTTTAGATGTCTTTACATGTGGTAAATGTAATACAAAATTAATTGTAGATAAAATTATAGAATATTTTGATGCTAAAAAAATTATTATTAAAAATATAACAAGAGGAGAATATATTGAAAAAATTGATATTTAATTGATTAAATATCTAAAAGTAAGTATATTTTAAAATAATGATAGCAGAATTAGAAAATTTAATATCAAATAAAATTATTTTAAGATATTATAATTTGAATAAAAATAGAATAGAATCATCAAATTCAATTGATTATAATAATTTAAGATCAGAAAATTATTATGTTTTTAAAAAAAATAATTTTGATGAATATATTATTTACATTAAAAAAATTACACAATTTTATATTGTAATTATAAATTTATGTTTAAAAAATAATATATCTAATACTTTTGATGTAATATTAAATCCATCAACAATAAATATTGGATCAAATATTATTAATCAAATTATAAATCAAAATACAAAAACATTTTTATTAATTGGAAATAGATATGATATTTTATCTGAAAATATAAATAAGCAAGTTACTCCTAAAAAATCTTTAAAATATGCAGAAGAAATTAAAGATAATTATGATTATACAGAATCAATAACATGTAAAATATGTTTTTGTAATAAAGTAAATGTTGCATATGTACCTTGTGGTCATTTATATTGTTCAGAATGTGATACTAAAAAAAAAAAAAATGAATGTCCAATATGTAGAACAAAAATTAATTCTATACAGGCAATATTTATATAATTTTTATTTAAACAAATAATATATAATATATTATATAATGATATATAATATTTTTATTATTTTATTAAATTTGGTTGGATCTTTGAAGAACTCAAAAAATTATAATCCATATAATAAAATATCATATACAAAATTAATTATTAATTATAAAAAACCATATGAAAATTATCAACAAACGACTGGTATTTTTGCATATTATCCAACCTCTAATTATTCAAATAATTTTTTAAATGCATATAAAAAATTATTGCAATTAGATGAAGAAAATGAACCAGATGATATGGAAAACACATGGTTATTTAATAAAAAAAATAATGAACATAGTGAATATAATGATCATAACGATCGCAATAAATACAATAAAAGAAAGGATATTTATAAAAAAGCATTTCAAAATACTGGTTATAAAAAAAAAGATGATGATTCATCATCTAATTTTGAAATACTTAAAAAAACAACATATAATTTTAATGATATTGGTGGGTATATTAATATTAAAGAAGAATTAATGCAAATTTCTGATATTTTAACAAATTTTGAGAAATATGAAAAATATAATATAAGACTACCAAAAGGTTTAATTTTAGAAGGTCCTCCTGGTAATGGAAAAACTTTATTAGCAAAAGGGTTTTCTGGTGAAGTCAATGCATCATTTATAGCAGTTTCTGGTTCAGAATTTGTAGAAAAATATGTTGGTGTTGGTGCTTTACGGATAAGAGAATTATTTGATTTGGCTGAAGAGAATATTCCTTGTATTATTTTTATAGATGAAATTGATGCTCTAGGTAGAAAGCGAGGAGATGATATTACATCATCTAATTCTGAAAAAGATCAAGCATTAAATCAATTATTAGTAAAATTAGATGGTTTTAAAACATCTCATGGAATTTTTGTTATAGGAGCAACAAATAGATATGATATGTTAGATCCAGCATTAATACGTCCTGGAAGAATTGATAAACATATATATGTTTCAAATCCAGATGAAGAGACAAGAAAAAAAATAATAGAAATTCATGCTAGCGGTAAACCAATAAGTTCAAGTGTAACAATTGAATATATTCAATATTTAACAGATGGATTTTCAGGAGCACAAATAGAAAATTTATTAAATGAAGCAATGTTAAATTCCTTGAGATCTAACCGAGAACAAATTACAAAATATGATTTAGATTTAGTTACAAATAAAATAATATCAGGTTCACAAACATCAAATAATTGTTTTACAAATGATACAATAGACAGAATTGTAATTCATGAATTAGGACATGCTATTGTTGGTTTTTTTTCAAATAACCACGCAAAACTTTCTCGAGTATGTTTAAATTTAAATTCTCCATCAACACCAGGATACACTGTTTTTGAAAGTAAAGAATCAAATTTATTAACAAAAGAATCATTAGAAGAACATTTAGGTGTTTTACTAGCTGGTAGAATTTCTGAAGAAGTTTTTTTTGGAGCATCAATCACAACTGGAGCTAAAAGAGATTTAGAAGAAGCATTTAATTTAGCAAAAAATATGATAACTATTTACGGAATGGGTAAACAAAAAATTTATCCAGGATTTTCTGATAAATCAAAGTATTTTATAGAGCAAGAAATTATTAGATTAATTGAAAAGTCAGAAGAAAAAGCTAATAAAATAATTAGAGAAAATGATAAAACAATATTAGCTTTAGCAGATATTCTTAAAAAAACAAGTATATTAAAATATGAAGATGTAAAGAATTTTATTGAATCATAAATTTTTATATTTTCATATTATTATATAAATCTTTGGTCATCACAATATCTAGTTTTTTTAAAACTTAAGAATCCTGTTAAAATATATCTAGTGCCTTTTATGATTTCTATACCTTGATGTTTATTTTTTCCACAAAAAATAATAACACTTCCAATTGGTCCACCTATTGTTTTATTTAAATTTAAAAAATTAGTATTTCCTCCTTCAAAATTACTATTTAATATAATAACAAAACTAAAATCACTACCATCTATATGAGGAGCTAAAAATTTTTGTCCACCAATTGAATATTTAACAATAAAAGCTTCATCTATACCCAATACATCACTTGGAATATTATAAAAATAGTTATAATATGGTATTATTTTATTATAAACTCTATTTTCTATAAAATATTTTAAATCTGATATATTATTTATATCATTATCAGTTGTTGGATAATATTCATGTCTACTAATTTTCCAGCCATTTATACGTGCATATTCTTCTGATTTTTCAATAATATAATCACATTCATCTAATGAAAAAATATTTGTTATTAAATATACTTTTTGTAAAGATTCATCTAAAGTGTTATTAATTCTTGAACATAGTTTATTAATATATTTTTCATCAAATTTATTTATTTTATTATTTATGTCTATATTAATCTTATTAAAAGCATAAAAAAGTGAAAGTATTATAATTATTAATGCTAAAATATTTTTATTATTAATAAAAACATAAAAAAGTGAAAATATGATAATTATTAATGCTAAAATATTTTTATTATTACTAAAATATATACTATAATTCATTAAATTATAGTATATAATTTTTAAATTATATTAAAAAAAATTGCATATTTTTTTATTTGATTACATCTACTTTATATATTAATTAATGCTTGCTCTACTAAGAATTATGATAATGTTGTCTCTATCTATTCTAAACTTTTCTAAAAAAATAAAAACAAATAATTTGTTTAGATATAAACTGTCACCAAATCAAATAGAATATAAAAGATTTTTAGAAGATCAAGAAGTATCTGTTATTGTTGCAGTTGGACCTGCTGGTACTGGTAAAACAATGTTTGCATGTGAACAAGCAATTCAAGAATTAAATAGTAATAAAATTAATAAAATTATAGTAACAAGACCAACAGTCACTGCTGGTGAAGAATTAGGGTTTTTACCTGGTAATATAAATCAAAAGATGGATCCATGGACAAGACCAATATTTGATATATTTCATGAACATTTTTCAAAACAAACTGTGAAATCAATGATTAATGATGGTATAATTGAAATAACACCATTAGCATTTATGAGAGGAAGAACTTTTACAAACTCTTTTATTATTGCTGATGAGATGCAAAATTCAACTCCAAATCAAATGATAATGTTAACAACAAGAGTTGGTTTTGATACTAGATTAGTTATAACAGGTGATCCAACACAGTGTGATATACAAAAAGATAATTATGTAAATGGATTATCAGATTTATTGTATAGATTAGATTATTTTGATAAAGATTACTTGGAAAAACAAGAACCATTTTTTGGAATTGTTGAATTAGATGGTTCTGATATTAGAAGAAGTCAAGTTGTTGAAAAAATTATTAATATTTATGATAATAAAAATAATTAATATTAAAATCTAAAAATATATTGCCATCTCAACTCCTTTTTTTATAAAATTACATTTTTTATAAAATAAAACATTTTCTTCTGAACAATTTAAAATTATTTTATAAACATTTAATTTTTTTGCTTCATTAATAAGATAATCAATAATCATTTTACCATAACCTTTTTCTCTAAAAGAATTATCTATTACAATATCTTCAATATGGCCAACTTTACTCATATTATGAATTATTTTATTTTCAATTAATAAAGTACCAGAACCAATAATTTTATTTGTCGATGAATCAACTAATACAAAAATTTGGTGATTAATATTTAGATTTGATATAAAATTATTCCATTGTTGTTGATTAATTAATTTTTTATCAATTATTGATAATTGCGATAGTAAATCTAAATAATTACTATTATAATCATTAAAATTTAAAAATCTAAAATACATATATATCTAATAAATTTATAAAAATTATTTAAATTATTTTTTAATTAACTTTAAAAATCTGTATATATAATAAAATGAATAAAAAAAAAAATAAAAAATTTTTGGAAAAAATAGCTGACGATGAATTAGACATATATTTAGAAAAAAAAAAAATAAGTGATATTAAATTTTATAATGAGTGTTATCAGTATATTAGTCCAAAAGAAAAAGAAATAATAGAAGCTAAATTTACTAAACCAAGAAGCAAAGCTCAAAAAAAATATGTTCATATTTTAAATGATTCTTCTCAAAAAATTATTATAGTTACAGGTCCAGCCGGTTCAGGAAAAACATTACTAGCTACAGAAATGGGAGTAAAACATTTTTTAAATGGTCTATGTGAAAAGTTAATTTTTGTTCGTCCAACAGTTACTACTGATGAAGATATTGGATTTCTTCCTGGTAAATTAGAAGATAAACTTGCTCCATTTATTAGGCCTATATATGATGTTCTTTATAATTTTATTTCACCACAAGAAGTTACACAATTGTTAGAAGAAAAAATAATAGAAATTGCACCATTAGCATATATGAGAGGACGTACATTTAAAAATTGTTGGATAGTTGCAGATGAAATGCAAAATTCAACAATTAGCCAAATGAAAATGATGTTAACACGTTTAGGTGAAGGTACTAAATTAGTAATTACAGGAGATTTGGAACAAAATGACAAACACAATGAAGTAAATGGTCTTGAAGATTTTTTAGATAGATTTAAAGGAAGAAGATCAGAATCTATTTCATCTGTTGAATTTGACACTTGTGATATTGAAAGATCAGAAGTTATTAAAGAAATTTTAAATATATATAATTCAGAAATTATTCCACAAAATTATTTAGAAGATAAAAATTGAATTTATTAAATATTAATTAATATTTAATAAATAAATAAATAAATAAATATGGATGAATGTAAAATATGTTATGATGAAATAACAGATAATACTGTTGTTTATAATTGGATAAATAATAATAGATCAAAATCAAATTTTTGTTCAGAATGTGTAAATTACATGATAAATAATAATTTTAATAATTATATTAATGATATTAATAAAACTGATTGTGAAAAATCTTTAAAGTCAGCACTATCTACTCCTATACCATTAAATTTAACTATAGATTCTTTAAAAAAATCACAACAAATAGATTTTATTGAATATTCAGATAAAAAAATATCTGCAAAACTTGAAAAAAAAATTTCAGATGAAGATTTAAATTTATTAAATATTGAATTAAAAGAAATTTTATTAAAAATGAACAATTTAGAATTTGATTACATTAATGAGATCATTAAAATAATTAATAAATTTAATTTAAAAAAATAATAAATAAGTTTATTTAAATTATTTTTTTAAATACTCTAAAATTATATGAGTTTTTCATTACAAATTGCTGGTAAATTTATTAATTCAGATGAATATATATATTTTTCTGATAAATTTGGTCTATATTTTTATGAAACACTACCAACTGCACCAACTGCACCAACTGCACCTACTGATTTATCTTTAAATATATCTGATAAAGAATTCAAATATATTTCAGATCTTGAATATAAAAATACAAAATTAGAAGATGATAGACAATTTGAAATTTATGAAAATTATCTTGATAATATTGTAACTACATATAATTTAGAAACTAATAATTTAATGTTACCAACTGAAATAATAAATAATTTAATTGAAACATTTACAAATGATATTAATAATATTATTGAAGAATCAAATACTTTTTTAGCGCCAATAGGTAAACAATTAAATAAAGTAGATTTTAGTCAATCTGTTAAAAATGATATTTATAGAAATATTATTTAAAAAATTTGAAAAATTATCTTAATAATATTTATTAATATAATTTTTAATGAAATTACATACTGTTTTTTTATCTAATATTAATAAAATTATTAATTTTAAAATTGGATCTAATAAATATGATAATTTTGAGATAATTGATAATGCAAAACCATCTGATATATGGTTTCATCTTGGTAATGAATATGAATCTCCACATGTTATTGCAGAAATTCCAAATGATTTAAAAAAAAAAGATATTAAATATATAATTAAAAGAGGTGCAGTTCTATGTAAACAATATTCTAAGTATAATAATATTAAAAATATTGATATTACATATACAAAAATAGCAAATATAGTAAAAACAGATATTATCGGAACAGTTAATATTACAAATCAAAAAAATATTAAAATATAAATTAAATTTTATATTTTTGTTTTAATCTTAAAAAAACTTCATATGGGATAATTGAATTATTATGTGATCCATATATTTTTAAAAATTCAATTTGATTTTCCATACACATTTTTTTTATATCTTGATAATTAATTAATTTATCATCTCTACTATTTAAAAATGTTAAATTTAACATAGATGTATTAATTATTTTTTCATTGTTTAATTCAGATATAAAAAAAGATACAATATATCTAAATATTTTTTTAAAAAGATCATTTATTTTTCTAAATGCATTATAACATATAATATTTTTTATATTATATTTTTTACCAACTTCTAATGCTATTGCAGAACCAAATGATTCACCAAATAATATTATAGAATCTTGACTATAACCTTTTTTAAATAAAAATTTAATTAAATTTTCTGTACAAAGTATCATTTTTTCTACACTTGGATTTTTAATGCGTAAATAATCTTGACATATAATAGGACAATTAAAATGATTTGATAAATTATTTAATATTTTTGTTTTCCAAGTAATGTTGTTAAAATTACTATGGCAAAAAATAATTATTTTATTTGATTTATATTTTGAAGGGATATACCATGTTAATGTTGAATTAATGTTAAATTCTAATATATTTTTTAAATATAAAAAATTTTTATATGGTTTTTCTGAATAATTTGGTCTAATATAAAATAATTTTCTATTAATAACCATTTTAAAAATAATAATAATAATAATAGAAAATATAACAATAAAAATTTTTTGCATATTAACTATAAATTATAAAATAAAATTTATTAATTTATATATTTAATGAAGAAAAATCTAATTCTTTTATTAGATTATTAGATATTGCATCTAATATTTTTTTATAATTTTTATATGGTTTATATGTTTCTCTTTTTTCAAGTGTATAATAATAGTTGTTGTTGTTATCTTGGATAATAAAATTATTTTTAATAAAAAAATCAAAACAAAATTTTTGATCATCCTTATTTATTGTTATATTACTTAATATATCATAAATTTCATAATAATTCATAATACAATTTTTATATCTAGTTAACATAATATCAAATTTTACTAAAATTTGTAATTTATCCATATATAATATTATTTGTTATTTATTATTTATATAGTTATCTATACACAAACTTATTAAAATAAAACTAGGAATATAATAATAATATTCTTTGATAAAATAATATGGTTCTGTTATAACTTTAAAATTATTCTTTTCAAAATATTTACCTTCTTTACCACAATTATTATTTCTAAGAGAAACTGCTGTTTCATAAACTTTTTTACCAGTTACTATATCTAGATCTTCAAATTTTGAACATTTTTTTTTATCTGCAATAAAATATTTACAATCTTTACATAATTTTTTATTTTCAAGTAACATACATGATATAATAAAATTTAATAAATTCATAATAAATTATATCATTTATTTATCTTTATATAAATTATATGGACTACATATCAATATTACAAGATTCTATAGAAACATCTTGTAAAATTAAAATTTTTAAAACTATTAAAGAAGCAACATTTGCACATATTTTTAAATCTAAAATTTGTAAATTTTCATTATCTAAATTTACAGATGTAAGTAATTTTGATAAAAATAGATTAAAAGATAGTGCAGTTAAAGCATTTCCATTAAATGATAGACCTCGAGGAATTGATGATATAAAAAGTGTAAAGTATCATCAAAATCAAATAAAAAATAAAATAATATCTCCAATATGGATAGTATGTAAAAATAACAAATATATTTTAATAGATGGAGTACATAGAATAGTCGCTAGTTATATTGAAAAAAAAAATATATATTAGCATATTTAATAACTATTTAAAATTTTTTCCATATATCATTAAAGTTAGTTGGAATAGATTCAATCCATTCTAACATTTCATTAGTTGGTAAATATATTGGCGGGTTTTTCTTTTCTAAATCAAAATATTTAACTAATTGATCTAAATATTTATTTTCAATTATCCAATAAATTATTGCTTTTTTTAAAGATTTTTCTGTTTTGTACAATCTTGTATTTGCATTAGAAATAGTCTTCCATTTTATTTTATTATCTTTTAATTGTTTGTTATAATAACTTTCAAATACATGTTTATTACATTTTAAACAAAATAAATATAAATCGTCACAAATTAATTGATTATCTATTATTTTTTTTGAAAATTTTAAAAACATTGATTTAAATTGTAATAAATCTAAATTTATTTTATCATCATTTTCTATTTTAATTGCATTTGCAAAATCCCATATTGTAATTACATATTTTTCAAGAATAAATGTTTTTTTTATACCTTCAAAAATATATGTTTTTTCATTTGGTTCTTTTAATTTATTTATTAAAAAATTTTCAACATGAATATCATTATGATAATAACCAGTGACATTTTGAAAAAAATAAATTGAAATTAATATTTGATAGCTAATATTTTTAAAATCATTAAAATTATATGGAGTAAAAAAGAACTGCTTTAAATTTTGTAAATAATATTCATAAAACATTAAATTTTGTCCTAAACATTCCATAGTTAAATAAAAAAATGGAAAATGTACAAAATTATTTAATATCTTGTAATGAGATAATTGTTTTAATAAGTTTACTTCAAGTTCTATATTTCTAGGATCTTTTATTGATATATCATATTTTTTATCATTTTCTAGTGGTTGTATTTTTACTGAAACTTTGTGCCCTTTAATATCAAATTTATATATAGTACCCCAAAATCCTTTTCCTATTAAATTTTCTGAATCTAATAATTTTATTATTTCTTCACATGTCTTTGTATTTAAATATTTAATTATGTCTAAATTAGTATCCATTTAATATTATGTAGAATATAAAATTTTATATTCTATTTTTAACAAAAATTATTCTTCTTGAATATATAAAAAATTGAAATTATAAAATCTATGTAACTACACTAATAAAAAATTGATGTTATATGTTATTGAATCTATAATATCAATAATTATATAACAATATTAGACTAGATATCAAAATGAATTCTAAATCAAAACCTTTTACAAAATCATCAGAATCTGAAGATTCTGATGAAAAAAGCTATCAAGCACTCTTACGTGCTAGAAAAAATCAATCTGCAAATATAAAATCTTCAGATCATATTTCTCAAAAAAAACCAGAAACTAATTATAGTAATATATTATCACAAAAAAATAGCGAGCCTAATGATGAAAATAGTTATCAAGAAATATTACGTGCTAGAAAAAATCAAAGTTCTGAAAAAAAATTAGAAATTAAAGATAATAATCAAGATAATAATATTGATGAAAATAGTTATCAAGCAATATTACGTGCTAGAAAAAATCAAAGTTCTGAAAAAAAATTAGAAACTAAAGATAATAATCAAGATAATAATCAAGATAATAATATTGATGAAAATAGTTATCAAGCAATATTACGTGCTAGAAAAAATCAAAGTTCTGAAAAGAAACTAGAAATTAAAGATAATAATCAAGATAATAATCAAGTTAATAATATTGATGAAAATAGTTATCAAGAAATATTACGTGCTAGAAAAAATCAAAGTTCTGAAAATAATAATTTTATGTCAACAAAAAATAATAGTGTTGCTGATATAACTGAAGTTAATAATGTTAGTGCAACAGAATATTTAGAAAAGATGAAAAGAAATCGTGAATTAATTAATATAAATACAGTGACAACAGTTACATTTGATGTTCGTTATAATTCTAATACTATAACTGTTGAAGAAAAAAAATTAACAAATAATAATTCTATTAATAAATACGAATCAGATAGTGAAACAGAAGAAAATAATTTAACAACAGAAGATGTTATTCTGTCTATAGTATATAATTATAATAATAACGAACTTTTAAAAACTACAACACCGATATCAAAAGAAAATATGATTAATTTTTTATCAACACAAGGTGCAAATGGAGGTGGTTTTGATCCAGTTGAAGCTTATAATAATACTGTATCTGATGAAATAAAATATTTATTAAAAGAAGAAACTATTCGTAAAAACATAGTTGGCAAAGATGATAGTTTAATTAAAAAAACAAAAAATGAAGAATTAATTGAAGAACTAAAAAAAAAAAAGAATCATCAACATTAACAAAAGCAGAAAATAAAGAATTACTCAAATTAGAAAAAGAAGAAAAAGAAAAAAAAAAATTAGAAAAACAAGTTGCAAAAAGTATGAAGCCACAATCTCAAAAAACTCAAAAAATTATTGAAATAAATAATAATAAAAAAATAGAACGATTATTATCAGATGAAGAGAATAAACTTGAAGGATTACAAAATGAAATTAAATTAAAAACAATTAAAACTGTTAATGATGCAGCAAATTGGGTTGTTATGATGAATGAACCTAATAATAAAATTAAAGCATTAGAAATAATATTTTTAGGAAATATAAATGAAAACTTAAAAAAAATAATTTTTATTGAAATTATGAGAAGAATTAATATATCTGATGTTAGTTCAATAAGATTTAGAACCGAGTTAGAAACATTCTCTAATATATTTAATCCAGATGAAATGATAAAATATCAGTTAAAAGAAATGGAAGATATTATTCCACCATTTTCGCCATTTGATAAAAAATCAATGTCACTAGATCCTTGGCAACTTGAAGTTTTTAATCTAATTAAAGAAAAAAAATCTATAATTATTGATGCACCTACTTCTTCTGGTAAAACTGTTTGTGCTACATTCTGTGTTAAAGTATGTAAAAAAGTATTATTTGTATTACCAACTAAAGAATTAGCAAATCAAGTAGCTGGTACTATTAGAAATATGAAAAGTAAGACATTATCTTATATTCCTATTAAATTAATAACTGATGAAAATGTATTTGAAGATCATAATCCTAAAGTCTATATTGGTACAGCAACTGATTTAGAAAGATATTTTAATATTAATAATGGAAAAAGAATAAATTGGTCTAATCCTGATATTTCTCAAGAAAATCAATTTGATATTGATCTTTTTGAATATATAATTGTTGATGAAATCCATCAAATGAATTCAGAAGAACAAGGTCCTGCGATGCAAAGATTAATAAAACGTTTCAAATGTCCGATGTTAGCTTTATCTGCAACAATTGGTAATCCAGATAAAATTAAATCTTGGATAGAATACTTAAAAGAGACAACTCCAAATATTGATGTTAAAAGAATTTCATATAATAAAAGATTTATTAACCAACAAAAACATATATGGAATGGCACCAAATTAGTTCCAATTCATCCATTAGCAGTTATTAATCTTGATTTTTTGCAAGCAAATAAATTAATATCTACTGAAATGCAATTTGTTCCAAATGATCTTTTTAAATTATATACTGAAATGATAGAACTTTATCCAGAAGAAACTATTACATCTATTGTACCAAGTGTTTTTTTTGAGAATTCATGTATTAGTCTTAATCAATGTAAAGAATATGAGATTGCAATGAAAGAAATATTAACTGCACTTTCAAAGTCATATCCTTCTGAAACTGAAGAACTTCTACTTAAATTTAAATTAGAAGATATTCAATTAGAATCATTAGAAGCAAAAGATGTTTATCAAGTTCTTAAGAAACTGCAAGCAGAAAAAAAATTACCAGCAATAGCTTTCAAGTTTGATCCTACAGACTGTAAAAAAGTTGCACATAATTTATTAGAATATATGGAGACAGAAGAGCAACTTAAATATCCTCATTATCGAGAAATCAGAGAATATCAAAATGAATTTTATGAGAATATGGAAAAAGAACTTGCTAGAATTAATGAAATGAATTTTAGTAAAGAAGATGATGTCGAAACTGCTAAAAATGAAAGAGAATCACATATTAAAAATAATAGTAAAAATAATTATATTAATTTTGTTACTACAAAATTAAGTCATTATATTCAAAAATATACTGATGAACTTTATAGTTTATCTAGCAATCAACTTGATCAACAACTTGATAGCAATCAACTTGTTGAAGAAAGATGCAAAAGATTAAAATTTTATATAGAACATTATACTAAAGAATTATCAAATGTATGTTCACTAAAAGAACTTGTAAAAATAAATATATTTGCACCACATCCAGATTTTACATTTTCTAATATGACAGTTTGTATGAGTACAATGATTGAGATAAGAAAATTATTAAAAGAATATACTGAACAAATATCAGATAAGCAAATTATTAATAAAAAAAAATTAACAAATGATTTTAATATTGGATATAATCATTTCTTTCTAAAATCAATTGAAAGAGGGTTTGTATTATATCTAAATGCATTACCAGTACCATTTCAAAGAATAGCACAAATGTTAATTGCAGATGGTGGTATATCTGTAACATTTTCTGATGAATCTTTAGCATATGGTGTGAATTATCCAATTAGAACAGTTGTATTACTAGGATCTATTAATAATGATATTATTGATCGTACAAAAGCACATCAAGCTGCAGGTAGATCAGGAAGAAGAGGTTTAGATACAAAAGGACATACTATTTATGTAGGTGTTAATTGGAAAGAATTGATGTCATCTGAATATATAAATATAACAGGTTTTAATCCTGATAATGAGTATATGACATTACCGTATGAGTTTAATAATTATTTTGATATTAAACGCCTTGCAAATGTATCTCTTAATGATTTTTGTAAAATTAAAGACAATAAAGAAATTCATGATCTAGAACAACAAAGAATAAGCACAATACAACAAAATCATGATGAAATGGTAACTCGTTTAGGATTTAATAATTTTATGCAAATATATAGATTATCATCATATGGTATAATGTCAGAGATATTAATAAAATTTTTAAATTTCTTGACAAATAAAATGTATTGTGGATTAAGTATTGATAAATATGATCTATTTGAAATGTTAGGATGTCTTGTTTGTAATGATGAAAATGAAATATTAAGTTTTGAAAAAGAATATAATAGAGATATAATGTTAGAATTTCAAAGTCATGTTGCTGAACAAGATATTATGATTCAATTAAATGGATTTAATCAATTAACAAAATGTTATAAAAAACATTCATTTGATTATGATCTTAGCAGAAGCATTTCTAAAATTAAATATTTAAATGAAATAATTAGAATTTTATATAATCAAACTCATACTCTTGCAAAAATAAATAAATGGGTTGATTTGTTATTACAAATATTTATAGATATTAAATCACATATATTTAAAAATACAATTTAATTATTTTATGAAGATTAATGCGTAATTTATTTTATTAATATTATACCATTGTAATATTAATATGCTTCTTCCTGAAAATATTTTAGTTCCATTTTTTTTTAAATTAAATGAGAAGATATCTATATTACAAAATTTAAAAAATAATAAACCACGCACAGATATATTACTAGTTGGACAAGGATGGTTTGCTAAAGGATTTATGGAACATATTGATAAAAATAAATTTAAAATAACAAATATATATAGAAATGAATTTATAAATACACCAATGCTCTTACAAACAGTTAAACCGGAATATAAAGGTATTTTTAAATTGACTAAAAATACGTCAAATTTTACATCTTTAATAGATTTAAAAATTAAAGATGAAATTAATAAAATTGATTTATCAAATAATATATTATATACAAAAAAATGTTCTTATTCCTGGAAAAATGGATATTTAGTATGTGGATTAGGATCTAATACAGATAATGGACAATTTTGGAATTTAAAAATAGAAGAATTAAAAAAAATAAATGTATCACAAAAAATTTGTATTGTAGGTGCAGGGCCGACTGGTACTGAATTAGCATTTCATCTTAAGGATTTAAATCATGATATTACATTATATGATGGTTTGCCAGATGTATATAATTATTTAACACCTTATGGTAAAAATTTAATATTAAATAGACTTTCTTCCAGTAATATTAAATTATTTACAAATAAAATTTTTTCAGATCATGATAAAAAATTATTTGACCAAGTAATTTTTGCAACTGGTTCAAGAGCAAATGATCTCACTAGTAAATTTGAAATAAATGATCAATTAAACGTAATTAATTATACAAATATTTATGTTGGAGGAGATGGTATTTATAATAAGAATTTACCAAGAAATGCACAAGTTGCATATGAACAAGGTAAATATATTGCATTAAAATTAAATGGAGTTAAAGTTGGAGATTTTAAATTCAAAAATAAAGGTATAGCATTGTATATAGGAGATAAATTATATTATACTGAAATACTTTTATTTAATAAAATATATTGTATAAAAATTCCTGATAAAATAATTAATATTTATTATAATTTATTCAAATAAATTTTTTATATAATTACATGTTATATGTCAGAATCAAAATATAATAATTATAGAAATAATTCTCAAAATTCTCAAGATTCTCAAGATTCTCAAAACTCTAGATACTCTCAAGAATCTCAAACTGGTAAAGATTATAATTCTCAAGACTCTCAAAGTTATAATAACGAAAGAAATAACAATACAGAATATTCAACTGATTCAGAAAATACTAGATCAGAAAATATATCTGAAGACAATGAATTAAAAGAAGAAAATAATAAAATAAATTTTGCAATACTAGAAGTAGTAACAGGAAATAATGAATTAATTAAAGATCCAAAAATAGATCTAGATGATATGGTCCGTAATATTTTTTTTGGATTTTAAATAGACAATTATCTAATTTAAATAAAAATTGATTTTTTATTTATTTAACTTATATTTAACAAAATAAATATAAGTTATGGAAACATATCGAGAAGAATTAAGTAGTTTAGATACTTATTTTGAAAATGGTAAACTACATCATTCAACATTAAGTGTTATGATATATAAATTTTTATATTGGATTAAAATTAAATTAAATAAAAAAGAAGGTTGGATTGATTTTATGAGTCAAGGTAAAGACTGTATGATAATAACAGATATTATTATAGTTTTAAATGATATAGTTAATGATGTTAGTGAACAAATAAAATATTTATTTAATAAAGAACAAAATGAAAAATTTAAAAACTTGGAAGAAATAATTAAATTAATTATTGAAAACTTTGATAAACCAATCAGATCTAATCCTAATATTATTTATGATGAAAATGATGTAGAAATAGACTCAAAAATAAATTGCAATATGATTCATAAATTAGAAAATTTAATACAAATTGATAATTATATAGATACTTAAATAATAGATTTGATATAAAGAAGATCTTCTTGTGTATTAATATTTGCAATTTCTATAAAATTATTTTCTGGTAGATTATAACTATTTATTTTATATCCTAAATTATTTGTAATCTCAATCATATCTGTTAAATAATATTCTTTTGAAGAATTTAAATTTTTTATTTTATATATTGTATCTAATAATATGTATAATTTAATATTATATATCCCACAATTAATATATTTAATATTTTTTTCATCTAAACTACAATCTTTTTCTTCTATAATTTTTACAACATTATTTTCTTGATTAAAAATAATTCTTCCACATCCATCAGGTTTATTTATTTTTGTAATTAAAATTGAATTATCTATTTTCAGTAAATTATTTAAAGTTTCAGTAGAGATTAAAGGAACATCACCTGATAAAATTAAAATATCTGTATTAATATCAAGATTATCTTTCATCCATGGTAATGCACATTTAATAGCATGTCCTGTTCCAAGAGGTTCATCTTGAAATATATAAAATATTTTATCATTTAATGGAAAATACTCATCAATTTTATTTTTTATTATTTCAAAATATTTTCCAACAATAATTCCAACTTGAAAACATCCAATTTTAAATGCTTTTTCAATCACATAACATATCATTGGAATATTATTTATTTCATGCAATACTTTTGGTATTGTTGATTTCATTCTTTTACCTAGTCCTCCTGCCATTATTAAACCCACTCTCATTTTATATTTATAATTTTATATTTTTAAATATCTAATAAATTAATACATTATTAATATTATCAAAAAATATAAAATTAATTAAATTAAAACATAATATATATATAGCAACTACATAAAAAATATCCCAATTATTAATTTTAGATACTATAGAACCAATTATAATTATAAATAATAATTCATAAATTGATAAATTTTTGTTCATAATATATAATTGTTAGAAAAAAAGATTAGATTTTAAATAATATATTAGAAGATATATATTATTTAAAGTTATATTTATATAATTTAATATAAATGCATATTCAATTTGATAGAGAAGATCCTAATAGTGTTGCTGGATTTACATTTGATAATAATGAATTAGATCAAGAACAACTCTCAGATTTTTTATCATGGTTAGAAACTATAAATTTAAAATATAACAAGCTTAAATTGAGAACAGGTCAAAGTAATGAAAAAATAACATGTATTATTATTAATAATGTTAATGAATCTCCTAAAAAATCAATTACAAATGTAACTGTTCCTCAAAAAGTTCCAATAATTGAAGCTGTTCCTGAAACTATTATTCAAGTTAGTGACACTCGAGATGAAGATGAAGAATATGAGTCAGATTCAGATGTAGATTCTGATAAAATTATAAAAACAAAAAAAACAACAAAAAAAGTAGTAAAAAAATAATTTATTGTAAAATATAAAGATTATTTTGATTTATAATTTTATATTTTAATAATTTAAATTTTTTAAATAAATTTAAAAAATTTATTTTTGAACATTCTTCACCAATTATATTAAATTGAATAATTCGATCATTTTCAGATATTTGATTAACAAGTTTAATAAATTTTTTGGTTAAAAGTTTACATGGTATATCAATAGAAATTAAATGATATTTTTTATTAGTATTTTTAATATAATTTATAGCATTTTCACAATATACATGAATTTTATTAGATACGGATAAATATTTAGAAAAAAATTTACATAAAATATAATTGATATCTATACAATCTATTCTGTTAATAGTATCTTTATATTTTGAAATCAATGCATTTGGAATATTTCCTAATCCAAGACCAATTATAAGACATTTTTTTTGAAAAATATTATCTATATATTTTGTTTCTTCCATTAAAAATTTAATATATTTTGATAAATATTTTTCTGGATTATGAAGATAATATTCTGACTGTATATATTCAATATCATTTTTAAAAATACAGGAAATTCTATAGCTAGTTTTATTAATAATTATATAAATTTTTTTATTTATATTAATCAAGATATCATTCTCATTTAAAAAACCAAAATTAATATAATTATCTTTAAAATCTTTTTTTTTTAAGTTTATATCCAAAGTAATTAATTTTTGATTTTCTATTTTTTTAATTAGTTTATTAATTTTTAATAAATTCATTATAATATATATTTTTAAATT
>Ga0209550_10002212_pt1 | contig 18711 bp, 8 predicted proteins | sample LauGreSuBDMM15SN_2_FD_187567 | JGI IMG/M metagenome (GOLD analysis project Ga0209550, IMG submission 187567) | Freshwater lake microbial communities from Lake Michigan, USA - Su13.BD.MM15.SN (SPAdes) (version 5) | ecosystem: Environmental > Aquatic > Freshwater > Lake | place: Lake Michigan, USA...
CGGAGCAGCTTATGACCGACTTAGTCAGCGTTGCCTCCAATGCGGTATCGTCTTATCAGCGAGCCTTAGGCACCATCAGTAACAACATTGCCAACGTGGCCACCGATGGATATTCGCGGCAAGAAATTGTCTTGGTGGCTAATCCAGTAGCCAAAGTGGGTAACACTTACTTAGGCACAGGTGTGATGGTTGACCGTATTCAGCGTCAATACGATACCTTTGTTGAATCTAATTTAAGAAACAGCAATAGCGATTTGCTTAGCCAAGAGCCCATGGTGAATTACGCCAATCGTGTGATTGATGTGATGGGTGGTCCGTCTATGAGTCTGAGCAGTGCACTTGATCAATTTTTTGGCTCCGCTCAAAATTTATCAGCCGACCCGGCATCAAGTGTTTTACGCGGTAGTTTTATTCGTGACGCTGAAAACCTGGCCACACGATTTGGACAGCTGTCCTCGCAATTAGATTTGGTTCAAACCGAAACAGATCAATTGGTGGAGGGGCAAGTGGCTGAAATGAACACCACAATTCTGCAGTTGGCTGAAATCAATGCACAACTGAGTAAACAAAAGGATGCCACCAGCCAACCCCCCGATCTACTCGATCAACGTGACAAGCTTCTCAAAGACTTATCTAGCTTTGCACGCATTAACACTTTCTTTCAAGCGAATGGTTCTGTCAAAGTTAGCTTAGGCCCTTCTCTGACACGCGATGTTGTGGTTGATGGTTTTAACGCGTATCGAATTGGCACCAGTTTCAATGCGGCTTCGCCAGAAAAAGTTGCACTGGTCATTGACCCCTATGGCGGTGCATCACCTCTTACGTCCTTAACCAGCGGCAAGCTTTCAGGTTTGATGAGTTTCCGTGAACAGGTGCTGGGAAGCAGTCGAAGTGCTTTGAATTTATTGGCCCATACAATGGCCAAAGAAGTTAACGCAATGCACGAAGGTGGCATTGACGCTTATGGCAACAAAGGCAGCGCTTTGTTTACCATTAACACCGCTAGCACTTCATCCGCAGGCACAATGAAAGTCGCCTTTGCGGACCCGTTGCGTGTGGCTGCTGCGGCACAATTTAGAGTCATTGAATCACCCGTCAATATCAGTGGCGTCGATGCAAGCATCACCTACGAATCCCCTTTATTTAGTGGACCCAAACCTTTAGATCAAGTCTTGGTCAACAATCTAAAAACGAGTGCTCCTCTGAAAGTCTCTATTGGTAGCAACAATCCTGTGGCAGCTGTCACAACCATTCTTAATGGTTTTACGGATGTTCAAATTCTGCTAGGCAATGCTGATAGCGGTCAACAACTGCAAGTCTTTACACGCGATGGCCGACAGATTATTGGCGCGCCAATTGACTCTTCATTGCATAAGCAGCTATTGTCTACAGCCAATGGATTTGTGCCCAATGCAACCTACAACTCAAACTATTTGAATATAAGTGGTGCAAGTGGTTATAAAGATATTTCTGTGTTCTATGGTGCAAAGGCGGAAATAGTCAAAGTTCCCAACTGGGACATGACAAATCGTGATCCCGAGCAATTGATTCGAATTGCGCCTACAGATAGTCCGGCTACTCTCTCAGGCCACACTATACCCCTATCGTTTCTTTCTATTCCGGACAAAATGTTTTCACTCAACGGTGTTAACTTAGGGCCCAAAAATTCGGCTGATCCTGATGAAGGCATGCAAGCCTCTGACCTGAGAAATTGGATAACAACTGCAATCAACATTGATTCACGCCTAGCTAATTTCAAAGTTTTTGCCAGTAACGAAATCAAAATTCCGTCAAAGCAAATCGACTTAAAACTTAAGGTGACTTTACGGGCTGGAAGTGGTCAGGAAGAGACAATTGAGCCACCACACAATGCAGCTTTTGCTAGCGTTAACGAATTAGCCGAAGCTATCAATGACAAAAAAGACACGACCAAAGTGGTAGCTTCCATCGATTTGAATGGCAATTTAGTCCTGGGTAATTTGAAAAATTCTCAGACAGATACTGAAGGTGACAACATCATTGTCAGTGGCTTCGGTCCAAATTCATTAGGAATTCCAGCTGAAACGTACCGAGGAAAAATTAGAATTGAACGCGCTTTGGCTATTGGACAAGACACGCCTGTAGAGCTCGGTTTTTACACTGAAACTCGCACAGACCCTATCACTCAAGAAGAAACAAAAATTACCATCGGCACACCAGCCCATTTAGCCTTGCTTGGCTTTCAAACTGGCGCCTACATCAAAGGGACGACCAACGAAGACTTGTTGGTGCTTGTCACAGGTGAAGGTGATGCCAACGTTAGCGCCGCCTACCAAGGCGCCCCAGTCAATCCCAAAGAATCTTTGCGCACTCAGCCTCTGGACATTAAATTTTCGATTGTGAATGTAAGTGGTGTTCAGAAGTCTTACTACACAATAACCGATACCAAAACTCAAACAGAAGTTGCCAAGCGTGAGTTTGACTCGAATCAACCTGAGTTGTTTATTACGTATCAAGGCTTGAAAATTGGTTTTTCTAGTCCACCTCAAAACGGCGACACCTTCACGGTTGACGGCAACAAAGATGGTACCGGCAACAACGAAAATATGCTGGCCATTGCCAACTTAGAAACCAAAGGCGTGATGGGTGGCGGCAAAACCATGGGCGCATATTACATCGACCATGTGAACGACATGGGTAACATTGCCCGACAAGCCGCTATTTCCCAATCGGCACTTCAAGTGGTGTACGACCAAGCTGTTACTGCGCGCGACGAAGTGTCTGGCGTGAGCTTGGACGAAGAAGCAGCAAACCTGATTCGCTTTCAACAAGCCTATCAGGCCGCCGCGAAAATTTTGCAAGTGGCCAGCCAGCTGTTTGACAGCGTGCTGCAGGTTCGTTAAGCCCTGACGCATAAAAAGAAGCAGGACATTCTATGAAAATTTCAACAAACTTGATGTTTGAGAGAGCCACGACGCAGATGACCTCGTCGCAAACCAACTTGGCCAAATCGCAGGCACAGTTAGCACAGGGCAAACAAATCATCAACCCCAGTGATGCGCCCGACCAGGCGTCTACTGTGCAACGCCTTAAATCTATTTTGTCGCGCCAAGATAGTTACCAAGCCGCCCTCAGTTCGGTTCAAACTCGCTTGCAAGGCGAAGACAGCACGCTGCAAAGTGTGAGTAATTTGCTCATTCGCGCTAAAGAAGTGGCCGTGCAAGCCAACAACGACACACTTAGCTCTGAAAATAGAAAAGCCTTGGGTGTAGAACTTCAAGGTCTTCGCGATCAAATGTTGAGCTTGGCCAACAGCAAAGATTCTAGCGGCAACTACTTGTTTGCAGGTAGTCGCTCCACCCTGCCCCCATTTGTGTCAAATGCCGGCGCTAGTCCTCAATACGTAGGCGACCAAACGCGAATGAATGTCATGGTGGGAGAAAACCGCAGCATGCAAATTAACAGGTCTGGTACCGACGTTTTTACACCGGTTAACCGCAGTCTAGACAATGGCAAGACCGAAGGTGTTGGCTTCTTTACGGCACTTGATGACCTGATCAAAGCCATCAACACACCCGAACGATCCGCTTTGCTTAGTTCTGTGCCAGGCTCTAATTCTGCAATGACTCAGCACGCCAAAATGCAGCGTGGGTTGGGCGAGCTTGATGACATGCTTCAAGGCCTAACATCTGCTCAAGCGAGCATTGGCTCTGGACTCAAAGGCATTGATCAACAGCAAAGCGTCATTGAAGACACCGTTTTGAACATCAAAACGACATTGTCTTCCGTTGAAGATTTGGACTACACCAAAGCCATCACCAAAATGAACCAGCAAATGATGGCCTTGGAAGCAGCTCAAAGCAGCTTTGCCAAAATTAGCCAACTCAGCTTGTTCAACTTCATCAAGTGAATTTCCGAATTTTGACTCAAGTTTCAATTTAGTTTTCCGAATCAATTAAAGATCATGATCCCACAGGCACTCACCGGAGAATTCCATGGCAACTGATTCCATCAGTGCACTCGGCGCTGGCTCTGGCGTGGACGTGAAAAGCTTGGCTAACAGTCTGGTTGAAGCTGAACGCGCACCACGAAAAGCGATATTAGAAAAGAAAATCCAAGCTTCCGAAGGTGGCATTTCTGGTTATGCCGCCATCAAGTTTGTCCTGGGAGATCTCAGTTCAGCCTTTGGTGCCTTGAAAAATCAGAGCACCTTCAATGTGATGACGACCCGCAACAGCCAGCCATCTGCTTTTGCGGTTACCAGCAGCTCAAGTACCGCAACTGGCAATCACAGCGTAGCGGTAACCCAACTTGCCAAACCTCAAAGAAGTATCAGCCCAGGCTTTACATCCAGCACGTTTCCTTTGACAGCAAGTCAGCCCATCACCTTGTCATTGTCTGTTCATGGCGGTCCTGCGCAAACTATCACGGTTCCTGCTTCAGCCAATACCCCTGAGGGCATTGTCTCTAGCGTCAATGCTGCCGGCAAGGGTGTGACAGCGCAACTGATAAATACAGGTGACCCGCTAAAACCCATCAAGATTATGTTTACTGGGCAATCGGGGGAGAATCATGACTTTCAGATTTCAGGTCTTGATTCTTTTTTCCCCGAAGTGATGGCAGCCAATCCGTCATGGACTTCCGCTGTTCAAACATCACAAACCGCTCAAAACGCAAGACTCAACGTAGATGGAATTGACATTATTTCATCGAGTAACAAGGTGGAAGGTGCAATAACGGGCACAACGCTTGATTTGTATGGTTTAACGCCAAGCAATGAGACAGCTTCAGTCGATTTTTTACGTGATACAAGTGGGATTAAACCCAAAATTGAAGCACTGGTTAAAGCTTATAACGACGCCACCTCCATGCTAGGTGTGGTGTCGGACCCGAAGTCAAGTGTTGAAACCTATGGCGCCACACTGGTTGGTAGCTCGTTGGTGGGTACGGTTCGATCGCAGATGCGAGCCTTAATCACGACATCTGTCACATCCCCCTCCAGCCAACCCAATACCGTCACTGTACCAGCCTCGAGAATTAATTTGAATGTAGGCGTCACATTGGGAAGCGCTACAGGAGTCTCTGCTCGAATTGCACCTGCTGATTCCTCTGGTGGTTTTGCCAATGCACAAAGCTTGGTAACTGCCATCAACGATGCCAGTACGACGACCAAAGTTTCAGCCAGCTTAGACGCCAGTGGCAATCTGGTTTTGACAAATACGGCTGGCGCTGAAGGTCATGATATTTCAGTCGGTGGCGCTGAGCCCAATTCTTTCGGTATTGCAACTGGCATCTATAAATGCCAGGTGCCCAATGCATTGCGGGACATTGGTCTGTCCATTTCAGCACAAGGTGTTTTACAACTCGATTCCGCAAAACTTGATTCTTTGCTTCAAGCTAATTTTGCAGGTGTCGTCACCCTCTTTACTGGCAATCAAGAGAATTTGTCAATGTACAGCCAAGCGCCTGGGGGCGTTGCCAATTCGGCCGTCAAGAAACTAACGGCCATGCTGGACACGAACAGCGCAATCTCATCGCAAAGCAACAACTTAAGCAAGAAAATTTCTGCCTACAAGTTAGATCTGGAAAAGCTTGAATTCCGAATGACCGAACTTTTGGCCAGGTACAACAAGCAATTTGGAGCCATGGAAAGCATGGTGGGTCAGACCAATGCACTCAAAACCGGATTGACCAGCACATTTGAAGGCATGATGGCTGCTTACACTAAATAATGAATACCTAGTAGCTCAATTACCTAGGTTACATCGCTCAACGGCAATTATTTGCCGCTTTTTCTCAAGTTCCTTAGTCAGGTTCCGATACTCCTTTTGCTAAGCCTCTAATTCTGGCGCACTCTGTGCCACTGAGGCGTTTGAATGCATGCGTAGCATGCTTGATTAAAGGGACAGAAAAATGAGCTTTCAAATTCAAAATAGTGCGGCTGGGGGTGCCAGTGCAATTGCATCAGCAATGCGTACGAGCGCCCCTGCGCCAGAAGCTGCTCAAAAATCAGCCAGCGCAGTGCAAATACCAGAAGCACCCAAGGTCCAAGCACCCAAGCCTGTTGCCATTCAATTTGATCCTAATGCGGCAAGAGAGTCGATACAAGAAGCTGTGAGCATTTTGAATCAGCAAGTGAAACAAACCAACCGTGGTTTAGGTTTTCGAATGGACGAGACACTGAACGCACCCGTTGTTACGGTAGTCAGTGAATCTACCGGTGAAGTGGTAAGACAGATTCCCAATGAAGTGGTGGTCCGTATTGCTCACAACATTGAGAAGATGAAAGGATTCTTTTTCAATTCTAAAGCTTGAATTGAAAACTTATCCTAATTATTTTCTCAAATATTTCTAAAGTAAACAAAGCATCAACCGAATCATCAGTTAACAAGATCTCAGATGGATTTCTTGTGAACTTCTTATAAAACCTTTGAAGGAGAAATCCCAATGTCAGTTATCAACACCAACATCAGCGCCATTGCAGCACAAAACTCATTGCGCGTTACCGGCCTGGCCCAAACCACAGCGATGGAGCGTTTGTCCTCAGGTATCCGCATTAATTCTGCAAAGGATGATGCGGCAGGCTTGGCGATCAGCACACGCATGACCGCCAACATCCGTGGCATTTCTGCTGCCATTCGAAATGCAAACGACGGCATCTCTCTGACGCAAACTGCTGAGGGAAGCTTGGTCTCTATCGGCGACAACTTGCAGCGTATTCGTGAGTTGGCAGTGCAATCAGCCAACACCGGCAACAATGCAAGCGATCGTGCTGCTTTGAACAATGAAGCTGCTCAGTTAATTTCTGAAATTGACCGTATTGCCAACAACACCAACTTCAACGGCATCAAGCTGCTTGATGGCACTTACAAAGACCAATCTTTGCAAGTTGGTTCCGGCAATGACTCCAATGACCGCATTGCCATCTCTATAGGCGACGCACGGACATCACGTCTTGGTGCTGCTACGACAGCTGCCCAAAAGGGTGAGGCGATCACAAACGGTAAGAAAATTTTGGATGGTGCTATTACCATCAACGGCAATAACGTTGGCAGTACTACTTCAGATGGCGTTTCAATCGCCCTGAGCGAAGGCAGTGCAATTTCAAAGGCCAATGCCATCAATGCAATTGCAAATCAGACAGGTGTCATTGCTGCTGCCAAAGCTAGCACTGTCACCTTTACGGCCGAAGGCGCTGCATCTGGCGATAACGAATTCAAATTCCTGTTGAACGGTGCAGTAATTAAGGGTTCTGTCGAAGCAGAAGGTTCAGACGTAGGATCGGCAAGTAACATTGCAGCGGCTATCAATGCTAAAACAACTGAAACGGGTGTTTTTGCAACTGTAGGTGAAGCGGGTGAATATACATTGACAGCTTCAGACGGCCGAAACATTGTTTTGTCAACTGAAATATCTTTGCTCATGAAAGCAGAAGGCGTTGATCCTGCGGCTGCACCAGAAGGTTATGGCGCCCTTTGGGGAACCACTGGCATTAATGCTGGCACACCCCAATATACAAACCTCAGCACTGGTGAAACGGCCGTTGCGAGTGCCGAATTAGGCGAATCTCTCGTCGTATACGGTAGCATTGATTTGTCAACAGATTCTTTGCAGGGAATTACACTGGGTGGTACTGATGCGCAAATCGATAAATTAGGCATCAAAGCTGATTCCTATTCTGCAAGCAGCTCGTCTGGATCTGGCGTAGGCAGTGTTAACTTGAACACGTCATCTGGTGCTCAATCTGCTCTGACCACATTAGACCGCGCTATCAATGCAGTTACTGACATGCGCGCCGCAATGGGTGCTTACCAGAACCGTTTGACTGCTTCTATTGCCAATTTGGAAAACACGTCCATGAATTTGTCTGCTTCACGCAGCCGTATCTTGGACACTGACTACGCCAAAGAAACTACCAATTTGGCCAAAGCACAAATTATTCAACAGGCCGCTACAGCGATGCTAGCCCAGGCAAATCAGAGTGCGCAATCTGTTTTAGCCCTGCTGAAATAAACGATTGAGCTAATTTCAAGAACCGCCTACGGGCGGTTTTTTTTGACTTTGATTTTATTACTTGTGCATTAAAAGAAACATTTCAAGCCCCCTCAAGAATTGGCTTTCAAAGTCGAATCAATAGATAGCGGCGCCTTTAGTTTTTAAAGGTGTGGATCAGGAGAATTCCATGACAACAGTATCTTTCAACACGACAAACGTACTTAACCTCGACAACATTGGCAAGCTGTACAGAATTGATGTGCCCTTGTCTGAGGGTGCTGGTTCTGACGAGGCCTTGGTTTATTCGACATCAACGATCACCAATGGCAAAGCCGCCCCTGCGTCAGCCATTTATTTGAAGAATGACGACACAGAAAAGTCATATTTTTCAGTAGACCGAAGCGGAAACAAAAGCTTGAGCTTGGTGGTTTCCAGTGCGGGGGGTGGCATGAATTTGTATGTCTTTTCACCGCCCGCTTCCGAAAACGGCAACATTGGCAACATTGATAAATACTCATTCAGCGCAGCAGGCGAACTCTTATCCGAAACACCTGAAACATTAACAAATCCGATCGATATTGCCTACGCAGAGCAGCAAATCAACCGCGACCTCGATGGCAACTCAACGGTCGGAGGCGCACTCGCCACAAACGGCGTGTTAGACAAAACGGGTTCGCTCTACAAAGTCAATGTCGCAGGGCAGGACATGTTCATTGTGGGAACTGCCGTCAGTGCTAAGTCAAAAATAATTGATGTGGAGTCTACTGTACTCAAAACAGGCTCCGTTGGTTCACCCGAAGATCAAAAAGCATGGCAGCCAGCGGAAGCTTTTACAAGCTATAGCGCTGTAAGAGCTGACGACAATGGTTGGGATATCTACGCCTTTCAAGCCAGAAGCAATACTGTGACTCAGTTCTCTTTTGATGACAATAATTTGCTCAAAGCAGAATTTGAAGATGGTCAAGTTTTGAAGTCTACCCAAGTTGCTGCGCTTGAAAAAACATTAGGTCGCAATCTCAATGCTGATGCATGGTTTGGCGTCAATGTTGCGCCCACTGCCATTGATGCCGTAGGCGGCCTGTACAAGGCCAGTATTCAAGATCAAGACTTTTATGTGGTGGGTGCCAACCTTAAATCGAGCACCAAAGCGCTAGGCGCAGTCGATCTGTCTGCCTCCCTGATCAATGAGTCAGGTGAACTTGCTTGGAAAGAGCCTGAAGGCTATGCCATTCAATCGGTGGTCAAGGATAACGAAGCCAATACAGTTCAGGTCTATGTGACGCCTGCAAGCTTCAATGCTTCTACTTACAACGTCAAGCGATTTGACTTCAGTTTTAACGAAGACACAGGCAACTATCACGTTGACACGGAGCACGCTGAGGGTGTTGATGTCAATCCATTTGACTTGGCAAAAGCTGAGAAGCTGTCTGGACGTGACCTAGACAAAACCTATAAATTCCTATCGTCGCCAAATCAGGTTAAAGATGAATTTGGTGTGACGGTGTTGAATAATTTGGATAGTGTTGGTGGCTTGTATCAAGTGTCATCCTTAGGTCAATCGTATCTGGTCACTGGCAAGAATTTAGTCTCTAACGCCAAAAAGATTACCGACCTTAGCAATGCACTCACCATGGATGGTGCCGCTTGGATGCCTGAAGGCATGACTGCCAACCAATTGGCTGGAAAGATCAACATTATCCTAACAGCGCCAACAGACATTGACCCAATGTTTCGGGCAGAAGTCTATATCAAAGAAACAGACGGCTTTTCTAAGTATTCATTCTCTCGCGACAGCACCGACACGCCATGGTCTACCAATGGCGACAAAGAATTTATCAACGCTGAAGCAATGGCCAGCCTTGAGGCTTCGACAAAACGCGACTTGAACAACGATGGCTTCTTTGGTGCAAGGATCATGGAGCTTAAAAATGCGCCAGGTGGTCTATACGCAGCAACCTACGCCAACTTGGGCACAACCAACACACTGGCCGCAGCAGATGCACAGAAAATTTATGTGCGCAGCGATATCAAATTGTCTTTGGGCAGCACAGTAGCTAAGAACGCCGTAGACTTTTCAAGTGCCTTACGTTCTGCAGAAGGTTTTTGGGCGCCTCCAGAAGGCTACCAAGTGACTGGTGCATTCAAAGATGCTGCCGCCAACAAGTATTCAGTGATTGTGGCCAGTACACCAGAAGACTTTAGAAAATACACGTTCGATATTTCAGGCGGGCAAACTCAACTCAGTACAGCAGAAGAGGACGCCTCCTATTCAATTTCTGCTCAAGATTTAGCCGCTCTCGAAGTGAGCTACAAACGCGACCTAAACAGCGACGGCATTACAGGCGTCCGACTTTTAGAAACGAGTGACAAAGTGGGTGGCTTGCTCAAGGTCAAGGGCGCTGATGGTGACTACTTTGTCAGTAAAAGTGGCGCATCCATTGTTAATAATTTACAAAATGCATTTTTTGATGAAGCATCAAATGCATGGGCACCGACCAGGGATGATGGAACATCCATCACCAAATTGACACTGGTTCAAACCGTCGATGTTGATACTCAAGCCGACAAATTTCTGATTTATCAGAAACAGGCCGGCGCTGGCAATGTTTACTCCAAATACACATTTGACGAAAATCGACGCTTCACCGGTAAAAGCGAATTGACTTTGGTCGATGTTGCTAACGAAGAATCCAGTGCAAGTAGAGACATCAACGGCGACGGCGTGATTGGCGCAAAAGTGATCGCAGCCATCGACAAAACGGGTGGTTTGTACAAGGTCAGCATTGAGAACAAGTTCTTTATGGTCGCAATTGACCCGTCTGCCGCACCTGGCAGACAGACTGGTTTGAGCAACGTCCTCATGGGTGAGGACTCAAAGCCATTGGAAATTGATCAGGCTAATGTGTTGCTCTCTGGTGACTTAGAAGGTTGGAAAGTTAGCACCGCAGTAAGAATGGTCGATGACGAAGGCGTCAGTACTACCAAAGTGTTTGCATTGAAAAACAATGCTGACGGCTACTCCGATGTTAAACGGCTGACATTCAACGAAGCCGCCGACTCTGTGGACTATCCAAATTACAAAATGCTGTCTGTTGCGGAAGATTTAAACGCTCGCGATCTGATTGCCGAAGAGACCAACAACGTCTATGGACGCGATTTAAATGCAGACAAGGCTGTGGGCTTGAAGATTGGACAAACCATCGACAAAAAAGCTGGGCTTTATGCTGCCAAAGTTTTGGGTGAAGATTATTATTTCTTTGACACCTTGAACCGCAAAACTGGCACCAACTTGGGTACTTCGATTGATTTAAGCAATGCCTTTTATACAGCTGAGCTTACGCCTTGGGCGCCCCCTGCAGCAGGAGACGATGAGGATCCAACGCAAATTGCTGGCCTGGTTACAAAAAAAGAAGGCGACGATGTGGTGGGTTATGACATATTCACTTACAACAAAAAATCAGCCACTGCTGAATTGACAGTTCAAAAACATTCTTGGACTTGGAACGAAGTAGACGGGCTGGTTTCTAAAGGTGCTGCAACTAACGCAGATACGGCTGAATTAGTAGAAGTAGAAAAACAGACAAAAAGAGATTTAAGTGGCGACGGCTTTGTAGGCTTTCGATTTTTGGGACGCACTGACATTAACGAAAAATACGAAGGTGTGACCAAAGCGACTGTGTTAGGCGGCAGCGAGACTTTCTTTGTTGTGGGTAAAAACCTGAAGCCAGGCACACCCACCAACCCATGGAAGCTATCAGACGCACTGTTGAGCCAAGATGGTGAGGGTCCTTGGTCCATTCCTGCGGAGCGTTTCCCGGTTGAAGACGAGTTTGTACCAATGCCCAATATGATTGTCGCAGTTCGAGACACTGCAGGGTCGAATGCACGATTTGTGTATGTGAAATACACCCAGCCTGGCGATGAAAATCAGACAGCTCCGTCATTTGTCAAAAAGTACGAATTCGATAAAGAGACTGGCAAATACACCGGCAATGAGGAAAGACTGGACGCCGTCACGCTTGCTGCTGAAGAAATGAACTTCAAGCGTGACTTAAACAACGATGCCAAGTTGGGCGTTTACGGTTTCACCGATGTCAAACTGAGTTCGCCTAACACCGAATATGAAAGCCGGGGAATTTTCAGTGGCACAGGCAAGTCTTCTGGCTTGATTAAAACCAACATCAACAACATTGATTATTTGGTGGTTAAGAAATTGCCAAACAACAACACGCTTCTGAACCTAGATTTGGCCTTGGTCAATGAATCTGGTGGTGCATGGATGCCTCCAGCAGACTTTTTGCTTAGAGGCGTTTATAAAAATACAGGCACCAATGAAACTGAAGTCTATGGCATGGTGGGTAACACTTTCACCAAATTTGAATTCTCCATCGAAGAGATGTCTCAAAGCAACCCTCTGGAGACCTATGCACCGGGCACTTTGCCAAAAGTACTGAAAATAAAAACTGTTACTGATCCAGATACTTCAACAGTCACACCAGTATCAACTCCAGTTACAGGTCTTGATGTAGCTGAACGTGAAAATGTCGTTGGCAAAGATTTGGACAATGACAATACCGTTGGCTTAAAAGTGAGTTCAACTGTTGCGTCTATCGCAACTGGAACTGCGCTTGGCATTGCTACGCCGTCTGGTGATGCCTTGGGTGGTACTCCGCAAACAATCTATGTCGTAGGTAAGTCATTGTCCACCATGGGTGTAACTTCCTCCAGAACCGGCAATCAAAATGCCCTAAGGGAGTTAATTAACGATATCCAAGTCTATTGGAAACCAATCGATGGTGAGACGATCCGGTCCATTGTGGAAACTGCTGACAACATCAAAGTTTATGCCGGAGGAGAAGATGTCGAGATCACAGAAATGACCGAATACACATTCACCCGTAGCGACGGCACCGGCTTTGCGGGTTGGAATTTTGATTCCAGCGCCCAAATCAGTGGGGCAAAACAAATTGTGGATCTCGAAATGTCGAACCGAAGAGACTTGAACGGCGACAATACTATTGGACTTAAATTCGTAACGGCTGATCAAGATATCACTGGCGCGATCAAAGGCAGTTTGGGTACCGAAAGCTTCTATTTTGCAGGAATTGCCAGCAAGGGAACCATCAATAGAACTACACCACTTGGCATTGACGTTGCGAAATTACTAAAAGCTGAAGACGGCATTACTCCTTGGTCCTCGGAAGGTCTTGGTTCCTCAAAGAGTTTGGAATCTATCACAAGCGCAGATACGACAGCGCCTGAAACAGCTGAGTTTGTAGTCAGAAGCACAGCTGCTGTGGCCTACTTCAATAGCGAGTATATCCAAGTGACCTAATAGCCAAGGCCATAAAGTAACTCAAGTATTTAAGTTTTCTTCTGAACTGTCGATACCTTAGCTATGTCTAATCCAATCCTTTCACACACTGCAGCTGTAGGAGCACCAGCCGAATTGTTTGTGCCGCCACCGCCAGCAGTTGATTTGTCTGTGTCCGCGGCGTTGAGGCACTTAAAACTCACGCCTGGGTCTACTGTGAGCATCAGTGACAGTGCTGTGAATATTCAGAAGAATCTGGCAACGCTTCAAAGCCTCAATGCACGGATTACGGCTGTGCAGGCTTCTAGCGACGCTTCCAGAGTTTTGACGGTTTCTTACAAAGATTATGCAGCTGACAAAGGCATTCTTGCCAAATGGAGCAACAATGCTTCTCATCAATTTAACTTGACCGATGTGACAGCCCAAGCTGCTGGCACCCTTTGGAACAGTGATTTCACAAAATCAATGGCCATCAAAGACACTGCCATCAACCTTCAAAATAATTTTGACAGCTTGGTTAACATTCAAACCCAAGATAATCTCAAAATTACGGCACTGACACAAACAAATACTTCTGCCTTAATTACATTGGATACCGCTAAGTACACAAGTGGCAGAGACTCTGGCTTGCTTTCCAAACTCAACAAAGGCATCCAAAACCTAGCCATTACCAATGCCAACGTCAACGACGTGGTGGGTGACATTGGCTCAAGTTTACGCTTGGGTTTTACCTCCAGCATCAAATCAATTTCAATCATTGACAACACTGACAACATTGACAATGGCCTGAATGCGTTGCAACGCGTGGGCATGAAAATCAAGACGATTTCTCAAAATAACTTGGCCATCGACAACACCTTAGAACTAGATGCCTCACAAATTAGAAATAACGCATCTGTCTTAGGCAAAATTATCACGGGCTACCAACTCGCAGCGCAAAATACGGCCGCTTCGCAGCTAAGCAGCATGCTTGCGAATCGCAAAGTGATCTCTATCGACGTGAAAGATACGGCCTCCAATATCTCTAGAAATTGGGACAAAATAAACAGCATCAATACATCACTTAATTTTGTGGAAGTGAGTAATTCTGAGATTCCAATCAAGATCAAAGCGTCTCAGTTGGCTGTCAGTCAGGATCTAATTGCCAAATTCAAGGTTCCTGATGAATATGTACCTCCAAATCCAAACAATGGAGTACCAGTTTTGCCCTCTGGCGATTTCAAGTTAGAAATTTCAGAGGCCACCGCAAGTCAAGTGGATGAGCTGCAAGCCAGCGAGCAAATTACAGCGTTTGACATCAAAGACACGGCTGAAAATATCGGTTTGTACTTAACCGATTTAAAAAACTCCATTGACTCAACTGATGGAAAACTGCAATTTATTAAAACAGCAAATACGGCTCAGATTGAAATGAGTTTCAGCTCATACTCCGACCCTGACATCGAAGTATTGTTAAGTAAAGTGAACAAAGGTCTCTACAACATCAAACTGACAGATGTGACCGTAGCCAATCTTGAATCAATTACTGAGCCCACACTGACCTCTAATTTGCTGTTCAATGACAAGGCCATTGAGTCGATTGAAATCGTTGATTCAGTGATGGCAGTTCAAGAAAATCTTGACCTCCTTAATGCAGCAGGCAGTCGCATCAAATCTATTGACCTGGGCTATAACAGCGTAAACGGTGATCCGGTAATTGCGCCATTGACAGTTGATGCCAAAGACTTCATCAATCGTCAAAGGGTTCTTGAGAAAATCAACGGTGGCTATAAAGTCGATATTGAAAATGCGTCGGTAAAACAAGCCCTCAGTTTGGCGTCTAACCCTCATGTTCAATCGATTGACATTGAAGACTCATCTAGCAATATTTCTTCTTATTGGAATCAATTGCTAGATATCAATGAGCAACTAGACGACATTGGTATTTTGGGCGCACGCGTTTCGATCACAGCAGATCAATACGAGCTTGGCTTAGAAGCAGACATTCAAGATAAGATTCTGCAGTCAGACATACCGGTTACTTTTGCCATTAAAAATGCAAAGATTGACCAGGCTCTAACCTTGGTGACTGAGGATCAAGCCTCTAAATACATCAGTACTCTTGAAATCAAAGACAGTGGTGTCAACATCGTTGGCAGCTTGACAGATCTCCGCGACTTATTGGACGATGACACCATCACGACCAGCTTGTTCCAAGTCGACCCCAAAAATGCTTTGGAAATTACCTACGCTGATTTTGTTGAATTTGACAGCGTATTTGATGCTATTACTGGCCAGAGTTACAAGCTCTCAGTTTCCGGTGCAACCGTTACCGATGCTTTGAACATGGCTGCGGCCAATCCTGATAATTTACCCAATCAAAATTTAAATTTCCGAAATGTCAGTTCAATTAACATTGAAGGGAGCACCACGGAAGTCAGCGCGAATTTAAACAGTTTGCTCACCATGGGCAAAAAATTAGCCAGTATTGATTTAACCAATAAGACTGACAACATTTCAATAACGCATGAGCAATATTTAAAAGGCAAATCGGTCCTTGACCGCATCAATGATGACTACTCTTTAGACATCAAAGACGCCGCTGTTTACAACGCTGCTTCGATTGTCAACAATAGCAAGGTCAAGGCACTCAGTGTCTTCGGCTCTGCCTCGTATATTTCTAATGCTTGGGATACTTTGGTTGGACTTGGCTCCAAACTCAAGACCGTGCTCAACACCACCAATTACGTCGATACAAGTGCAATTACCAAGGCCTCTACTTCGATAGGTTTGAGTATTTCTCAATGGCTTAATTCCAGCACATTGATTGACAAAATCAGCGATCAGGGTAGTAATAAATTTGCAATTTATGACGCTTCAGTTGAGGACGCCAAAAACATTGTGGCTGACGACGCTCAAAATGACCTGGTCACTGATATTAAAATTACTGACACCTCAGCCATCATTGACCACTCATTTGACGCCGAAAATTCAGCTTCACTGACATTGTTGAGAAACAGCAAAGTCACTGCGATTAACTTGGCTGATCCAGCGGTCCCGATGGATTTGAACTTCAGTCAAATTGATTTGGTCTCTGCAGCTACCAACATTTCCGTTTTGGACAAAATTAAGACGAATTTTTCCTTGAATGTCGATAATGCGACGGTTACTCAGGCCTTCACATTGCAAGCATCTAGCGGAGCAGATGGAACACACAAGTACAGTAATAAAGTTAAAACCATTGATGTTAGCGACTCAAGTACAAACGTTCAAACTAGTTTTGACAATTTAAAAGGCTTGACTAAATTAGAAGCAATTGGATTGAACGATGCCGATCAAGTCATGACTTTTTCTGCCTCCAAAATTTTAGAAACTTCAAGCGTCAGTCTGTTTAAAAAGATCACACAGAGCCCCTACTTTTTGGACGCAACCAGCGCGTCCATGTCGCAGCTTACGCAGCTTTATCCGTTTGATAACACAGTGACAGACACCGTTGAGCCCATGATCGACAGTGCCATTTTGCCTAACCTTCGCAATTTCTATGTGTTAGATTCTGCTGCCAATGTTTCCAGTTCCTACAATGAGCTGATTGCCTTGGGGCCTAATCTTAAAGGCCTTGGTTTAAGCAGTGGCTCAGACCTCGATATCAACTATGCACAATGGCAAGCGTCAAAAGCCACTTTGGCTGCGCTGACGTCTGGCGCAGAGGCAGGCCTCGCCAAAGCGACTTACGCTTTCAATTTGTCAGATGTTTCAGCTCAGGATGCCGTTGGCTCTACAGCTGGTAATTTGACCACCAATCCCGTAAATTCGCTGTACACCACCAACACGTCAGCCGTGTTTTCTGACGCACTGGTCAAATCTGTCACTGTGAAGGACACAGCCGACCAAATTGCTGCCAACTGGGATGCCCTGCAAATTGAATTCACAACCACCAGAGCTGGCTATTCGGCCACAAAATTGGCAAACCTGGTCTTTACCGACAATGACGACTTGACTTTGAGTGCAGCTCAAGTTGTTAAAACACACCTAACCGACAGCACTGGCCCTGTGTATCAAGAGTTATTGGACAAAGTGGGTCCTACCAATGGCGTGGTAGTTAGGGATACAGCGGCAAATATCAAAGCATATTGGGACGATTTGGCTGCACTTTACGCTAACGGTGCTGGCAGCTTGGGGCCGCTTATTTCTAAGATTGAGCTGACCTCGGACAATCCCAAAGTTGAACTGACACTTGCTCAGCAAGATTCCCTTGACGGCGGTGCTTTGATTGAAATCCTTGAAGGTAAAGAGAACTCCGTTGAGACCATCAGCTGAACACCAACTCATTAAAAATGCTGATTATTTAAAGACCGCCTCAAATAGGCGGTCTTTTTCATTACAAAACGGCAAACTCCTGCCAATATTCCTGCCATGACGGCAACCTAAAGCTGGCACACGGTTTGCTTACTCCTGTTCATCGCATCAAAGTCATTTGGTTTTGTTGCTCTTTACTGAAACAGGAGTATTTACATGCAAATCGAATTTCAAAAAGCCATGCAGCAATTGATGGTCAACCAAACTTTGAACTTGAAAGAGATTTCGAAGTTCTCTGCGGTTGATTTTCGCCTAGGCATTCAGTGGTTGGTGGCTGAGGAAAAGCCCGACTTGGCCCAATCTTTGGCCGACGCTGGCTTGGCTTTGTTCCCATTGAGCGAAGATATTTTGGCCATTGCCGGTCTTTTGGCCATGACCAGACAAGACTGGCCCTTAGCCATTGAATTGTTACAAGACCTCGTTTCTTTGCAAAAAGACCGCGTGCAACCCATGTCTTGCCAGATGCTGGCACGTGCATTGGCATGTAACTTGGACATTGCAGAAGCGCACCAAGTTTTAGACCAGGCTATGAAGTTATGGCCAAACAATCCAGAACTTGAGCAGGAAAAAAGCACCATGCCTTTTTCTATTGATGTGATGTCAGCATCAAATCAGCCCAACTGAACGACGCCAGATTATCCCCATTTATTCAGCGGCAAAACCGACCATAAAGCAAAACGGCAATTAGTTGCCACACGGCAACAACTTGCAACACTTGCACCCTTAGGAGTCCCAAAATGACTGTGATTAATACCAATATCAAAGCCTTGTACACACAATCTGCGCTTAAATCGTCAGAGCGTGCAAGTCAGGCAGCCATGCAGCAACTGTCCACTGGCAAGCGCATCAACTCGTCTAAAGACGATGCCGCCGGATTGGCCATTGCAACGCGCATGACGCAAAACATCAAGGGCATGAATCAAGCGATTCGCAACTCTGGTGATGCCATCTCTTTGATTCAAGTTGCTGAGGGTGCAACCAACGAAATTACTTACATGCTGCAACGCATGAGCGAGTTGGCTGTTCAGTCTTCCAACTCAACTTACTCAACCGAGCAGCGTGGCTACTTGGACCAGGAATTTCAACAA